>Ga0169931_10002011_pt1 | contig 33432 bp, 20 predicted proteins | sample Kivu_15m_20L_FD_129675 | JGI IMG/M metagenome (GOLD analysis project Ga0169931, IMG submission 129675) | Freshwater microbial communities from Lake Kivu, Western Province, Rwanda to study Microbial Dark Matter (Phase II) - Kivu_15m_20L... | ecosystem: Environmental > Aquatic > Freshwater > Lake...
AAAATTGACGTTCAAGAATTCATGATAATGCCCGTAGGTGCGTCCTCATTCACTGAAGGCCTGAGAATGGGAACTGAGATTTTTCATCATCTCAAACAAGTACTCAAATCGAAAGGACTTAGCACTAATGTGGGTGATGAAGGCGGATTTGCACCTGATTTAAAGTCAAATGAAGAGGCGTTAAAAATGGTGATGAAGGCCATTGAGTCAGCAGGATTCAAACCGGGGGATGAAGTGTTGATTGCTTTGGATGCTGCCAGCACGGAGTTTTATGATGCCCAAAAAGGCATTTACAGACTTGATTCAACAGGTGATGAAATGACTTCTTCCCAATTAGTAGATATGTGGAAGAGCTGGTGTGATAACTACCCAGTAATTTCGATTGAAGATGGATGCGCGGAAGATGACTGGGATGGTTGGGGATTGATGAGCAAGACTTTGGGACATAGAATCCAAATCGTTGGTGATGACTTGTTTGTCACCAATGTAGAAAGATTGAGGAAAGGAATCGAGCGGAAAATTGCCAATTCCATCCTGGTTAAGGTAAATCAGATTGGCACTTTGACAGAAACAATGAATGCTGTGAGCGTAGCACATCGAAGCGGCTATTCAGCCGTTATCAGTCACAGATCAGGGGAGACGGAAGATTCGTTTATTGCCGACTTGGCTGTGGCCCTCAATGCAGGCCAAATCAAGACCGGATCAGCTTCACGATCGGACCGAATTGCTAAATACAATCAACTGCTCAGAATCGAAGAGCAACTTGGACAAGTGGCTTTTTACCCCGGTCATAATTTCAGGAGAGCTCACTGAGTCTTCAGTTTTTGACAAATGGCAAGGAGATTTCTTGGCCCTGACTGAAGGTCTTTATAATATATGCTCCTGCGGCCAAATGCTCAATATTGATTTCTTCGCCTGTCAATACACCCGAGATTAAGATTTTCCCGTTTAAATCGAGGATTTGGAATGGTGCTGAGGAGGTAATTGTTGTGCGAATAGCTGTTGTTGTGGGATTGGGAAAAACCATCTCTGAGTCAACTCCCTTTTGCTCAAGGATGCCGTCTCCTTGGTCTCTGATTCCCCATGTATAATCTCCTGGTTGAACCATTGGAAACTCAATTCTTCCAAACATGTTTGTGTTGCTGCCAAGCGTGTTAATCGAAAAACCTTCAATGATGCTCCATGGGATATCGGGATTGGGGCGATACAACATCAAAAGGCTGTCTTCGGGAAATTGCAAATTGCCCAAGTATTCGAAAAACTTTGGATCAAAATAGCTTCCTCCGGAACTATTTCCCCAAAAATTGACCCTTCCGGTAACAGAGGATTCTTGGGGGATCATACCTTGAATTCGCCAGAAGCGATCGTCCGATAAACGGAAGCCGTCTTGCCAAGGGCTGTCATCAGGAGCCACCCAATAGTTATCTATGAACAGCCAGAGACTATCGCTGGCGGCCATAGAAGAAATATTGATTCTGAAATCGGACTGATTCAAAGTAGTAGTACCTGTTTGATGCAAGCTTACCACATCACGCAGACGCGCATCATTGATTCTGAAATCAGGATCCAGCTCGAATACCACAGGCATTATATTACTCAATATAGAGACATTCGTTTCCAATCCTGAAAGCAAGATAGAGTGAGATTCCGAATCCCCTGAGATATCCCAAAACTTGATTTGATAAGGTGCATTTTCGTAAAGCGCATCTGCATAGTGCAGTCTTTGTCGAAACTTCAGATTGACCATCCAACCATCATTGTCCGCAACAACTTCGCTTTCATCAATGAGAAACCCTGCATATCCGGGCTGAAAAATGCGGTTGTCAAAAAAGGAAGTTAAATCGACAGAGGTGTATTCTTGAAAATAATCTCGAAGGTCTTGGCTGCTTGCGTCATTCATATGAAACGCTGCTTGATAATCGGTGCATGCATTGAAAAACGCTTCGTCACCCATATAACCTCGAAGCGTGTGGACTACGTCTGCTCCTTTGTTGTATACATGGTCACCGTAGGTGTTTTCGTGGCCAATACCGGAAACCGGAAGCCTTGCTCCGTCCGACAGATGCGCATTTCGGATAACGTCCGCATGGTTGTTTCGAATGAAGTTATTATAGGATTCGGAACCGTACTTGGATTCCAAGAAAACGGCCTCGCAGTATTTAGCCCAACCTTCATTGAGCCACATATCTTCTGCAGTTCTGCATGTGACCGCATCGCCCCACCAGTGATGTGATAGCTCGTGGGCCATTAGCGTTTCGAATTGAAGTGTGCCGTTAGCGGCTGCAATAGGATATGCAATGTTGGTTGCGTGCTCCATGGCTCCGCTATTGAAGGGCACAAAAACAAAACCCACCCGATTCCATTGATAGGGACCAAAATGTGATTCGAAAGACTGCATACAATCGGGCAGATGGACAAAAGAAGCTTCAATGTTGTTCATGTTTTGTTCCTGCCCCGTCAGCCACATGGGTACCTCGTTGCCGGCTGTACTTTGGTAAAAGGTCTCCATGTGAGTCAGATTTCCGACAGCAATTGAAGCCAAATAAGATGGAATAGGCAGGTCTAATTCCCAAGTAGTCAGCAGGCTATCTGCGCCAATTGGGACTTCCGAAATCAGGGCACCATTGCAATATGCCGTTTTACCATCGGTAGTCAATACTTGGTAAGAATATGTGCTTCGCTCAACAAAGTTGTCGAAACACGGAAACCACGCCCTACCAAAACTGTGCGGATCTGCCGCAAAACCAACACCGAGGTTGTATGCGAAACTGCCTGAAAAATAAAAGCCGCCCCAACCGGAGGCGTCTTGTTGAGGTTGACCTTGATAGTGAATGTTCAGCGAAAGAGTGTCATTCTGATTGAGATCGAAAGGCAGATAGATAGCTAACAACTCGTTGGAATGAGTGAAATCCAGAATAGAATTGTTGTATGTAACTGAGTCAACTGTCAGTCCCAACAGGTCAAAATCCAGTCGGTTGACTCCATTTTGAAGTGATTGCAAATGATGCGTGCACTTGGCTTTCATCTGCTGCTGAGTGACATTGCTAAAGTCCAGGTCCAAGGAAGTATGCAAAATATCAATGGTGTCGCTGCGACTTTGGAGAGCTTTGAGACGCCCGGAATGTTGAAAACGCCCTGTACAAGCCTTTCGACAAGCCTGAGCAAACGCATTTTCACTCACAAATGCGAAAAAAGAGCAAAGAAAAAGAAGGTAAGAGTGGTAGATAAGTCGAGGAGGTTGCATTTCTATGTCTATTAGCTATCCTAAATCAAAGTGAAGGTACTAACTAACTGTCAAGTTAATTGCAAACTGTAAATACCCAGATAATCAATTTTATAAGTCTGCTGTAATTCGTTAATTGTGCATACCGAGTAGGGTATTGATAGAGAAATTTGTAATTTCACCTTGTAAACCTAAAGCATCGGAGTATGAAACCATCCAATGAACTCTTTGACTTAATCAAAGCAATGACCAAGTCTGAGAAACGCTTTTTCAAACTGAGTTCTTCTCTCCAGTCAGGAGAAAAGAACTACCTGAAGATTTTTGACGCAGTTGACAAATTAGAAGAGTATGACGAGGCCGAACTGAAACACCAGTTTAGAAATGAGCGGTTTGTCCTTCATTTTCCTTCGGAAAAGAACCATTTGTACAAGTTGATATTGAAGAGTCTGAGAGCTTTTCATGCTGACAATTCCATCAGTGCGATTTTGAAGCAGGAAATCAAGAACATCGAGATTCTGTACAACAAGGCGCTTTATACTGAATGCACGAAGTTTTTACATCGCGCCAAAGAATTGGCTCGTGAGTATGAGAAGTTCTATTACTGGTTCGAACTATTGAATTGGGAGAAAACGTTGATGGAAGAGGCTTTTGAAGATGGAAGGTTTGTCCAAAAGCCGGATGACCTGATTGTAGAAGAACATGAGGTAATAAAGAAACTTAATAATCTTGCTGAGTATCACGTTCTCTATTCCAAAATCAACTACGTTTTTCACTCAGGAGGTTATAGCCGTGACAATGAGAGTCGAGCGCTGGTAGATGAGATTGCCAACCATCGACTCATAACGGGAAAGAACACCGCACTCTCGAACCGTGCAGCTTCTATTTGCTATTACACGCAAGGTTTTTGTCATTTGGCAAATCACAATTTCAACACTGCTTACGAGAAGTTTTTGAAGGCCAAAGAGATATTGGACAGAGTTCCAGGTATTCGGGCTGACTTGGCCAAGAGATATATCAGAACTATGGCCCATATCGCCTTCTGCTTGATTGAAAGAGAGCAATTTGACCAAGCGACAGAAGTAATTGAGTCCATTCGGTCATTCAGCGATCAAAAAGGGTTTACCAGTCCCGATGTAAATATGGCGATTTTCAAAAATGCCCTCATGTGCGAGATTCAAATTTTTCTTAGAACAGGAAGGTTTGCTGAGGGGGTTATGCGAATTGAGGAGGCTTTCCCTGAATTTTCATCTCGCGAAGAAAAGTTGAATAAAGAGCAAAGAGTGACTTTTTATTACCATATCGCATATATGTACTTTGGCAAAGAGGACTACCATAAGTCATTGTTCTGGATAAACAAAGTGTTGAACGAGAATGAGAATGACTTGCGTCCTGATTTATTTGCCTTTGCCAGACTTTTTAATTTGATAGTGCATTTTGAGCTTGGCAATTATGATTTGCTGGAATACATCACAAAATCCACCAAACGCTATTTAGCTAAACGACACAGAGCCTATCCTTTAGAAAATCACGTAATAGAAAAGCTAAGACAACTGATTCGCGCAGAAGCAGATACTGATAAGCGGAATAAATACAGAGCATTTCATGATAGCCTCACCAAGGTGGTTAGGCCTGAGGATGAAATCGCCCTGAAGCATTTTGACTTTGTTAGCTGGGCGGACGCAAAAGTGAAGGGAATTTCTTTTGCGGCAGCTGTTGCTTACAAATCCAAATTCAACGGATGATTTTCATAAAAAGAAAAAAGGCCCGAAATCAGATGATTTCGGGCCTTTTTCATTTCAAACGAACTGCACTTACTTAGCTAAAATAAGGAATTCGGATCTGCGATTGGCTTGGTGTTCGACCTCTGTGCATTTTACACCGTCAGTACACTTGTTCGTCAATTTTCGCTTACCCATTCCTTTGGAAGTGAATTTGGATGTATTGACCCCTTTTTGCTTCAAATATTCAACGATTGCCTCTGCTCTCATTTGTGATAGTGCATCGTTGTACAAATGGCTGCCACGGCAATCACAATGTGAGCGGATTTCAATTCGAAGGCCCGGATTGTCAGAGAACAGTTTTACTAAATCATCCACATATGGAATGGCGTCAGGACGTATGTTGGCGTCTTTATAATCCCAAAAAATGCGTGGAATGGCATAGGCATATTCGCTTCCACTTTCCCCGGAATCATTGGTATTGTCCTTACCTGATTTTCCGTCCTTTCCATCCTTTCCGTCCTTCCCGTCCTTTCCTGTCTTCCCGTCTTTTCCTGTCTTCCCGTCTTTTCCATCAGTTGAAGACCCGGATTTCCCGTCAGATGCGTTTCCGGTTTTTCCGTCATTTCCAGAGCCTGATTTTCCATCAGTTGACGATCCGGATTTACCGTTTTCGTCTTTCGAATTGTTGTTTGCTGTAGAATCTGTAGGATTAGAAACGATAAGCTTATCCATCTCAAAAACGGCCTTTAGATCTTCAGGCTTGGTCTTATCCGTGATATTAAAGTCTTTAGAAAGATTGAAATAGTCTTCTTTCTCGGCAATAATTTTGTACTTCTTGTCTACCTCAAATTCATAGGTAAAAATGCCTTCGGAGTCGGTGTATTCCAATTCTTCAGTTCCATCTGTCAAGTTTTTTATAATGATTTTGACATTTTCAATTGGCTTCATAGTGCTCTGGTCAACCACGTGTCCTTTCATCTCATAAAGTGAAGGAGAAATAATAAAGGCATAGAGCTCATCAGGTCCACCGCGGTTGCTGGAGAGAAAACCGGTGTTGGATGTTTTGAAGTGAACCCCGAAGTCATCGGCAAAACTGTTGAAAGGATATCCGAAGTGCTTGGCTTTTCCCCAAGTGCCATTCTTTTTGGCTACGTGATGAATGTCCAATCCTCCTAAAGTGAGCCGTCCATTGGTTGAGAAATAAAGGGTGTCTTCGCTTTTGAAATAAGGGAAAACATCTTGCCCTGAGGTGTTAATTGATGAGCCAAGGTTGATAGGATTGCTCCATCCTACTTCAGTTTTTTCGGTCACAAATATGTCCATGCCCCCCATAGAACCTGTCATGTTTGAGGCGAACACCAATGAAGCACCATCAGGGGAGTAGGCCGGGTGCGCATACATGAAATTATCTTTGCAAAAGGGCAGGAGGGTAGCTGCCCCCCATTTTCCGTCTTCGCCCATTTCTCTGATGTAAAGCATCGTGTTGGATGTCTGCTGGTCGTCATTCTTTAGTTTTTTTCCCTCCGAATTGCTCCGGGTAAAAACCATCCAGCGGCCATCTTTGGAAATGGAACAGTAGGCATCATGAAAAGGGCCATTCAAATTGTCAATTTCACTTGTTGCTTCCCAGGTGCTATTCTCATGCGAACTAAAAAGCAAATTATTGTAGGATAGTCCGTTGTATGGGTCTTTAGGACCTTTTTTGCTTTGGACGGTAACCAAGAAGCCATCTTTGTATGGAATGGGAGCGCTCACATTGATAACTCCGGGGACTGTTTCTTTTTTAACGGCAAAGCGGGAACTGTCACGTTTGATTTTGTCCTGCGTAAATGCTGCTTGTCTCAAAGAATAAAGGGATTCATTACTGTTGTTCCTGGAAATCATTCCGGAAAATATTTCTCCTGCTTTCTCAGTATCACCTGTTGAAATAAGCGAACGCCCATAATTCACTCGGTCGTCATCGGTGAATTTGGGATCGAGCATGGCGGCCTCATAGTGATTCACCGCTTGAGAGAAATTACTCAGTTTGTAATAGGAATCCGCCAGATTTTTGCGGGCATTGTAATCTTCTTTTTTCTTCAATCCCTTTTCCAACAGACGAATGGCATCGTGATATTGCAAGTTTTCATATGCTTGATTTCCATTTTTGATGTAAAGCGAAGCACACGATTGGAGTATCAGCAGCGCGCACAATGATGGTATGATGAGTTTGTTTTTCATGCTTAGAAGTATCTGGGTGAGCGGGTCTTGATTTCGGATACTCGGCCCAAGTCAAGGGCTATCATGATTTCGTGTGACCCGTTTGCATAATCGCGCATGGCGGTTAGTGAGTAGTCATAGGCATATCCAATGCGCAGCTGAGGTGTGATGTTGTATTCAAGCATCCCCACCAATGCATCTCCTGTACGGTATCCCGCCCCGAGCCAGAATTTTTTAGCGAAGAGCAGATTGCAGTTAACGTCAACTTCAACCGGTGCATTTTGAACGTATTTAACCAATACAGAGGGCTTCACATCGAGCATGGGCGCAACGGACCAAACTACACCTGTGTTGAAGTAAAAGTGTTGTGTGAAGTACTCCGGATTAGTGCCGACCAAGATTTTATCTTCAGCCGCATAAATAGTGGGAACGGAAAGCCCTGCATAGAACTTTTCACGATAATAGTACATGCCAAATCCAAACTTTGGAATAAACTGACCCCTGATATCGGCTTGCGCATAAACCGGGTCGGGAGTGTTGTCTTGAGCCAGACTTACTTCTGAAAGGGTTGCTGAATAGTTGGATACTGCTGCTCGCAGTCCAAAAGAAAGTTTACCATTCCCGAGTTTTAACTTGTAACTCACATTTCCGCCTATTTCCAATTGATTGGTGATTCCGATAGCATCATTGGAAATCAAGAGCCCTACTCCGAGGCGGTCATTGGCCACCGGACCATCAAATGAAACAATCTGTGTAGAGGGCGCTTTATCAAACTGTACCCATTGACTTCTGTGTAGCACGTTTGCCGTGAAATAGGGGTGGGTACCGGTATAAGCCGGATTAAGCAACAAGCCATTGAACATGTATTGGCTCAGCATGATTTCCTGCTGGGCCGATGCGCCAAGTCCGGCCGTGGCTAAGAAGAGGATGAAGACTATTTTTTTCATTTCGCTCTGATTCAATTGTTATTACCTGCGGAGATCCACGTAAGTACTGAGTTTCATATCTCGTGTTGATTCGAAAATAACGAAGTAGGTGCCATCAGGTAGTGGTTCTCCATTATTGTTTTGACCAAACCACTCGTTATTGTAATTGGTTATGTTATAAACGATGTTTCCCCATCGGTTGAAAACTTTGAACGTATTTTCGGGATGTTGGTCCAGACCGGGAATGACGTAATTGTCATTGGTGCCATCACCATTAGGGCTAAATCCTGAAGAGAGTCTGATGTCATCGGGTTGAGTAAGGACAATCAAAGTGTCTTTAACACATCCGTTGGCATCTGTGATTGTCAAAAGGTATTCTCCTGCGAGTAGGTTATTGGGGTTCAATTCGCCATCTATTATCGTGGTTGGTCCGGTCCAGGTTATTTCATAGTCCGGTGTACCTCCAAGAACTTCAACATCAATGCTACCATCATCTTCCAGATAATCGCTTACGTTGTACCCGTCCGTATATTCAAGTACTTCGAAACTGATGGACAACGAATCCGGCTGGAATAGGGTGAAACTTCCAAAAGCCTGACAGCCCAATTCATCGGTCAACTCATAAAAGAAAGTTCCTAAGGGCAAGTTGTCAATTTGAGTTCCTGTCCCGACAGGATTTTGCAAAATATCAAACCACTCCACAGTGACATCACCAATTGCGTTTTCAACTTCAAGACTGATGGTGCCTGAGCCCGTGCCGTAACACAATACGTTGGTCACCGTTCCGTCCACTTGGATGTTTGCAGGGCCATCTACTTGAATGTTTATGGTTGTTGTACAAAGGTTGGCATCTGTCACAGTGGCTGTGTAGTTTCCGGATGGCAAATTTTGAGGGTCTTCTGTATTCACGGGGATGCTTACCGGTCCGTTCCAGCTAATGCTGTAGGCTCCGGTGCCTCCTCCTATGGTCATATCAATTGCCCCGTCACTGGCTCCGCATGTAGCGTCAGTTGTGACGGCACCGGCAGTCAACTCGATAGGCTGTGATACCACAAAGGTTTGAGACAATGTGCAATCATTGCCATCAGTGATGTTGATTGTATAAGTGCCCGCTTCAATACCTGTGAGGTTAGCAGTGGTGTTGGGCAAACCATCCCAAGTGATGGTGTAGTTCCCCGTACCTCCGCTTGGGTTGGCTGAAATGGCACCGTTGGAGAGGCCATTGCAAGTGACATTGGTGATTGATGGATCGAATGAAAGTGGCTGCGGATCAACCAGGTTGAAAACGGCCTCAACTTCGCAGTCATATGAATCGGTGATCGTAGCGGTATACTGACCGGCAGACAAACCGGATAGATTGAGCGGGTCAGGTTGTACCGGATCCCAAATGATGGTGAAAGACCCGCTTCCACCGCTGACATCCAAAGTCAATGATCCGTCTGAAGCATCCGGGCAGCTCACATTCCCACTGTTATCATAGTCAGAAATGTCGGCTGTGGCAACGATTTCATCAGGCTGGGTGAGATCAAAGAAAAGCGATACGCTGCAATTGTTGCTGTCGGTGATGGCCAAGCCGTAAGTAGCAGCGCAGATATCCAACAAATCTTCGCTGAACCCAAGGTCCTCCCCATCACTGTTTTGCCAAACATAAGTGTATCCCGGGGTACCACCAACAGGAGTTACATCAATGAACCCATCACATGCTCCGAAGCACGAAATATTGAATCCGCTTGGGAAAAGTGAAACCACAGTGGTAGCGTCCAATTCAAATTCGGGCTCCGTGATTGTAATACACTGATCGGTGACGCAACCAATGGCATCAGTGACGCTGATACAATAGGTGCCTGCACCCAAGTTCTCTTGATTAAGGGTGTTTGGATTAATTCCGGTGCCTGTCCATGTAAAGTCAAATACGGGCACACCACCTTCAATTGTGGTGATGATGGAAGCAGTCTCATCTCCCACGCAGGGCACGTTGTAAAGGGGATTTTGACCTTGAACAGGAGAGAACAAACTGACATTGAATGGTTCGGGTTGAGTGATGTTGACCACTTGAATCGCTTGGCATCCATTGGCGTCCGTTACTGTAAGAATATATGTGCCTACGGGTAAATTGGTCAGCACGGTACCTGTGTAGTTGATGCCCTGTGCATCAGTCCATTCAAACGTATAGTTGGGCGCTCCACCCGTCACATCTACAGAAATAATACCGTCATTGGCACCATTGCACGATACATTTTGAGTGAACAATACTGAAATTACAACAGGTTGAGGCTGTGTAATAACGTAAGTGAAACTGTCACTACATCCGTTTGAATCTGTCACTGTCAGAGTATAGGTTCCGGCTATTAAATAGAACAATGTTGCTGCATCGGGAGAGTTATTGCCGATAGGTCCGGACCAGATATATGACGTGTAGTTTCCGTTACCTCCTATCACGCTTGGTGAAATGAACCCATCATTAGAACCGAAACATGAAACCCCGAAACCATTGTAATTAGAGACGCTTCCGGCAACAACCAATTCTTCTGGTTGTGTCAGTGGGATCTCAGTTGTGGCGATACAACCATTAAAATCGGTGACCACAACGCAATAGGTTCCTGCGGGCAAACCGGACTGGTTGGCCGAGCCCGGTTGGGTCACTTGGTCACATCCCGGATTACTCCAATCATATGAGTATGGAGGCGTGCCATTTGAAACGGAAACGTTAATAGCCCCATCATTTTCTCCAAAACACGAAATGTTGAAGCCACCGTTAAATCCGGTGGTGCTGACAAAAATGTCGAGCAGTGTGGGAGCCGTCAGGGTGAATGACTGTTGTTCAGAACAACCCGTTTCATCAGTCACAATAACCGTGTAAGTACCTTCGAAAAGATTGGTGATGGTTTGTGTGTTTGAACCCGGGAAAAAGCCCAATGGCAGCCATTGATAAGTCAAAACACCAACACCACCCGTGGCTGTAACACTGAGTGATCCGTTGTTTTGGCCAAAGCAAAGAGGATTGGTCAGTTGAACAAGTTCAATATCGATAAACGATGGCTGAGTGATGACAAAAGTGGCAGTCTCCACACAGTTTTGTTCACTCACTGTGACTACGTATGTTCCTGCGCAGAGATTGGTCAAATTGATATCATTCGAATAGAAATTGCCATTGAGTGTCCATGAATAACTGTAAGGACCATTATTCAAGCTGGTGGCACTAATGTTGATGCTCCCATCGCAGTCATTGAAACAGCTGGACTGAGTATTAGTGCCCGTGATGGTGATCCCGGGTGAAGTTCCCACAACCACATCTGTAGTCAATTGACATCCGGCTTCATCTGAAATCGTCAGGGTATAGGTGCCCGAATTCAACCCGGTCAAATCTGCTCCCACGCAAGGGGCACAACCGGGGCCGGTCCAAGAGTATGTAATGGCTCCCGTACCTCCTGAGGTAATCACTGAAACAGCTCCTAAGCCCGCCAAAGGTGAATTGCAAGGGTTCGGAGTAATTGCAATTTGTTCTACCACCAATTCAGGCAGTTGTTCCAAATTGAAATTGACTACTTGGGTACATCCCGCTTCACTCACTGTAACTTGGTATGCACCGGTGCACAGACCACTGATGTTTTGGTCATTGGAAAAGAAATTTCCGTTAAGCGTCCACACAAAGGTGTAGGGTCCGCCTGCCGGGCTGAAAACGCCAATTGTGATTGACCCATCACACAATCCTGTGCAGCCACCGGGAGTAATAGTTTCAGTTATCGTGATATTATCGGAGTTGGGAACAGAAATAATTGTGGAGAATGTGCATCCCGCTTCGTCAGTAATGACCAAGGAGTAATTTCCTGAGTTCAGTCCGGAAATATCTTCGGTGGTGCATGGTGCACAGCCATCACCCACCCAGGTGTAGCTCAATTGACCGGTTCCGCCTGAGGCAGTGATATCGATAGCTCCTTGACCGGCATTGGGTTGGTCACAAGGATTGGGCGTTGTTTGAACCGCATTGAAAACTATCGCAGTTGGTTGGTTCACAATGAAAGTGGCAGTCTGAATGCAGTTCTGCTGCGATACGGTAACCTGATAAATACCTGCGCAAAGCCCGACCAAATCTTCATTGTTTGAGAATGGTGCCCCGTTAAAAGTCCATTCAAAATCGAATGAGCTGCCGGATTGGCTTGTGGCTGTTATGTTGATACTTCCGTTACAAGAGTCGAAACAGGTGGCAGGCGTTGAACTGCCGATTACACTGATTCCGGGCGCTTCACCAACGGTGAAAGTCGAGGTCAAAGTGCAGCCCTGTGCATCTGTCACCACCAGCGTATATGTTCCGGAGTTGAGTCCGGACAGATCTTCAGTGGTGCATGGAGCGCATCCGGGTCCGCTCCACAAGTAGGAGTAATTGGCAAAACCACCCGAAACCGTTATGTCAATAGCGCCTTGACCGGCATTGGGAGAAGCACAAGGATTAGGGGTTACTGAAGATGACTGCAACACCAATGGAGGTGCGCATGTGAGCGAAAATGACTGGGTGAATATGCAACCGTTGCTGTCCGTGATGGTCACAGCATAGTTGCCACAAGGGACATTTGTAAGGTCTTCTGCGTTGGAAACGAAGAATCCATTGGTATCAACCCAAACATATGAGTATCCGGGTGTGCCACCGGCAACGGTAAGGTTGATATTACCATCGCTTGCACCGGCACAAGAAACGTTGAAGCCATTTGGGTAGACTTGAACGTCCGCGACAACGGTTATTGGTTCTCCCGGTTCACCAATTTCAATTTCAGCCGAATCCACACTCGAGCATCCGTTGATATCATTCACCGTTACAGTGTATATGCCGCTTCCCAAATTAGTGGCCACAGGTGCGGTCAGATTTGGGTCGTGGCTCCAAGAGTAGAAGTAGGGGGGACAACCGCCCAAAGTCGAGACTGTGGCGAGTCCTGTTTCTTCCCCGCTGCACAACACATTCACCACCCCAACTACTTCGATAACCAATGGTTCGGGTTGCGCAAGATTGACTGATTCAGTTACCACACATCCCGCTTCATCAGTTATTTGAATGGTATTAACGCCAGCGCACAGACCTGTGGCGGTTAAGTTGTTGGTGACTATACCATTCCAAGTTATTGTGTATGCACCGCTTCCTCCTGTTGCTGAGGCTGTGGCAATACCATCACAAACACCAAAACAAGAGATAGGAAAACAGGTGTAATCACTAAGACTGATGCTTGTAATGTCCAGTTCATTTAGCTGGATGATGGTCGCACATGATGTGGCTTGACAACCCAGCTCGTCAGTGACTGTCAAGCAATAAGTTCCCGGATACAATCCCGTGAGATTCTGGTTAGAAGAACTAAAACCGTTGGGCCCTGTCCATGCATAAGTCACAGGGAATATGGTGCCGCTGACCACAACATCAATTGTCCCCAAAGGCGCGTTGTCACAATTCACTTCGTTAGGGGTCAGGGCCAACTGTATGTCAGATACCACAATGGTAGCTTCGGCACTGGCTAAACAATCAGATACTTCTGAGGTAATTGTATAGGTCACGTTCTGTTGAGGACATGCCAAAGGATTGGTCACATCGGTATCACTCAGACCGGAGGTTGGGTCCCAAGAAAAGGTAGCCAGACCTTCTGTCAGCGCGTTCGATTCCAATTGAACGCAGTCCCCGATGCAGATTTGACTCAATGGAGGGTTCAAATTGACAGTCAAAAAGTCCTCTATGTAGAACAATACAGAGTCCACGGTGGCATTGGTGCACATTGGATTGACCAGATAAATCGCAATGTATTCCGAGCCTTCATCAAGTCCATCGGCTATTGACTGAATGTTGAGGCTCACCGATTGCTGTCCTGCAGGAATTGTGATATACAGAGGGTCAATCAAGCTACCCGTTCCCAAAGCAGGGGTATAGTCCGAGCCCCCTGTGGCAGTTCCACCGATCCAATAAGTAACTTGAATCGGGTCTTGGTTCATTTCATTGGCCATGAAAGTAATAGTTCCCTCATTGCAACCTTCAATCATGTAGTCCAGGCCCCCGGCAGTTGTTGTAATAACCTGCACAGGGTTCGATTCAATTTTCTCAACGAAAACTGCCGAGTCATAGATGCGGTCAGAGCCATCGGCAATTACCAGCGTCAGGGTGTAAACTTCGCAGGGAATCAGATTACCGATTTTGGCGGTCAAATCAACTGTAAAACCATCGTATTGGACTCCTTGTCCCAGAGGGTTTTGGTTGTTGTAGAAAAATTGGGTATTGGTCAAATGGTTGACCGTGTTGATGGCAACGGTTTGGCTTGTATTGGGAATCAGAGCGATGTTCACATTGGTTCCCACATTGGTTCCTGAAATATAAAATCCAAAAACATCGTTGAAGGGTGAACCCACCCATTCTAAGTATTCCTCAGAAGCAAAAGTGAAGTTGAACTTGAGACTATCTCCCTGAGGAACAATATCAAATTGAAACTGGGCCGCGTCAAACGTGAGTGTAGATTGCGCGGTATTCAGGAGGGCACTTCCCGGAAATCCATTGTCGAATAAATTACAATTCTGACAGACTCCGTCTACCACCAAAGGCAATCCCGTTGAATTGTTGGGGCCGATGGCGTTATTGATTTTTCCCGTGGTCAAAATCAAACCCTCACTCGAGCCAATCTCAGTGCCATTGGAATAATAGTATCCCCATGCATCCGGGTGTGCATTGACGTTGACATTTGAGATTTCGACTCCCTCGCCCGAAAGCTGCCCCGCAATTTGGTCGGGAGTCAATGAGTTGGTCACAGTCAGCTGGGCTTGAACTAAGTGGAGAGTGAAAATTGAGAATAAAACGACTCCAAAACGTAGAATTGCTCTGCGCATATCCGATGATTTATAATTAAAATATCCCTTTACCGGGCTGTTTCAGTAGAAGATTCATTAAGCCTTTAAGTGAAAAGTGGCGAACACTTTACAACAGGCAAATTTATCCTATAAAACTGCTCAGTCGAGTAAAGATTTATATGATTTTTGAAGGGTTGCCAAATGCTGAAAAAAATCTTCATGAAGAACTCGAACAAGTTATTCGGTCCTGCACCGGTGGAATTTCTTTTGAGTATGATAGAAAGGCGATTGCAGCAACCAAGATGGGTTGAATTCGCCATTTGGACCCACTGTACAGAAGATGGATTTCTAAATTCAGAATCAGGACTTTTTTCAATCGCTTTTTATCGAAGCTTTAATGTCTTTTCTCATGGCGGCACAAGACAATGCTTTTGGAAGCGCATTGCCGAAATTGATCTCATTTTTTCAAGGTTCGCTACAGAAACTTTCGGCTATTCAATGGATTGAAAATGAGTATTATCTATTTTTTGCCAACTCGTGGAATACGATTCCCGCTGCTACACTCACGTTCAGTGAACCTGTGGTTCCGTGCATGTTTATTTTGAGGACTTTGTCGGATAATTTCAAAGCCATTTTGCTTACCCCTTTTTCTTCCGATCCAAATATCACCACAGCCGGGGTTGGAATTTTTTTCTCGCCAATGGCTTCAGTTGCTTTTTCAGAAAACGATATGACGCGGAATCCATTTTGTTTGAGAAGGTGAATGGCGTCCACAGTATTGGAGATTCTGCAGATGGGCAGTTTCAGAAGCGCACCCGCTGAGGTTTTTACGGCATCGGCATTCACTCGTGCCGAACCCGAACTCGGCAAAATAATTCCATCAATTCCGAAACACTCTGCACTCCTCGCAATTGCCCCGAAGTTTCTGACATCCGTGATGCCGTCCGCAAGTGCATACACCGGTGTTTTGCCGGCAGCCAAGTCCGTGTTAATCATGTTCTCCAATTCGTAGAATTTGACAGCGGAAAGAAATGCAATGATGCCCTGATGATTTTGAGAGGTGTACTGATTCAGTTTTTGAACAGGCACAAATTGCATGGGTGTGCCGGTGGATTCCAACAACTGTCTCAGCTGTCTAAACAAGTCTCCGGCAATTCCTTTCTGAACCAATACCTTGTCAATGTCTCGACCCGAGTCGAGCGCTTCAATCAACGGGCGCATCCCGAATATCATCATTTTGTTTTCCATGCTTGTGTTTCGTCAATTTGTTCTACCGCTTCGCCAACTCTCCACATTGGCCATCCAAATAGGTTTGAAGTCTGCGCTTCGTTTTAGCTCGAAATAGTTGTCATCGTATGGTAATTGCATGCGATTGAAGCGAAAGGCATCATTGCCGGGAAGTCCCGAACGCGGATAGGCCCATGTTTCGCCCGTGGCGTCAGATTGGATGTTCACTGGTGGACCCAATACGATGAAAATCATTCCTCTATCGGTTTGCCAACCTTCTTTGTGGCAGGTGAACATCTTGTTGGCCGTAATTACCCTGTTGTAGTAAGTCCTGATCATCGAACGGGCTTTTTCCTTGCTTCCGGCATTGGAAATCCAGAATGAGTCCAAGCGTTTTTTCACATCTTTTGATGAGATAATTTCGTCAAATTCAGCCTTGGTCATTATATATCGAACGCTCAAAATCAGCTCTTCTATTTTTCTGATTTCGGGAAAGTGAGGCGCAGTTGCCAATGCCATTTCAACGCTTTCCGGCTTTTCATTTGACTTAAACAAAAAGAGGCCCTTTAAACCCACAGATACTTTTGCTATACCCTTCTGCGCATCCATTGAGTTTGTCGTTTCTGATTTCCACGTTGCGGGAAATGAGGGTTTTTCAGCGGAAAATGGTGCCGGAGGAAGGGGTATTTGGCTGAAATAGGTCACATTAACCACCTCGCTGCCCATTGCCACTTCCAATTCAGAACCAACAGGACAATTCGGAAAAGCCATCCATTGATTGTTAAGTCGGACGGTGGTCTCGCTGCCGGTATTGGCGGGGTCTTTGGTGCACTTGGTCACGGTCCTGAAAATGCGTTTGCTGTTCAGATCTGTGGCTTTGATTTCCAACTCATATTCCCCGTAGGAAATAGGAAATACCAGCCTGAATGCAACAAATGGCAGGCTTAAGCTCTCCCTGTTCATTTGCAGAACTTGATGAGTTGCTTTGATGGTTGTGCCGGTTTTTTCGCGAATCAGCACTTCACATTCTATTTCACAGCGAAGACCTTGGTGGTTGGGTGATGGGGCGAAGTAGATTTCTTCGCTTTTAATTCCCCCAATCACTGCCGTGCTGTCTGCGGAAAGGTGTCTGATTTTGATGGGTAGGGACGACTGCTCACCCGCAGAACTTTGCGATTGGGCTTCTGTGTATGAAACATAACCGGATCCGCAGCCGGACATCAACGCAATTACTGCGGGCACTATTCCGGTCAATGAAAAAGAAAGTATACCGTGTCGAGATTTCATTTTGGATTTAGCGCGGTCAAAAGTACACATGACCATATCGGCACAGGGCGCTCTGAAATTGGAATCGGCAAGGGACATCCAATTAGTTCTAAAAGCTACCCGAAAAACCCATGTGAATGCGATTATTTCTCAACAAAAACTGCCCTTGGGAATTAGTGCCAATGGCATAATCCAAAGTGAAAATCATACCTCCTGTGCCAAAACTGAAGCCCGTTCCTACCCCCAGCGGCAATGAGGTTTTTCCTCCATTGTAATATGGTGAACGAATTCGCTTGCCATCAGCAAAGACATGAATATTGGTTACACGATCAAGGAGATATCGAATTTCCAAAGTTCCGCCTTCATAGGAGGGCGTGAAAATGGATTCTTCGTCTTGTCCTCTCAGTGTGTTCAAGCCGCCCAATCGATACATCTCACTCAGGTATAATTGTTCTTCTTTATTGGAAATTAAACCTACATTGGCCATTGTGAACACCACCCAGCGAGGAGTAAGACGGCTGAACTTGGCCACTGAAAAGTTCACATGTAGCTGATTAGTTGCTGAAGTTGAGGTTTTATCATCAAAGTCGGACAGGTACTTTTCAGATTGTTTTTGTCCTGTTCCAAGTTGTGTTTTGATCAACCACCCTTTGGTAGGATTAATGGTTCTGTCAGTGCTGCTCAATCGGTAGCTCAATGTCAGCCTTCTTTCTGAGATGTTCTTTATTGTCTCCGTGTTGTTTCGTCCGAAACCCGATCTCATCAGTCCGTACGTCAGACTCATTTCCGAATTGGCATTCAAAGAATAAAGGGCTCCTACTTCCGGCATAAACGAACTGAATGTGGAATCTTGCTTTTGAATTCTCACTCCGGTTATAATGCCAAAAGGACTTTGCAAAAGATAGGGAGCTTTGACTTGAAAGAGCGTCCTCTGTGATCCGCCACCGAATGACTTCCACTCGAAATTTATGCGTTCGCCCTGGTTAATCAGGTTGTTGAATTCCATGTTTGCCTCTCCCACCGGGAAATACCCCGTGCCTGAAGGCTTGGGCTGAATAGCCACCAACAAATTAGCTCGGTTCGCTTTTTTCTTTTTCACGGCCAGCATCAACACCGCACCATTTGCCGTAAAGACAACGGCCGGATCGGAAGTCAACTCTAGAAAGGCCAAAGAACTCAGCCTGTCTTTCACCCCCAAGAACTTGTCCTCCCTGTATCGGCTTCCGCGCACAATGCCTGTGCTTGCACTAAGCAGCCTTCCGGGAATTTTGTCAGGTCCGCTGATTGCGATGCTGTCCCATATCACCGATGGACCGGTTTTGAATTGTAAATGAAAATGAACCGAATCTCCGGAAATGCGCACTTGGTCGAATTTCGAAACAGCAAAAGGAAACCCATTTTCACCCGCATCGCGGATCAGCGACTGATGAAATAACTCGAAAGACGGCTTGTCAAATGGTTTCCCGGGGCGGCTTTTTTTTGGTAAAATGAATCCGGATTCTGAATTAATGACACCCCACTTCATCCCGTTAGAAAATGGCAACGAGTCTTGAACCCAATTATTAAGGCACTTACCCGAGGAGTGGGAGGAAGAAATCTCCCGAGGGTTGAATCCGTCCGCATCAGCTCGGACAAATCCGGTATTGACCCAAAGTGCTATTGTCCAAAGGAACGTATATGGGAGGATTGCTTTCAATTTGACTCCGAATCGAATCTGAAAATCGTTGAAAAAAACTGATTCATCCAGGTTTTATTGTTTGCACCGATTGCATTACCTTGGTCCAATCAAAATGACCAGAAATATGAAACAGAACAGATTCGCAATTGCCCTTATAGTTTCTTTTTGCATTGCCTCCCTTGCTTCATGCACTGCCAAGAAGGGTTCGTGCTCGGCATATGACCAAGTTCAAACGACTGAAGTTCAGTCGAAATAATCGAATTCGAGTTTGACTTTTATATCCGGATGAAGGCTCAATGCCACCGGGCAAGTGTGGGCTGTTTCGGCCAAAATCGTCCGGTCTTTATCACTTAAGTTCCTTCTTGAAATCCGAATTTTGATTCGAATTTCAGTAATTTTTCTGGGAGGCCCTCCCATGATTTTAGTTACTTCCGCAGTCACTTCGTTGAATGGAATGTTCGCTTCTGCTGCTTTGATACCCATCACGGTTATCATACACGAAGCCAACGAAGTCGCGGTCAAATCAGTTGGAGAAAAAGCTTCCCCTTTCCCTTTGTTGTCTGTCGGAGCGTCAGTTATGATTGTCGAGGCACTTTGTAGATGGGTGGCTTCGGTTCTCAAATGTCCCAAGTACTTTACTGTTGAAGTTGCCATGAACCGGAGGGGTTAAAAGTTGTTTTCTTTGTAGGTCTGAACACCATGTTTCAATCCGCCAAATTTATCTTCTGTTTGATGTTGTTTGCCCTTATGCAGACAAAAGTTTTGGCGCAAGAAAATAACGAGACTCCACCGGACTTGATTTTTAATCGGGTTCTGTCGGGAGGTTTCATTGCGCATACCAGAGGCCTTGGTTTTGGATTTGAGCTCGGAAAATTCAGAGGAGTAGAAAGGGTCAATACGTGGGGATTGGAAATCGTCTCCATGAAACACGCCAAGGAAGTGCACAGTGTAAATCCCTTTTACGACAACGCACGGAGCTATATTTTTGGAAAGACCCACAGCATGTTCGCTATCAGGCCCAATTTTGGGTTTGTCAAAATCATAACCCCAAAAATCCGTCAGGGGGGGGTGCAGTTGGCATGGTCGTTTAATATAGGCGCCTCGCTGGCAGTTACCAAGCCGGTATACTTGGAAATCGGAGGCCCCGGCGTTCCATACGAGTACATCGAAGTGAGTAAGTATGATCCTCAGATTCACAACTTTGAGAATATTTATGGCAAAGCAAGCGGTCTGCTTGGTTTTGACGAATTGAAAATGCAGCCCGGTGGGTTTTGCAGTCTTTCGATGCAGTTCGAATATGCCAATTCGCACGACCGTATTAAAGGGTTGGAAGTTGGTATGGCCTTGGACGGGTTTTTAAATCGAGTAGAGATTATGGCACCGGATTATGTGGACGCCAATAATCGTTTGTATCTGAACCTTTTCCTTCAAGTTTATTTCGGTTCGAAGAAGTACATCAGATAATGCATCCTGACCAAGACACTGCAAAGCCTATTCGCCAGCCCAAGCCCAAGTGGCTTAGGGTAAAGTTACCCACGGGAGAAAATTACCGTAAAGTGAGGCAGCTGGTTGATAATCATAAGCTTCACACTATTTGCGAAAGCGGAAATTGCCCTAACATGGGTGAGTGTTGGGGCGAGGGAACGGCCACATTCATGATTCTGGGAAACATTTGCACACGTTCTTGTGGGTTTTGCGCTGTTGCCACGGGAAAGCCCTTAGAAGTGGATGAGTTTGAGCCCGGTCGTGTGGCCTTTTCAGTGAAAACTATGGGCGTCAAGCATGCGGTCATAACCTCGGTCGATAGAGATGATTTGCCTGATGGAGGCTCTGAGATTTGGGCGCAGACCATCAGAGCTATCCGGCATCAGTCCCCCCAAACAACTCTTGAAACCTTGATTCCTGACTTTGCCGGAAAGTGGGAAAATCTGCAGCGAATCATAGATGTTGCACCCGAAATCGTGAGTCACAACTTGGAGACTGTCAGAAGACTAACCAAGCAAGTGCGTATTCAAGCGAAGTATGATCGGAGCTTGGAGGTACTCAAACGTTTGGGCGATGAAGGCATGAAAACCAAATCCGGAGTCATGTTAGGCTTGGGTGAAACAGAGGATGAGATTTTTGAAACTATGGACGATTTGCGGTCGGTTGATGTCAAGATTCTCACTTTGGGACAATATCTGCAACCCACACCCAACCATCTCCCTGTTCAAGATTTTATTACACCTGAGCGATTTAATCATTATCGCGAAGTAGGGTTTTCGAAAGGCTTCCGGTATGTGGAAAGTGGACCTTTGGTGCGCTCTTCTTATCATGCTGAAAAACATTTGTTCTAACCCACTTGTTAATAGAGTTATGTAATGATGTGAATTCATTTTGATGCTTACTCGAATGTTGTAAATTGCCCCGCCTTTAAAAGTTCATAAGACCTATTTTACCCTGTACCCTATATGAAAGCAATTCGACTTGTCTCTCTTTTTTCCGTTAGTGTTTTTGCGGCAGCTTGTGCCTACATTATGCATGATGGCAATTCAATAACCTCAGACTATTCTCCTCGAGCGGCATCCTATGCTAACAGAGAGGCTGCAGGTATGATTGAAGTAATGCGTATGCTCAAGGCCAACGTAGAAACCGGACAAATTGAGCCCGGAGATCGCGCTAAGATGCTCAAAGCAGTTCAAGCCTATGGAGGTCCAAAAAATCAGAATATGGCCTGGAACCAAATGGGACCCAACAACCAAGGTGGGCGTACCCGTGCCATTTTGGTGGTTGATGACAATACTTTGTTTGTTGGAGCGGTCTCAGGTGGACTTTGGAAGTCAACTGACGCTGCAAACAATTGGACTCAGGTAACTTCGTTTCCTTCAATGATGGTGTCCTGCATTGCGCGCACAGGAAACGGTGACATCTATGTCGGAACAGGAAGCAACTTTGACGGAGCAGGTGGTGAAGGCGGAAGTGGATTTGGCGGAGAAGGCCTTTACCGTTCGACTGATGGTGGTAACACATGGGCTGTAGTGCCCGGCACTTCGTCCTCGTTAAGTTCAAATGGTGCTTGGTCCAATATCAATGAATTGGCAGCTGATGTCTCTAATCCGGGAAAAGTTTGGATTGCCTACCAAGGTGGCTTGGGCACTTTTGATGGAGGCACGGGAACATTGGTCAACAATGTTGGCGGTGGAGCCCCCACAAATTGTCATGATATAAAAATCTCTGTTGATGGATCGGTCATGTTCTTGGGTGGCAGTGGTGGAATTGGTTACCGCTCTGTGAATGGAGGTGCCAATTGGTCCAATATGTCGACCCCCGGAGCAGGTAACTTACCTTCAGCCAATTCAAGGATTGAATTTGCCATTTCTCCCCAAGATGCAAACTACGGATATGCCCTTATAGCGAACGCAGGTAGTTCACTCCGAGGAGGCTATTATACAACTAACGGTGGAGAAAGCTGGACTTTGATGTGGCCCGGTCAACAACCCGGTTATGATTTATTTAACTATTTTGGAAATCCTCAGGGTTTCTATGACAACTGCATCATTGTCGATCCCACTGATAAAAACCGTGCTATTGCAGGAGGTGTTACATTGTGGGAGTGCGGTGCTACCATTGAGCCTCAACTTTTAGCGGTGAGTTTTGCATTCCCCGGTTTCCCATTATATGTTCACCCTGACATTCACTCATTTGCTTGGTCCCCTAACGGAACGCTGTATGTCGGAACAGATGGTGGTATCTTCAAGACAACAGACGGTGGACTCTCTTTCCAAGAGGCCAATCGGGGTTACATAACCACTCAGTACTATAATATGTCTCATGACTCCTATTCGGGAATCATGGGAGGTACCCAAGACAATGGCACAATCTACGTCCCCAACAACGGCATGATGACGGATGATATGGAAGGTGTGCAGATAACCGGTGGAGATGGATTTGCTTGTGAAATAACCCAAGTAAACTATGGAGGTATTTTTTCCGCATTCAGCACCTCTCAGAATGGCGTGGTCTACAGAATCGATCCACAAGGGAATGGTTCGCTTATAAGTCCAAGCGAGGAGGACGAAGGTCAGTTCTACACCAAAATCAGATTGTATGAAAACACTGATGACCCACTTTCACAGCAATTCGTCACGTTGGTTAACCCTTTCGATGAAACTGTTGGAGAAGGAACGACATTTACACTGTTTACCCAAAACCTCAACCTTCCCTTTGATTACACCCTCCAAGAAGGTGAGGAATTAGTCTACTATGAGACGTTTACTCGTCCCGAGATTTTCTCAAGCGAGCCTATTACAGTGGATCCTTTCTTCCCATGGTTGCCGCCTCAACAATTGACGGAAACAATCATTGATTGTGTTGATATTGAAACTCCTATTGATACTGTGTTGGTCATTGACCAAATAATTTTTCAGGACTCGACCATTTTCATAAATGGAATTCCTTTTACGTTGCAGATTCCCATCGACACCACTTATACTGAAGTAATCAACTTTGAGACTACGACTGAATGTGATACCACCTACTACTATGCTGAAGATGTTTTAGAAGATGTGCGTGGTCAAATACAGGTTAAAGATCCCTACACAACCATACTTGCATGGGGTCTGGAGGGTAATCTCGGTTTGAGAATTACTCGCCAAGGCTTGAATTTCAACACCACGCCTGAGTGGTGGACGATTGTGCCCAATATTCCAAATCAGAGTTCTGTCAGAGACATTGAGTTTTCATCTGACGGAACAACACTTTACTTCAGCACTTGGAATGGTAAATTGTTCAGGGTCGAAAACTTGCATTTGATTTGGAGTGAAGACGACATAGACTTGGCTGATATTACTGAAATCTACAATACAGGGGGCGCGGCTATTACCGGTATTTCTATAGACCCAAATGACGATGATCACATGGTATTCTCAGTAGGAGGTTATGGTGGAGGTAACAAGGTTCTGGAATCATTTAACGTAAGTGGTTCTGCTTCCTTCACGAACATATGGAACCCCGGTGGAGGGCTCAATGGAATGCCTTGCTACGATGTGCTAATTGAAATGAGCAGTTCTGAGCGAATCATTGTAGGAACTGAGTTCGGTGTTTGGATGACCGAGAATGGTGGCACGAACTGGAGTGAGGCGAATTTGGGTGACATGGACCGAGTGCCTGTTTTCGAATTGCGTCAACAAGCATGGGGACCACGCCAATTCTCATACCCGCTTAACACCGGGGTTATTTATGCCGGATCTCATGGCCGTGGTTTCTTCAATAACACAGGATATGTGGGCGTTGAGGAACAAGGCAATTCAACGGCTTCTGCTGACTTTTTGCTGGTATATCCCAATCCTGCAACCGACATTTTGAATGTAAACCTGAATGGTGCAGTTGGAGCCAAAGCCAATATTTCGATTTTCGATATCACCGGGAAAATGGTGAAGTCTCTCGACCAATTTGCAATGAGCGGATCTGAGCAGCAAGTTTCCATCCCGGTTGCAGAATTGCCTTTGGGAAATTACATATTGGTGGCTACAATCGGGTCAAAACAAGAAGTTGCCAAATTCGTAGTAATGCGATAATCGGGCTTCAATGTCTAATACTTTTAAGGCCTCCTTCGGGAGGCCTTTTTTTTATTCTTCAACTATGAGCAAAGTGAGAGTTGGAATCAATGGTTTCGGCCGTATCGGAAGAGTTCTTGCCCGGGCTTTAGCCGAGGATGAACGCATCGATTTGGTAGCGATAAATGACATTTACGAGTCAGATGTACTAACACATCTGTTCAAGTATGACTCCGTGCACGGAAGACTGGGAATGCCCGCACACACGGAAGGAGGTAGGTTGATTTTTGGAAGACAAAAGGCTACTTGGTTTAAAGAGAAAAATGCCGAGCAAATCCCTTGGGGCGCGCACAAAGTTGACATCGTAATTGACTGCACAGGTATCAATAAGACCATTGAATCTGCATCCGTTCATTTGAAATCGGGTGCCGGTAAGGTGATCGTGTCCGCTCCACCCGATGATGACCGCATCAAAGCTGTGGTCATTGGAATCAACGATAGTATCATCAATGCAGAGGACCTGGTTATTTCTAATGCATCATGCACAACTAATTGTGCGGCACCCATGATTAAAGTATTGGATGATTTATGCGGTTTGGAGGCCTGTTATATCACTACAGTGCATTCTTACACCGGTGACCAACGACTCCATGACAGTCCGCACAAGGACTGGCGCAGGGCTCGCGCAGCAGCAGAGAGCATTGTCCCAACTTCAACCGGAGCAGCCAAAGCCATTTACAAGATTTTTCCTCATCTCAAAGGCGAATTGGGAGGTTGTGGAATGCGGGTACCGGTACCCGATGGATCGCTGACAGATATCACTTGTATTGTGAACGCAATGAAAACGACTGAAGAAATAAACAGCGCGTTTCGCTCAGCCGCATCAGGTTATTTGCGTGGTGTACTTGAGTACACCGAGGATCCAATTGTTTCGAGAGACGTGATAGGCAATCCTGCCTCGTGCCTTTTTGATGCACAACTTACTTCCGTAGTTGGAAGAATGGTAAAAGTCGTTGGTTGGTATGACAATGAGGTGGGTTACTCCAACCGGCTGGTGGATTTGGCACTGAAAATCGGCTCGTAATTCAATAGCTCAATACCCGTACTATCGATTCGAGCATAAGTGAAATGCGTGATCCAGTCGCCCAAATTAATATAGCGACATTGGGCATTTATCTCTAGATTCAAAGGGAGATGACGATGGCCAAAAATGAAACATGAGATTCCGGGACTGGATTTGAGTGTTTCCAGGCAATAGGCGTAAAGCCACTCCTTTTCTTTTCCCAAAAAAATCTTGTCCTTTTCTTGACCGGATTGGCGACTCCTTCTTGACCAAAAATTGGCCACTGCAATCCCCGCGTTGGGGTGAATGCGGGCAAACAGCCATTGGCACACCGGATTGGCAAACACTTTTTTGATGAACTTGTAGCCATGGTCACCGGGGCCCAATCCGTCTCCATGGCCGATATAGTAGGCTTTGCCACAATGGTTGATAACAACAGGCTCGCGGTGCATGATAACTCCAACTTCGTGAGTCAAATAGCCAAACATCCACATGTCGTGATTGCCCGTGAAAACGTGAACGGGTATGCCCGAATCTGTTATCTCTGCCAATTTGCCCAGAAGGCGTATGAACCCCTTGGGAACCACGCTCTTGTATTCGAACCAAAAATCAAAAATGTCACCGACCAAATAAATTTCGGCTGCATCATGGCGCACAGTTTCGAGCCATTGCACAACTGCTTTTTCGCGCTTTAGCGAAGCCTCATAATTGGGGGTTCCCAAATGAAAATCCGAAGCCAGGTAGATTTTCTTCGTTTCACTCATGGCTTGGGTCAATAGGTTTAGGCACCAAGCACTTCCTTGATTTTAACTTCCAAATCAGGACCTCTCAAATTAGTGGCCACCACTTTTCCTTGCTTGTCAAGTAAAAAAGTACGTGGTATACTGGATACTTTATACTGTTGGGCGGCCGCATTTTGCCAGCCACGCAAGTCGCTCACGTGCGTGTCCCAAACCAAACCATCTTGTTTGATGGCTGCCGTCCAGCGATCCGTACCTTGATCCAGTGAGACCGAGAAAACGGTGAATCCTTTCGATTTGTATTTGTTATAGGCCGCTACAACGTTGGGGTTTTCGGCCCGACATGGGCCGCACCACGATGCCCAAAAGTCTATCAGCACCACTTTCCCTTTGAGTGATGAAAGTTTCATTAATTTTCCTTCCGGGTTATTTTGCGCTATTTCAGGGGCTTGGTCACCCACATTTATCAGGCCCGGAACAGAGCCTGCAGAAGCTTCGCGAGGGGTTTGACCGGCAACCGCTTTCTGAGCGCGGGTATTGTCAATTTGAGTGACAAAGAGTGAAAAGTATTTCGAATCAGCCATCACATCACGTAGGTTGTTTTTAACCCTGATATATTGATCAAGGTCTTGTGTGATGTTGAGTTGGCTTATAGCAACCAAGCACGCAGGTGATTGTGGCGATGTGTCAATCATATTGATGACAAGATCCCTTTTTTGACGCGTAAGTCTTTGGAACTCTGAATTTGCTTCTACTCTAACAACACCGGTTTCATCCGCTCTGCCCAGACTATTAATTTGTTGGGTAATTGCCTCAAGTTCACGCTGCAACTCAACTATTTTTTCGGTGTGGACGCTGCCTTTGACCGAAGAGGGTTTATCTATGGTGGCTGCGTCTGCTTCAATAACCACATTCTCAGTGCTGTCAGTTAGCAGCAACATCATTTTATTTCCATTGGCAACCTTGATTGCATAGAAATCCATTGGCAATCCCGGAGAGGGTGAGAATGAGAAGTTTCCGGAAGCATCCGCTGTTGTTTCGGCCATTTTGGCCATTTTGGCATCCTGTATATTGTGCAATTCGATAATCGCTCCTTCTGCACCGGTGATTTTTCCTTCGATGGTTCCCGACTTCTTGGCGCATGAAGCCAGCGTAATGATTGCGAGGAAAAGAGAAATAGAAAGGATTGGTTTCATTGTTCGAGTAACTGTTTAATGATTTCGTTTGCCATTTTGGGATTGGCTTTTCCCTGTGATTTTTTCATGAATTCGCCCATAAACAGCCCGAGCAATCCTTTGTTTCCCGCTTTGTATGCGGCCACTTTTTCAGGTAATCCAGCAACAACCTCATGGGCGATTTGCAAGATCCATTGGTCGTCTGACGATTGAATAAGTCCTTGTTCATTGGCCAGTTGTTCTGCAGATTTAAGTTTATTGACCATCATTTCGGGCAGGATCTTGGCAGCCGCAATACTGTAACTCACTTTTTCACTTTGAACCAATTCTATCAGACCTGCAAGTCGTTGAGGGGATAGTGGCAATTGATCAAAGTCAATGGCATTGGCGTTGAGGTATGATTTGATATCTCCTGTTACCCAGTTGGCTGCTGCTTTAACATGCTTGGTATGTTGCAACACCTGTTCGAAGTAAGCAGCCGTTTCTTTCTCGGAGGTAAGCACTCTTGCGTCATATTCGGACAAACCCAGTTCAGCAGTGTAGCGCTTGATAAGCTCTTCGGGCAGGGCCGGCATTTCGGATCTCACTCTTGCCAAATCTTCATCAGTTACTACCAGTGGACCCAAGTCGGGTTCGGGGAAATAACGATAGTCGTGGGCCAATTCCTTGCTTCGCATTGGGGTGGTTTTCCCCGTGCCGGCATCAAAGTTCAGCGTTTCTTGATTGATTTTTCCACCGGCCTCCAGTATGCCGATCTGTCTTTGCATCTCGAATTCAATGGCTCGTTGCACGTTTCTGATTGAGTTCAGGTTTTTGACTTCTGTTCGAGTACCGAATTTTTCTGAGCCTTTGATTCTCACAGATACGTTGGCATCACACCTGAGACTTCCCTCTTCCATGTTGCCGTCACAGATATCGAGGTATCTGACCAATTGCCGCACCGATGTCAAATAATTGTAGGCCTCTGTGGAACTCCTGATATCGGGTTCAGACACTATCTCAATTAGAGGCACACCGGCTCGGTTCAAGTCCACCAACGTGTCAAATGGATCTTGGTCATGAATGCTTTTTCCTGCATCTTCTTCCAAGTGTGCTCTAGTCAAACGGATGGTCTTATCCGCACCGTTTTCAGTTTTGATATTAATCGCTCCACCTGTGCAGATAGGAGTTGTGTCTTGCGTGATTTGATATCCCTTGGGCAAGTCGGGATAGAAATAGTTTTTGCGCGCAAAATGCATGTGCCGCGTGATGTTGCAACCGCAGGCAAGTCCCAATCTGATGGCTAAGTCAACAGCTTTTTTATTAAAGCGAGGAAGTGTACCGGGATGAGCCAGTGAAATAACGCTCACGTTGGTGTTGGGGAGCGCACCAAACTCATTGGGATCTGAGGAGTAAGCTTTCGAACGCGTCAATAATTGGGCGTGAACTTCAAGCCCAACTACAAGTTCATATTTATCTGCAACGTCTGTCATTCTTTGGGTCTTCCACCTTTCACCTCAAATTTACATGAGGTAGATTCTCTAATAAAAGTGCGCGAATTTACCCATTTTGACTTGTGCTCACGCCATCGATTCCAAGCGGTTTTTTGGCTAGGAGATGGCAGCAAGAGTGGTATCCAATACTTTCTGACCGTCAGCATGAAAGCCAAGTTCAATTTTTACCGGGACTATGAGGAGCCCGCGCAATTTCTTCTCTTGAAATGGGGCCAAACGCATAAGGTCTTTTTCGGTGGTGAGAATGATGAACTCGGGAGCGGTGAACTTCTCAATCAAATTAAGGTCTGTATTTGAGAATAAATGGTGGTCCGAATACTTGAGATGGCGATAAATTGGGCCGTAAACATCTTGAACATACCTTACCAAATAGTACGGGCGAGCAATGCCGGTGAGCAAAACGATCTTTTTACCTTCTGTTGAAATTGGGGTTCCCGAAGCAGACTCCAATGGTGAATACCGCAAGTATGTGAATACGAATTTTTTGTTTTCCAGTGATTTGGGAATTCTCTTTTTAAAATTGGTCAATTGTTCATCGCTTATTTGATTTGGGCATTTGTTCACCAAAATAATTTCCGCAGCTCCGGCACGAACCGGATGGTCCCTGAGAGTACCGGCCGGAAAAACACGATTGGAAAAAAACGGTTTGTCCCATAGAGTGCACAATAGGTTCAATTTTCCTACTAATCTTCTGTGCTGCATAGCATCATCCGCAACGATGAAATCCAAACTCTCATAGATTCTGAGCATTTTTTCTATCCCGTCAAACCTGTTTTCGCACACAGCGACAGAAACTTCAGGGTTGCGGATTTTGAGCATCAGCGGTTCATCTCCGCTCATTAAGGCGTTGTCGTTTATCTCTACCGTTATGAACCCTTGCGTTTTGCGGCCATAGCCCCTGCTCAACAGCCCAACGCGCTTCGATGGAGCCAGACGCTTCAGCACATAGTCTGTGACCGGAGTTTTTCCTGTGCCACCAAATTCCAGATTACCAATGACGATTGTTGGGAGAGGTGATTCAACACTGATAAAAACGCCTTTGTCAAACAAGAAATTGCGCAGCCATAGCACCGAGCTGTAAATCCATGAGAATGGAATGAGCAGGAAAGCCACCGTTTTCATTGCGCTAATTTAGCCGTGCGAATGAAGCGTTTTTTATTGAATTGAAGTCTATGAAAATTAAAGACATACTTAGAGTTTTGGAGCAATGGGCACCGCTATCCTTGCAAGAGAATTATGACAATTGCGGTCTTTTGGTGGGAAGTCCCGAGATGGAAGTCGAGTCGGCTTTGTTGACTTTGGATGTAACAGAGGCTGTGATTGATGAGGCTGTGAAGCACAATCATAAGTTCATTATTGCACACCACCCAATAGTATTCAAGGGAATCAAGACACTGACAGGCCGCAATTATGTCGAACGAGTTTTGATTAAAGCTGTCAAAAACGACATTGCCATATATGCCATTCACACAAACTTGGACAACGTTCAGACCGGAGTTAATCATCGTATTTCCCGGCTTTTGGGCTTGGAGAATTGCAAAGTGCTTGTCCCCAAACACGGTCTGCTGAAGTTACTGCGAGTTTATGTCCCTAAGGATTCTACAGAAGCGTTGTTTAATGCTTTGTTCGAAGCCGGAGCGGGAGCCATTGGAAACTATGACTTATGTGGCTTCAGTCTAAGTGGCCAAGGTTCTTTCAGGCCCAACGATAGAGCTAACCCAAGCATAGGCCAAAACAATGTCAAAGAGATAGTTGACGAACATTTGGTTGAGGTGATTTTCGAGCAATGGAAAACCCAAAATGTTTTGGAGGCAATGAGAAATGCTCACCCCTATGAGGAAGTGGCACACCAAATCGTGACTATTGACAATTTGCTTCAAACTGCCGGTTCGGGCATGGTGGGTAATATGCCGGTCGCTATGCCGGAGGCTGAATTTTTGTCCACGTTAAAAGAAAAAATGGGCGCGAAGATTATCAGGCATACAGCGCTCTTGGGCAAAAAGGTCTCCAAAGTCGCTTTGTGCGGAGGCTCCGGAAGCTTTCTTCTCGAAGATGCGATCCGAGCCGGGGCAGATGTTTATATCTCAGGGGATTTCACTTACCATCGGTTTTTTGATGCTGAAGGAAAAATTGTGATAGCCGATATTGGTCACTACGAATCCGAACAATTTACACCTGCCCTGATTAAGGATTTTTTAAAGGAAAAAATGCCTACTTTCGCCCCCCAATTGTCCAAAGTGGACACCAATCCGATAAATTACTTTTAAGATTCACGAAATGGCCGAAGTGAAACAAGCCCAGACAGTCGAAGACAAATTGAGAGCACTGTACAGTTTGCAAATTGTGCACTCTAAAATAGACAAAATCAAAATTGTCAGAGGTGAATTGCCTCTTGAAGTTCAAGATTTGGAAGACGAAATAGAAGGGTTGACGACCCGTGCATCCAAGTTAGAGGCTGACATTTCAGGATTTGACCACAGCATTTCAGATAAAAAAAATGCCATCGTTGATGCTAAAGCGTTGATTAAAAAATATGAGTCGCAACAAGAGAAAGTGAGAAACAACCGCGAGTTTGAGGCGATTTCAAAAGAGATTGAATTCCAGAATCTGGAAATTCAAATTGCCGAGAAGAAAATCAACGAATTCAAGTTCCAGTCTGAAGAAAAGGGCAAAATGTTGACCACCGTCACCGGCAAAATTGCTGACCGAACTGCTGACCTGGATGCAAAGAAGGCAGAACTTGGTGAAATAATATCTGAAACCGAACGCGAAGAGAATATCTTGTCATCGATAGCAGACAAGCTGGAAAAGAATATCGAAGACAGGTTGTTGAAAGCGTATTCGAGAATTCGGAACGCGACCAAAAACGGTCTTTCCGTAGTTCCGATTGATCGCGAAGCTTCAGCCGGATCGTTCATCAAGATTCCGCCTCAAAAGCAATTGGATGTGGCGGCTCGCAAAAAGATTATTGTAGATGAGCACAGTGGCCGCGTGTTGGTTGACAAAGATTTGGCTGCCGAAGAGACTGAGAGAATTGAAAAATTGGTAACTGACGAGCTGAAGAAAGGTTAATCATCAACCAAAATTAAAATATGAATCCCCGATTGAGCCCTCTCAGTCGGGGATTTATTTTAAAAGCACCCCATGAACGAACAACAGAAAAGGGCTCCGATGAGCCCTTTTCTGTAAACCTGCAAGGAAAATTTTGAAACCAACGCAGTCATTTCTCCTGCGCAACATCTTATTGACGTCTGTAATTGGGAAGGTTGCCTCGGTATATTACTCAGAATTGAAAATTTTTTTTGTGGGACTGCTTTAGACATAACAAAAGAGGACTCCACTGGAGTCCTCTTCTGCAAACCTGCAAGGAAAATTTTGAAACCAACGCAGTTATTTGTCCTGCGCAACACCTTTATGACGTCAAGGATTAGAAGGGTTGCCTCGGAGATTGATTTGGAATTAAAAACTTTCTTTATGGATTAATCGGGGTAAAACAAAAGAGGACTCTCATGGAGTCCTCTTTCGTAAACCTGCAAGGAAAATTTTGAAACCAACGCAGTTATTTGTCCTGCGCAACACTTCAAAGACGAACGGGTTTTGAACGGTTGCTTTTTTTTCGAAAAAAAACATCAAGGTGTAAATTTGTATCCCACTCCACGAATTGAATGAAAGTGGCGAGCTTGCTTTGAATCTCTCTCAAAGTGCTTTCTGAAATTCAGTATGAAATTGTCAATCGTACGTGTGGTGGGGAAAACATCGTATCCCCAAACTGTTTCCAAAATCTCTTCTCTGCTCACAACTTGGTTTTTACGCTGAATGAACAGTTTCAACAGCATGGCTTCCTTTTTAGACAGAGCTATGGTTTGCTTTTTAAAATTGACTGCTGAATGCCCCTTAAAGTCAATCTCATTTCCATCGAATGAAAATGAATCATCTATGGAAAGAGAGGTGGGTTGGTAACGTGCAATCAGCTTTTCAATCCTCAACAGCAGTTCTTCCAGGTTAAAAGGCTTTGACATATAGTCATCACCACCTGTTTTGAGGCCTTTGACCCGATCGGGAGCAGCGTCTTTGGCGGTTAGGAACAGAATCGGGGTTTTGTTGCCTTCGAGGCGCATGATCGTACAAACTTGGAATCCGTCCATTCCGGGCAGCATCACATCCAAAATAACCAAATCAAATCGTCTGGAGGCCACCATTTCCAATGCACGCGGTCCTGAGTCAGCGGTGTCAGTTTCATAGCCTTCAGCTACCAAATTGAGTCTAATCATCTCGCGCAGAGCTGTTTCGTCTTCAACCAGGAGTATGCGGGGTTTTAGGTTCATTCTATTTTGAGCGGTGGCTTTATCCTTTACTTTGCGGCCAAAGTTAACTGAGGCT
>Ga0169931_10002012_pt1 | contig 33425 bp, 29 predicted proteins | sample Kivu_15m_20L_FD_129675 | JGI IMG/M metagenome (GOLD analysis project Ga0169931, IMG submission 129675) | Freshwater microbial communities from Lake Kivu, Western Province, Rwanda to study Microbial Dark Matter (Phase II) - Kivu_15m_20L... | ecosystem: Environmental > Aquatic > Freshwater > Lake...
AGCTGTCGGGGGCCAGCATGCCTTTTTCGTAGGTGTTCATAGCTTTATTTTAGGTATTCTGGCCAAGGGCCTTCCAGCATTTCTAGGGCTTTTTGAATGGACTCGTTTTCGCTGGCCATTACCTTGAAAAAGGCATCCCGGCCATGAAGGTTTTGAGCTACCAAGGCTTTAAGCATGGTTTGCAAAAACACCTTGCTGCGGTTAACATCGCCCGTTTCGCAGGGCAGATTACGTTTTTCAATTTCGGTTAATAAGGTTTCCCACAAAGGCTGGGCATCAAATCTAGAATTAAAATCGTCCATGCTGGGGTATGCGCTTTGCAGTTCTGCCCGGTGGGCGTCCACATAATCTAAGGCAACATTGTAGGGCAGCCCGGCAGCGGTAATTCGGTTCAGGCATACCGAAAAAAAGGAGGTGTCTAGCGGCACAAACACATCGGGCATAATGCCTGCTCCCCCGTACACGGTTCGACCCTTCGAGGTTTTAAACGCCAGGCTGTCGGGAATTTGCGCCTTGCTCGAGTCGGTCAATTCGCCTTTGTCGAACCGGCTGGCCAAATCCTTGTAATATTTTTCGGTTCCTTCGTTGTAGGGAGCTTGAATAAACCGGCCTGAAGGAGTGAAATACCTGGCGGTGGTAAGTCGGAATGCAGAACCATCGGGCATGGGAAAGGTATTTTGCACCAGTCCTTTACCGAAGGTTCGGCGTCCAACCACCAAGCCTCGGTCGTGGTCTTGCACGGCGCCGGCAACGATTTCACTTGCCGAGGCAGATCCTTCGTCCACCAGAACAACCAGTCGGTTGTTCAACAGCATCGGATTTCCGCTTGCTTTAAAATCGCGTCGATCGCTGTGCAGGCCTTGGGTGTACACCTGCAACTTACCTTTCGCCAAAAAGTGGTCAAGAATTCCCGTGGCGGCCATCAAATACCCACCTGAATTTCCTTGCAAATCTAAGATTAAGTCTTTGGCTCCCAGGGCTTTTAGTTTGGTCCAGCCTTCTTTGAATTCATCTACTGTGGTTTCCGCAAAGCGGTTTATTTTCAGGTAACCCACTCCGGGTTTTAGCATAAAAGCTGCGTCCATGCTGAACACAGGAATTTTATCGCGCACAATGGCAAAATCAAGCAAATCGCTCAGTCCGGGACGCATGATTTTAACATTCACAATGCTGCCTTTTTTTCCGCGCAGCCAACGAAACACATCGTTGTTGGTTATTTTTTTCCCGGCCACCAGGGTGTCTTCAATGAAAATAATTCGGTCTCCGCTGCGAATTCCTAGGCGTTCTGAGGGGCCGCCACTGATGGGGCTTACCACCATAATGGTGTCGTTGTGAATGTTAAATTGCACTCCAATGCCTTCAAAATTTCCGCTTAATGCTTCTTCAGACGCTTTGAGTTCGCGGGGTGGCAGGTAATAGGAATGGGGGTCAAGTTCGTTGAGCAGCCCTTCCAAAGCCGCTTCAATTAGAGCTTCGCGGTCAATTTTTTCTAGGTAATAATTTTCCAAGAAAAACAGCAGACCGTCTAGTTTTTCGGAAGGGTTGTTTATTTGCGCGCCTAGCGGCAGGCTCAGCACAGGCATCAGCAGCCCAAGCAGGGCCAGAGTAATTCGCTTCATCGAAATCATAACGTAAAAGTAGGGAAATGTGTTGTGCTTTAGGGGATTTTTTTGGGCGCCTATTCCCGCTGTTCGCTGTAGCGCCCTTGCCGGTGCCGTGGCTTGCTGGCCCCTGCGTGGGCTCCCAAGGTCGCCTCCGCGGGGCGGCAAGCCATGGCACCGACTTCGGTCGCTGCCGCTGCCATCGGGGGCGCAGGCCTACGCTGGTTTTTTGCCAGAAAGTGGAATTTAACCCCTCAGGGCTTCAAAGCTAAGTACCCTGGCAAACCTTCGAAACCGGCCTAAAAAAAACGACAATTCTGGCGAACGCTCCTCGGCAGGTTGGTTTGGAAATTCTTCGGGTTTTAGTTTCAATTTGAATGAGAAAACCAAGCTGTTGTTGCTAACATTGGTATGTATTAAGGTTTGAGTTGGGTGAAACTGCAAACGCTTTGCATAGGAGGCGGCCCAACCAAAAAACTCTACCCGTATATCGTGTACCTGGTCTTCTGCTGCATGGTTCCATACCCCAAGAACATGCTTGAAATGGCTGCGCAGCCCCATTTTTTTCTCCACTTTTTTTCGGTCGAAATGGATCGGATTTTCGTTTTCATCGCTGCCGATATCCACCCTTAATCCATGAATTTGGTCAATTCTAAATGTAAGCAGGTGGTTTTCGTTCAGGGGAACCGCACTGAGGTAATACAAATTGTCGTACAATCGAATTTGCAGGGGCATTACTGTATGGTAATTCAGTGTGTTTAGGTCAGATTTCACAAAAGCCACTGAGCTGTAGTTGAATTCAATGACCTCTTCTTTTCGAATATGCCCTAAAAGTTGTATTGCCAGTTCCACCACATTTTTCTCTGAGGCTTTCCCGTGGCCTTGAACATACAGAGTGGGTGCACTGTGAAATACAGCCGATGCTCCCTCTAAATCGTCTTCATTCAACCGGTAATGTTCAACCAATTGCCCCAAAATACGCCGAACGGCGGGCAAGGTTTCGTACCTTTTTAGAATGCCCATCAAAAAGGGTAGGGTACTTCGCTCTTCTTCTTCCAAGTCTCCAAACTCTGGCTTTAAACTGCTGTCTGCCCAGCGGTACGTCCCTCTATGGTATTCCCAGTTGAATAAATTTTTGCGCTCTGATTCTGGCAAATGACTAAGGCTATGTTCAAAGTCGCCGTCTTTGAGTTGCCTTAATGAGTACCTGAGGCTCCGTACCTCTATGGTTGCAAGCCCCTTGTCTTCAAGGTCTTGGTTTACAGCGTTTTGCATCTCTATTAAGGAGCCTCCGCCCCGGTCAAGAAAATCACAAATGCAACGTATGCGTTCGGTTTTGCTGTTGAGTTTCTCCATGCCCTAAAGGTGCAAAAAAGTTTGGCAATTCAACTGTGCAAATTGTCTGCATTGCTGTTTCGGAACTTCGTAAAAATTTTTCTCCTATGTCCATAAATTGGTTGCAACGTTGGGACAATCCCCAGCCTGTTTCTACGTCCGTTTTGCCCGATGCCTCTTTTGAGAATGCAGAGGAGGCTATGGTAAATTTGGCCGAATTCTGTCAAATTACCTTGCCAGAGGCTCAAGTGCTTTCAGCCTATTGTGGTATTCGGCAGCGCCGTGGCGATTTGTATTTAAATCGGTTTGCAGAGGAGGCCGATCTAAGCATGCTCCCCAATGATCTTTGTTTTGGTATGGAGGGTTTATTGGAAAAGGGGTTTTTGCAGTTGTTTCCAGCGAATTCCTTGGAGCGCCCCGATGTTATTTGCCTGTCTGCCTCGGCCGAAGCAGCCCTTAAATTCAATCGAAAAGATGCCCTGCCCTTTGCGCCAGAAGACCCATGCAAAAGGGAAGTCCTTCAGGCCTATGTCAAATCTGTTTGTTTTCGCAATCAATTGATGACGCTGGAAGATTGGGAACAATTTAGCCATGGTTTTTTAAGCCAGGCTACAGCCGCCCCGTTTTCTCGAATCCTGGAGTCAAAGGTGGATAAATCCGAACATGCCTTGGCCTTGTTTTTTGCTTTACTCGATCATGTGGAGTGCCATTCCTATCCGTTAAAGTTGATAGCGCGCTTGTTTTGCAAGCATCCCATAGATATTACGGCCTTTCGCCACTCGGTTTTTAGTGAATCTCATGCTTTAATAAAGGCAGGTCTGGTCTGCATAGAAAGCAGCACCGACTCCGATTTTTTACTTCGTTTTACGGCATCGAATCCCAAACCAATAGAAAAGAGGTACACAAGGATTCACGATTTTTCAGAGCCCGTGCAAAGTCCCGTTCAAAAAATCCAACATGCTGAATTGACCCCAAAATGCCTTTTTTTAAACCCTCAAGCCGAGGAAACGTTGAATGACCTTAAGCGCTTAACGCGCAAATCGGCCTTTGCTCGGTTTAACAAGCAAATGGTTCAGGCAGGCGAGGCGCCCGGTCTTACCGTTCTGCTGTACGGTCCACCGGGAACCGGGAAAACCGAAACCATTAAACAGTGGGCCCGTGAAACGAAACGCGACCTTGTTTTTTTTGATGTTGCTCAACAACGCGATAAATGGTACGGCCAAAGCGAAAAGAATTTGGACTCGGTTTTTACCGAATACCGACAAATGCTTAAGGAACAAGCCCATGCTCCCATTTTGGTTTTTAATGAAGCTGATGCCGTATTTCAACAACGCGATTCTTTTGATGGAAATCTGATGGCTACCGAAAACGCCATGCAAACGATTTTGCTTCAACACCTGGAACAATTCCATGGGATTTTGGTGGCCACAACCAATCGGCCCTATGCCATGGACTCTGCTTTTGAACGCCGATTCTTGTATAAAATTGAGCTGGGAATACCCTCAGCTGAAGTTCGGCAAAAAATGATTCATTATTTCTTTCCCGATATTGCCAAAGGGACCTGCGAATCGTTAGCCCAAGATTTTATTTTTACGGGAGCAGATTTGGCCTTGTTCAAAAAACGATGGTTGCTTAAGCAAATCCTGAATAAGCAAACGGCCTTTTCGGTCTCGGATTTCAGAAATTTTATGAGGGAAGAAAACAAGGCCATAACCTCAACCTTTAAGGTTGGCTTTCATAAATAGTTTTTGTTGATTTGGGGTTTCAACTTTGGTGTATATTTTACACCTTTGCACCCTATGAAATTAACCCCGCTAAAGGCGAAAATCATTCTAATTCTCAGCATATTGCTGGCGGGGTTTAGCATTTGGCGGGCTGTGTTGGTGGAATACAACTACGACTTTGAAGCCTTTTTTCCAAAGAAAGACCCAGAAACAGCTTTTTTTCAAGAGTTTCGCAAGAAATTTGGGCCCGATAACGATTTCATCTTAATTGGACTTCATCAAAAAACAGGTTCAGTTTACGACCCAGCTTTTCTTAAAAAGGTCAGTATTTTAACCGATTCCTTGCACAAAATACGGTTTGTTGAAAAGGTGGTTTCACCCACAAACATCCGTTCAATGGTTCGAGACCCGCTCATGGGATTTGGTGTAGAAATGCCGTACCTACGTTGGCAAAATCCAGAATTTAGGGCCGATGATTCAATTGTGTTGACACAAACTCCCGAATACTATGGCAGTATGTTTTCAAAGGACGGGAAGTCGGTGTGTTTGATTCTAGACCATACTCCCTACATTGGTGATACGGCTTGCGGACCTTTATCAGCTCAGGTCAACGCCTTGGTCGCATCTTTGGGTTTTGATGAATACCATGTTGCAGGTCGTTGTGTTGGGCAGGCTTTTTACATTGACCTTATTCAGGGCGAACTCGTTTTGTTTTTAGGCATCGCTTTTGTGCTGATGGTTACCATTTTATTTTTGATGTACCGTTCATGGGTGGCCATTTCAGCTCCCTTATCTATGGTGTTATTGGCCGTTGCCATTACCCTGGGTTTTATGGAGGTAACCGGCAAGTCCATGGATGTAATGGCTAGTGCAATACCCACCATTTTGGTTGTTGTAGGCCTTTCGGTTACCATTCATTCTTTGACTAAATTTTTGAAAGAACGTGCCAATGGAAGTACTGTCGAGGAAGCGACTTCAACCACGATTAAAAACATTGGCCTAGCCAACCTGTTTACCACCTTGACCACCATGGTTGGTTTTGGTTCCTTGGCCAGTTCAGGCATTGATCCCATCGATAATTTTGGCTTGTATACGGCAGCAGGGGTTGGAATCGCGTACCTTTTGTCTTTGACCTACCTGCCCGCTTTCTTTATTCTATTTGGGCATCGATTTAAGCCAGGAAAATCGGTGGAATGGACGGATTTTTTTGCCAGACTTATCCAGATTATTTTACAGCGCAGAAGGGCCATTTGGATAGTAAGTGGCTTGATTACTCTCTTAACTTTGATTGGAGCCCTTCAGGTCAGGGAGAACACCCTATTGCTGGAAGACTTGGCAAGGGATTCTAAAATTAGTCAAGACTTCGCTTTTTTTGGTGAGCGTTTTCAGGGTACGCGGCCTTTAGAGGTAGCTGTTGAAATCACCGATTCTAGCCTAGATTTGTTTGATCCGGTGGTTTTGGCAAAAATGGAGCAAATGGAAGACACCCTGCGCTTCTACTATCAAACTGGATTCGTTTTTTCGCCCGTTGCCATGGTAAAAATAGGAAACAGAGCGTTGAGCGGAGGTATGCCCGATGCCTATGAATTACCGAAATCTTCCGCGCGTTTAAGGCAAATTGTTCGGGAAATTCGGATTTTAGAAAACGGAGGAAAATTAAACGCCTACCTCAGCTCCGATTTACGTTCGGCCAGAATGAAAGGACTTTTCAAGGACATCGGAAGTAAGCGCGCCTTTGAGCTTAGGAGGCAAATTGAACCTGCGCTGAAAAAAATTATTGGGAATAGCCCCATTCGCGTTACCTTAACAGGTACAGCCGAATTGATTGATAAAAACAACCGCAATTTGGCTCTAAATATCGGCCAAGGGCTCTTGATTTCTTTCCTCTTTATAATGGGAATTGTGTATTACCTATTTAGGTCGGTTAAAATTGTTTTCATTTCATTGTTGCCCAATATTCTGCCCCTGCTTGCCCTGGCAGGTTTGATGGGCTTTTTAGGAATTTCAATGAAAATTTCTACGGCTGTATTGTTCACCATTGCCTTCGGAATTGCCGTCGACGATACCATTCATTTCTTGGCCCAACTTCGGGTGGAACGCAAAAAGGGGCTTCCTATGTCTGAAGCCATACCGAATGCCTTTGTTTATTCAGGAAAACCCATTGTTATTACGTCCATTATTTTATGTTCGGGTTTCTTGGTGCTTTCCTTGTCTAGTTTTATGGCTACCCGTTTGATTGGCTTGCTTACCGCCTTTGTGATGGTTGTAGCTTTAATGGGCGATTTGATTTTGTTGCCCACCTTGTTCAAACTAAAGGATGGAAAATCAAACCCAATCTCGGAAACCTAATCTGGGTTTGTTCAAGGTTTAGAAATGCCTTGATGAACGGTTAGTAGGTTGAAATTTGTTGATAAAATTGAATGGAAGGAAGCCCTGAAGAAATAAATCAGATTGCCTTACTGAATATTGATTTTCTTTTCCAGTTCGTCCACATAGGCCTTGAATTGCTTGTCGGTTTCAATAAGGTTGTTCACCGTTTTGCAGGCATGTAAAACAGTTGCATGGTCTTTTCCTCCGCATTGGGCACCAATATTGGCAAGAGAGGATTTTGTAAACTGCTTAGAAAAGAACATCGCAATTTGCCTTGCCTGAACCACTTCGCGTTTCCGGCTTTTGGATTTCATAAGGTCAATGGGCAGATCAAAATAATCGCAAACAACCTTTTGAATAAACTCAATTGAAATTTCACGGGCATTGTTTCGGACAAACTTATCAATCATCCTTCGAGCCAAATCGATGTTGATTTCTTTCCGGTTTAAAGAGGACTGAGCAATCAATGAAATCAAGGCCCCCTCTAACTCACGAACATTGGTGTTGATGGAGTAGGCAAGGTATTCAATTACATCATCGGGAAGAACGATTCCGTCGTTGTACAATTTTTTATGCAAAATGGCAATCCGCGTTTCCAATTCTGGGACTTGCAAATCGGCCGATAATCCCCATTTAAATCTTGAAAGCAAGCGTTGCTCCATTCCTTGTAGGTCAACGGGAGCCTTGTCTGATGTTAAGATAATTTGCTTGCCACTTTGGTGCAAATGGTTGAAAATATGGAAGAAAACATCTTGGGTTTTTTCCTTTCCGCCCAAAATATGTACATCATCTAGAATCAAAACATCCATCAATTGGTAAAAATTGACGAAGTCGGACGACGTGTTGTTTTTTACCGAGTCAATAAACTGGGTGGTGAATTTTTCAGCCGGAACATAGAGTACGGTTTTGTTCGGGAACATTCGTTTAATCTCAATTCCTATGGCATGGGAAAGGTGTGTTTTGCCTAGCCCAGTTCCACCATAAATAAGCAAGGGGTTAAAGGAAGTTCCACCTGGATTTTTGGCAACGGCGTAACCGGCCGACCTTGCCAAGCGGTTGCAATCTCCTTCAATAAAGTTGTCAAAGCTATGGTTGGGATTCAGATTTGACTCAATGTGCATTTTTTTGAGCCCCGGAATCACAAATGGATTTCGAATGGAATGTTCACCCGAGGTTTCCAGTGGCATACTAATGGCTGGATTCTTTATAGCCCGAGTTTCGGAGGTAGGTATTTGAATGGTATGTGGCCGTTCAGAATGGTAGCTGTTTTCCATAATAATGGAATACTCCAGCCGTCCATTCGCTCCAACGGTTTTTCGAACAGTATGTTTTAAAAGAGTAATATAATGCTCTTCCAACCATTCGTAAAAAAACTGAGAGGGCACTTGGATGGTCAGAACCTGATTCTCCAATTTTAGAGGTACAATGGGAGCAAACCATGTCTGAAAGCTTTGGGGACTTACATTGTCCTTAATCACTTTTAGACAGCTTTCCCATACCTCTTGAAGATTCTCTGACATCGTTTAATAGTAATAATTGTATTCGAGCAAACAACTGACAATCAAACTAAAGGGGTTCTAGCCTTGTATGTTGTTCGTTCCGAATTATGTACAAATATTGATAGAAAATAATGTAAAAAAAAATTAAATGCCTATTGTTTTTTCGGAAATTTCATTCATTGAAGATTCAAAGCCCTTGGCATGTCCTTTTGGGCTAAAATAAACATCAATTCGGCCTAAAAGTAAACCAGCCCAGCCAGCCTGACTTACTAAAACAGCTTGATTTTTCTGGTTTTTAACCAAGGTTGGTTTTTCCAAAAAGGTGTGGGTATGGCCGCCCACAATTAAATCTATGTTCTCGGTTTGTTCTGCCAAAACAAGATCAGATACCTGATTTCCTTTATAGGAATAGCCCAAATGCGACAACAAAATAATGTAGTGGCAGCCGAAATCAAATTTTAACCGATTTGCCAGTTCCTGAGCTACAGGAATTGGATTGGAATACCTTACCTTTCCCACTAAGGATGGACTAACTAGGCCTTGAAGGTCAACACCTACTCCTATAACCCCAATTTTCAGGCTTTCTTTTTGAATAATGGTATAGGGCTTAACTTTCCCCTCAAGTTGAGTATCCGATACGAGGTAATTTGCATTTACGAAGGGAAATTGGGCATAACGCATCATATCAACCAAGCCCTCGATTCCATTATCGAAATCATGATTTCCTAGGGTTCCGACATCGTAACCCATCGCCGACATCATTTTAAACTCTGGCTCCCCCTTAAACAAATTGAAATAAGGCGTGCCCTGAAAAACATCACCTGCATCCAACAACAAGGTTGAATGTCCTTCGGCTCTAATTTGTTTTATCAATGATGCCCTTCGGGCCATTCCTCCCTGCCCAGCATATTTGGGATCTGTTTCCGAAAACGGAGCCAAATGGCTGTGCATATCGTTTGTATGCAAAATGACCAGCCGTTTAAGCCCATTTTCGGCGGCATTGGTTTTAAAAAGAAACTCCTTGCCAATGGCCTTTCCAGCCGATCCAATTCCTAGGCTTGCAATACCGGCTGTTCTAATAAATGTTCTGCGGTTCATTTTTCGGTACAGGGAACTATTCGGTTGTCCAATTGACTATGGATGTTTTTGCCAGCCTGTTGGGATTCTACCATGTAAGAAATGATAGCATCCCTAAGCAGAACACCGGGATCAAAAAACAAAGGATTGGTTAAAAAGAAATTCATTTTATCGCCTCCTTGGGCTAAAAAATCGGACGTTGCTACGTAGAAGGAATCGTTTTCTGGAATGGGTTCCCCTTTTAAAAAACCCATCCAATTTTGATTTTCGCACCGAAGTTCAAATCCAGAGAAGGGTGTGCCGGGGTGTTCGCCAATGTAGCGAAACATTTCTTTTTTTTCTTTTGGACCTAATTTTACAAGCGCAATTCGATTGTCAAAGGGCATTAAACTATACACGTTACCCAAGGTGATAGGGCCTTCTGGTAAAGATGCCCGTAGGCCACCCAGGTTGAGCAAAGATGCCTGAACTTCGGGCTGAATTTTTCTCGCTCTATCTAAAACAATGTCACTCATTAAATTGCCCAAGGCGGTTTCGGCTGAACCTTTTATTTTGGGAAGGGCTTTGGCAGAATGACACAATACGCGGCCCATGCTTTTTGATACCGAGTCGGAGTAGGGTTTCAGAAGGGCTTCGGCCAAAGAATCTCCTTTAATTTGATTGAGCGATAAATAGGAGGCATCGGATTGCACCACCACCCATTTTGGGTTGCAGGCAAGGGCTATTGTTAAAACCCAAAATACGAACAGGGCAAAAATGGCATTTCGACCCCGTCCCATGCTATTACTTAACTAGGGTCCTTGGACCTGCCTCTAAAATTTCAGGTGATGCTTCCGTACTGAACTTTTCAAAATTGGCATGGAATTTTTGAGCCAATGCATAGGCGGCTTCTTGGTAGGATTCTTTATTTTTCCAGGTTGATTCTGGATTTAGCAATTCCGCTGGAACCCCTGGACAGGTTAAGGGCATCGCCAACCCAAAAATAGGGTGTTGCTGGTAGTCCTCCGAATCCAATTGACCATTCATGGCTGCCCGAATCATTGCCCTAGTTAAATTCAATTTCATGCGTTGTCCAATTCCATAAGGCCCACCGCTCCAACCAGTATTGATTAACCAAACCTTGGCTCCAGATTTTTTAATTCGTTCACCCAACATTGCAGCATACCGTGCTGGATGCAAAGGCATAAAGGGGGCCCCGAAACAAGCAGAAAAGGTGGTCTGGGGTTCGGTAATTCCAGCTTCCGTTCCAGCTACCTTGGCAGTGTATCCAGAAATAAAGTGGTACATGGCCTGCCCAGCGGTCAATTTTGAAATAGGAGGCAAAATCCCGTAAGCATCGCAGGTAAGGTAAAATATGTGTTTAGGCTCAGCCCCTATTGATCCATTTTGGATTCGGTCTATGTAATGAATAGGGTACGAAACTCGCGTATTCTCGGTAAGTTTGGAATCAGTATAATCAGGTTTTCTAGAATGAGGATCTATTCCAATATTCTCAAGTAGAGCCCCATATCGAATGGCCCGGTAAATATCTGGTTCTTTTTCTTCTGTTAGGTCAATCGTTTTGGCATAGCAACCTCCTTCAAAATTGAAAACAGAAGAATCGGCCCACCCATGTTCATCGTCTCCAATCAACAGGCGTTCTGGGTCGGCAGAAAGCGTTGTTTTTCCTGTTCCCGATAACCCAAAAAACAAGGCCGTATCTCCATTGTCGCCCACATTGGCGCTGCAGTGCATAGGCATTACATTGTGTTGGGTGGGCAGTATGAAATTCAGAGCCGAAAACATTCCTTTCTTAATCTCCCCTGTATAACCTGTCCCGCCAATTAAAATGGTTTTATGTTTAAATGAAACGATGGCGAAGTTGTGCTGCCTTGTGCCATCTATTTCAGGCAGGGCTTTGAAGCTGGGTATGTTTAAGACCAACCACTCCGGCTTTAATGCCTGAACTTCATCTGCCGATGGCTCTATAAACATGTTGTAAACAAACAAATTACTCCAAGCCGTTTCATTCACTACGCGAACCGATACACGGTACCTTTGGTCTGAACCAACCCAAGCATCCCTAACGTATAAATTTCGTGTGGCACAATAGTCTTGCATCTTATCGCGAAGCCTTAAAAAGGCCTCGTCTTCAAAGGCAATGTTGTGGTTCCCCCACCAAACCTCGTGTTGGGTTAATTCATCGGATACAATAAAACGGTCTTTTGGACTACGGCCAGTAAATTCCCCCGTTTCAACTGCCAATGCTCCACAATCAATTAGTTTTCCTTGACCTGCTTTTAGAGTGTGTTCGATAAGTTCAGAGGGGCAAAGGTTCCAAAAAACATCTGCTTCTGTTTTAATTCCATTTGTTTCCAATGGTTTTATGTGATTTGGAAGTCCGAGGTTTTGCATCAATTTGGGTGTTTGACAGGAGAGATTTTTAAGGACTCAAAAGTAACAATTAATCGGCCGTAAAAGAATGATTTTTCACTTTCGGCACGATTTTTCATTTGAAATACGGCAGTTTTTAGCCCTAGCAAGGATGCCCTTTAAATCCGTCAACCACCTTTGGATTTCAGTTTCATTATGAATACTTCGAAGGCAGACATCTACCTCTCCCTCTCGCCCCCAAGGGGTTTGTTGAAGTACCACCGAGTCTTTTTTCTGTTGAGCCCAATTTTGGACTGATTTCAAACCCTGCCCATCTATTCCGTAGCCAATGCTAAAAAACGAAATGGAACAAAATACCGGTGCCGATTCTTCGGGTTGAATGGGGGCAAGGGTACTTTTTTTTCCAATGCAAGAAAGGAACGTCAATAGGAACAAAGCAAAAAGAGTTTTAGTTGACATCGGTAATTCGGTATTTTAATCGCTGAAGAAAATGCAGTATAAGGCAAAACCAGCCCAACATAAGGCTAAATCCCCCCAAAGGAGTAATCGGCCCCAAAAATCTGGCATTTAAACCTAAGGTAGGAAGAAAGACCAAACCCAATATAGATCCGGTAAACAAACCTATTCCAATAAAGAAGAAACGAATACCCCAACGAACATACTTTGGAGTGGTTACTTCTGATTTGAAAATAAAGGCCAGAAACAAAATAAGGCTTGCATGCCATTGCAAATAATACACTCCGGTTTTGTAGCTTTCCAGCGCATCGTTGCTTAGAATCCCTTTTAGGGCATGGGCTCCAAGCGCTCCAAGTACAACACCGAATAAGCCCAAAATGGCCCCGGCCAATCCGTTTCGACTCATGTTTTTCATGCTCAAAGATAATGAGGATGGGTTTTTAGTAGCTTTGTTCATCAAATTTTAGGTGTTAAAAACCAATTGGGCGGCGCCTACGTTAAGCTCATTTCCTTCCATATCTTTGCCATTACGATTTAGTTTTAGGGTGTAAATGCAAACGAAAACAATTTTGATTTTAGGAGCGGGAAAATCAGCTTCTTCAATGATTGAATACCTAGCCAATCTGGTTTTAAGTTCAAATTGGAATTTAATCGTTGCCGATGTTGATGTTCAAGGCCTGAAAAATAAAATCAGCAAATTTCCCTGGGTTAAGGGTGCTGTTGTAGATGTAAATCAAATAGACGATGTTAGGAACTTGCTAACGGGCTGCCACCTTGTTATTTCTTTGCTTCCGCCCCATATGCATGTAGGCATTGCCCAATTGTGTTTAGAATCGAATTCGCATTTGATTACGGCCTCTTATCTTTCTGATGAAATGCTGGCCTTAGATGCCAAGGCTAGGTCAAAGGGTTTAATTTTTTTAAACGAAATGGGCCTAGATCCAGGAATTGACCATATGACGGCCATGCAGTTTATTGATCACCTGCGGTCAATGGGGGCTGAAATCTGCGCTTTTGAAAGCTATACAGGGGGATTAATGGCACCTTCAAGCGAATCGGGACCTTGGAAATACAAGTTTACTTGGAACCCTCGGAACGTTGTTTTGGCAGCTTCGGGAGGAGCAGTTAAATTTTTACACGAAGGCAAATTCAAGTACATTCCTTATCATAAGGTGTTTCGCCGAACCGAGGTCATAGAAATTGAACAATATGGAGAATTCGAGGTGTACGGCAATCGGGATTCCTTAAAGTACTTAAATCTGTACAACCTGAACGGTATCAAAACACTGTATAGGGGTACCATGCGAAGGCTTGGATTTTGCCGTGCCTGGGATGTCTTTGTTCAGTTGGGAATGACCGATGATTCCTATCAAATGGAAGGGGTAGATGCAATGACCCACCGTGATTTTGTTAACAGCTTTTTGTTTTACCATCCCACGGATAGCGTCGAAACAAAGTTAGCTCAAGCTTTGCGATTGGATTTGGATTCTGAAGAATTTAGAAAGTTAAAATGGTTGAATTTATTCAACAACGAGCCAGTGGGGCTTTCAAGGCCTGCATCGCCTGCTCAAATTCTACAGCATATTCTGGAAAAAAAATGGACATTGTCGCCCATGGATAAAGATATGATTGTTATGTATCACCTTCTGAATTATACGATTGAGGGTAAAACCTTCGAGTTGCGCGCCCATTTGGTTGTTGAAGGCGAAGATTCGGTAAAAACCGCTATGGCCAAAACGGTAGGGCTTCCGCTAGGTATAGCAGCAAAGGCCATTTTAAAGGGCCATATTGCTAGTCCTGGAGTGCATATACCTGTTGCGGCTGAATGTTATGCCCCCGTTTTAAAAGAATTACAAGAAATGGGAATCCGAATGGTTCATTCGGTGAAAGAAATTTGATTTTACCTTCGGTTCTTAAACAATTGTGCCAATCCAAATCCTTATTTTTTAAATTTAACATGAATGTGGCGCCTTATTCTCAAATCTACCGGGGCGTATTTGCCGAAAAGAGAGGTTTTTAATAAAGACCTTGAACCCTTGATGGATACAACCGATGCCTGGATTCAAGAGCGAAGTGGAATTCAGTCGCGTAGGTTTGCCGATTTAAGCCATGAAACCTGTTCTTTTATGGGCGCTTCAGCAGCTCAAGATGCCATGGATAGGGCCAATTGGTCGATTTCCGATCCGGATTTACTGATTTTCTCAACCCTTAGTCCTGACTATTACTTTCCTGGGTCCGGTGTTTTGGTTCAGCGGGAATTGGACTTGCCCAATATACCATGCTTAGATATTCGAGCCCAATGTTCTGGATTTATTTATGGACTTTCAGTGGCGCAAGCCTATATAGAATCGGGCAAGGCCCAAAAAATCTTACTGGTTTGCAGTGAGGCCCAATCGGCTTTGATGGAATTGAGTACACGGGGCCGAAATATATCCGTTTTGTTTGGAGATGCTGCAGCAGCAGTTTGTCTTGAAGCAAAGCCAATTTCCGATTCAAAAGATAGGGTAGGTCTAATTGACTGCCTAATTCATTCCGATGGCCGTTTTGCTGAGGAATTGGTCCAGAAGAACCCCGGTACTCGGCAATCGCCTATAGCTTCGGTCGACATGATGAAACGAGGGGAGATGCTTCCTTACATGAATGGCCCCGCTGTTTTTAAACATGCTACTGCTCGATTTCGTGAGGCCTTAACCGAATTGATATCGAGAACCTCAATACCTTCGGATGAATGGGATTGGTTTATTCCTCATCAAGCCAATCAACGGATTTCACAGCATGTTGCTTCTGAATTATCCATACCCCAAAGCAAACTTATTACCAACATCCATTGCCGCGGCAATACCACCTCGGCCTCCATTCCTCTTGCCTTGCATGAGTCAATTAGTTCAGGTCGAATTCAAAAGGGAGAGATGATAGCTATGGCGGCTTTTGGAAGTGGGTTTACTTGGGGCGCTGCTCTGCTTCAATATTGAATCGAATCAACCCTGGCTTAATTTCACTTATTAGGCCAGACTCCACCCATTCCCGAAAAATCGGATGGTTGAAGTTCCTAATTGTTGGAAACCTGTCGCGGATTTCTTCTAACCTCCATTCCATTTTTTCGTTTCTGGCCTCATGAAACAGTTCTTCCAAATTTTTGGCCTTTTCTTTTGAAATGCACACGTCGCATTGTCCACATGCCAGGGTATCTACTTCTCCAAAATAACTCAACAACTTTAGCAGCCGGCATTTTTTTTTGTCAAAAGCGTAGTGCTCTACTGCCTTCATTTTTTCTTCAGCAATTTTCCTTCTTAGTCCATAAACCTCATTTGAAAGGCGAATATGGGATTTTGGGACCCGTTCAGAAAGCAACCTTAAAATACATCGGTTTGGTTCAGGTAAAAAGTAATTCAATGCCCCCCGCTCTTGCAACTCGCCCAAAAGTACCTTCCAAACATTGTCTGTTTCAGTATAGGTCCATCTTCTTAGCTGTTCCATTCGAATGCCTTTGGTTTCATCTGCAATACCCGGAATTTTTCGCATCAATCGTTCACAAAGCTGAATGGCTTTTTTAGAAACAACCATACTGCGTAGCTGCTGTGGTTCGCCTTTAAGCTTAAGGTAGCAAATGTCCTCTGCAGGTTCAATAACCTGAATGTATCCTCCTCGCTCCAATAAACCTAAGCCCGAATGTATTTGCTGTGGTGCCAGTTTTAAAGCATTAGCCAGGGGTTCAATATCCACTTCAAGCACATGCCCCGTTCCTTCTCCTAAAGCAATGAACGTTCCTTTGAATAGGGCTTCATAGATTCGTCCAATGGTTTCCAAATTAGGGAATTGAAATTCCAAATTCTCCTTTAAGGTTGCTCGGTCATCATCAGAAACCATCAATAAGGCTACGGCAGGGTTCTCGTCTCGGCCTGCCCTCCCGGCTTCTTGAAAATAGGCTTCTATGGTATCTGGCAAATCTAGATGTGCTACGGCACGAACATTGCTTTTATCAATACCCATTCCAAAAGCATTGGTCGCCACCATTATCGCATTGGGTTGCTGAATCCAATAGGATTGTTTTTTGCTTCGTTCTGCGTTTGGAATTCCTGCGTGGTAATAATCTGCATCCCAGCCTTGGTTTTTGAGCCATTCAGCAATGCGCTCACATTTTGCTCGGTTGCGCACATATACAACGGCCGAACCAGGCTGTTTTTTTAAAAAAATAGAGAGCCGATCAAGCTTATTGTCTGTTTCGGTCACGCCATAGGTTAGGTTGCTTCTTTTAAAGGATTTCTGAAACACATTTGGCTTTGAAAATCCTAATTTATCTTGAATGTCTTCAACAACATCGGGCGTGGCCGTGGCGGTAAGAGCCAAAACAGGCACGTCCTTAAACCAGGAGCGAATCCCAGCAATGTTTAAATAATGAGGCCTGAAATCATAACCCCATTGTGAAATACAATGGGCTTCATCTACAGCTATCAAACTAGGTTTCAAATACGGAAGGTAGGCTTGAAAAAGTACAGAGGTTAAGCGCTCTGGCGATACATACAGAAATTTCACCTTACCGTCAGAGGCTTCGTCCAAAATTGATCGAATGATTCCTGTTGTTTGGCCGCTTCGAATGGCATAGGCTGAAATTCCTCTTTGTTTTAAATTTAAAACCTGGTCTTCCATCAAGGCAATCAGGGGAGAAATGACAAGGCATAATCCGGGTAGCATTATTCCGGGAACCTGAAAGCAAATGCTTTTTCCACCCCCTGTTGGCAAAAGTGCAAGGCTGTCTTTCCCTTCTAATACAGATTCTACAATTTCCTTTTGAAGGGGCCGGAACTGCCGGTGGCCCCAATAGGAAAACAGAATTTCTTCAGGTTGCATTCCGCAAAGTTACGGAACCGAAGGGGGAGTTGAAATTTGATTTAAGACAAATTCAATTCGTTTTTCTATTGTATCTAAGGGAAGGGGACGGGTGTTGTAGCCCAAATCCTCATACACTTCTTTAAGCGAAAAATAAATGTCTTCCGCTTTTTGAAAATCTTCCCAGCGGGCAGAGTCATTTTTATAAATTTCTTGCCACGGAGGGGTTAAAAAAACGGTGTTGGCGTAAGGAAACTGTTTGATGTTGGTTTTGAGTTCCTGAGGTATAAACAACCCGCCAGATTTCATGTAGCCAAGGCCATCTGGAAGGCCTCGATCTAAAAATACCACGCTTCCAAGAGACTTGGCAGTATGGTAATCTCTTTTTTGCTGTTCAAAAACAAGGTGTTGAAACCCCTCTAGATCGGTCCAGGGCAGAATGCCATTCTCTTGTTTTTGTTGTTCAGAAATAACCATTCTTGATGCCTCTGGAAAAACAACGTATCCTTTTGTTTGAAGGCCTTGAATCAAACTCGTTTTTCCAGATCCTGGTCCTCCGGTAATGATAAACAAACTCATGCGTAAGGTTCAATATTAGGTTGTACAATCAATGTTCCTTCGTTCAGGTCAAGGGCGACCAAATTTCCCATTCCTGGTCTGTCTCTGTAAACACATCCATTGTCAAGGTCTATAAAGCCAAAGTTAGGTTGTTCCAGGGTTTGTTTAATTAAATCAAGCGACACTGGTACATGCCCGTGAACAACTCGTCGGCCCTTGGTTTTGCTTAAATCTACATCAAACTCTCTTATCCACATCATGGCCTGGGTGTCTTCCCAAAAGGGTTCGTGGCTAAAGTTAAAACCAGCATGAACTAAAATGAAATGGTCGAGTTCAATCCACATTTCACTGCCGTAAATTAGTTTTATTAAGTGTTCGGGCAATTCTGACATTCGATTTGCCCCAAAACTTCGCAATACTTCATTTCCTCCAAATGATTTCCACACGTTGAAGGCTGGAAGGATATTTTTTTGAAACAGTTTTCGTTTGGGTGGATTTTGACTTTCTTCAAATGCTTGAATAAATGCGTCTTCATGATTTCCTCTAAGAAGTCGGATTTGGACTCCATTTAACTTTAACTCGTCAATCAAATCTAGGGCCGAAGGCATTGTTTTACCCCGATCAATCAGGTCGCCCAAAAAAATTAGGCAGTCGCCAGGGGTTGGCCCTAAGGTATCAACCAGACCCTTTAAGGTGTGCCCACAGGCATGAACATCTCCAATAGCCCACGTTTTCATGCCATTAATGAGCCTTCCCTTGGTTTTTTACTTCCTCCAACTTGCGTTCTAAATCGTCCTCATTAATAAGGTACCTGTCCGACAGGTATTGCCCATCTGAATTTAGTTCAAAAAGATAAGGAACTCCTGTTGGTATATTTAAAGCAAGAATTTCTTCGTCTGTCAAGCCTTTTAAATGTTGCACAATACCACGAAGGGAGTTTCCATGTGCTGCAATTAAAACAGTGCTATGTTCTTTGAAACTAGGAACGATGCTTGAATTCCAAAACGGGAGCATTCGGGTTAGGGTATCGGCCAAAGATTCTGTACCCGGCAATTCGGATGCCTCTATGCCAGCATATTTGGTTTGGTTTGCTGGGTGTCGGGGATCGTTTATTTCCAACTCTGGTGGACGAACGGAATAGCCCCTTCTCCATAATAAGACCTGCTCTTCTCCATATTTTGAGGCTGTCTCGGCCTTGTTTAAACCTTGCAATGCCCCGTAATGCTTTTCATTTAATCTCCAGGTTTTATAAACTGGAATGTGCATTTGCCCACATTCTTCTAAGGCCAACCATAATGTTTTAATGGCCCGTTGAAGGTACGAGGTAAAGGCAATTTCGGGCAGCATTCCATTTTCTTTCAAAATTTGGCCTGCCATTTTTGCCTCCTCAATCCCTAGCGGGCTTAAAGGCACATCTTGCCATCCTGTAAATCGGTTGTCCTTGTTCCAGGCACTTTGTCCATGCCTAAGAAGAATACAATGAATATTCATCTACTAAGTTTAATTATCTTTGTTCAAGTTGCAAAGGTCTTAATTTTTATTCCATTCGAAGCCATGAGAAAAGCCCGAATTATTGTTTTTTATTTTCACGCCCTGATGGGAGTCTTTTTTTGTTCTGCTTTGAATGCTCAACATTCTATTGGTGTAAATGCGGGTGCAGGTCCCTCTCTGCAATATGGCGGCTCAGCTTTCTTTTCAACAACCGTTGATTATCAGTTTCGATTTAAATCGGGTTTAACCTTGGGAGGAAATGCGGGTTTTTTCTCCAACGAGGAATTACGGCAGGTACCCAATGGAAGCCGACTGGTATCGCAACTTTCGGCAAGTTTGGCGGCTCAGGTCGGATATGATTTCCCAGTCGGAATCATGCGGCCTTTTGCCCGATTGGATGTAGGTGGTGCCTTTGCCAATCGAGAGGGATTTTTTATGCAGCCGATGGTTGGAAACGAAATTGAAATCATAAATCAACTTCGGTGTAGTTTGGCTTTTCAAGTGCCTATTTTTATTTCAGGCTCTGCCGAATCAGGTTTGGTAATGACTGCTGGACTTAGGTATGTATTTCAGCCAAAGAAATAATTGCCGTGTTTTTTATTGCTAAAAAACTGCTGTTTAAATTAGAACCAGAAAAGGCGCACAACCTAACACTTAATTTTCTTGGGCTTGCCTCAAAATTGGGGCTTCTTTCCAATAAACCTCTTTTTTCCGATGGCAAAATAGAATTAGCCGGATTGAATTTTCCAAATCGGGTTGGGTTGGCAGGGGGAATGGATAAGAATGGGATTTTGCTGGACGATTGGGCCCATTTTGGTTTTGGTTTTGCCGAAATTGGAACGGTTACCCCCAAGGCACAATCGGGCAATCCAAAACCCAGAATGTTTAGGCTTGTTGAAGATGAGGCCATTGTTAATCGAATGGGATTTAACAATAAGGGAATAGACCATTTGGCATTGCGGTTCAAAAAGCGAAAACCTGCGGGGTTCATTTTGGGCGCCAATTTAGGGAAAAACAAGACCACCGAAAATAACTTGGCTGAAGCCGATTATTGCCTGGGAATGGACAGGTTGTTTCCTTATGCGGATTATTTTACCCTTAACATTAGTTCTCCCAATACTCCTGGATTGCGTGATTTACAGCATCCTGAACGAGTCAAAACCCTACTTAGCGCACTGATTGGGTATAGAAACGACTTGCCCCTACGAAGGCCCATTTTTGTTAAAATTGACCCCGATCTAACCGATTTAGATTTGATTCCTGTTTTGGAAGCCTTAGGCAAGGCAAAGATTGATGGTATAATTGCCACCAATACGACCTTGGGTCGACCCGATAATCTGAAATCCAGGTATGCCGTCGAAAACGGTGGTTTAAGCGGCGCTCCATTGTTTGAAAAATCCCTGGGCCGAGTTGAAAAAATACGGTCGTTTTATGGGAGAACAATGGCATTGATTGGGGTTGGTGGGATCGATTCATTGGAACGTGGACAGGCAATGATTGAGGCAGGGGCCGATGCCATTCAGATATATACAGGCTTTGTGTTCAAAGGTCCTGCGCTAATTCATCAATTGGCTTTATCTTTACCCATACATGGAAAAGAATAGTTCGCACATGTCTTCTGTTGTTCTTACAGAATGCCCACGCGACGCAATGCAAAGTTGGCCAACATTTATTCCTACCTCGGCCAAAATTGCGTACCTGGACCAATTGCTGCGCTGTGGTTTTTCACGCATAGATGCCCTAAGTTTTGTTAACCCTAAAGCAATCCCACAGTTTGCAGATGCCGACATCATTGCTGAGCATTTGGGAAATGAAGGCTGCCCAACCCCTTTAATCGGGATTGTAGGAAATTTAAAGGGAGCCGTACGCGCCAGACCTTTCCCGCATGTGAACTATTTTGGTTTTCCCTTTTCCATTTCTCCAACTTTTCTTGAAAAGAATATCCAAACAATACCCGATCAGGCCTTCTCAAGATTACTCGAAATCCAGGACGAAGCTTTAAAACAGGGAAAAAAACCCCTTGTTTATTTATCCATGGCCTTTGGGAATCCATACAAGGACCCATGGACGCTTAACTTGATGCTTGACGCTGTAGGCAGATTGGTTGAGCATCGCTTTTACGATATTAATCTGTCTGATACCATTGGCGTTGCAGACCCGAATATCCTTAAGTCCAGTTTCTCTCAATTGACAGAGACTTTTCCAAATGTTCGTTTTGGGGCACATTTGCATGTGCGCTCAACCAACAAATTAGCCAACCTTCAAGCGGCCTGGGATGGGGGCTGCCGAATTTTTGATTCTGCCCTTTTGGGGTTTGGCGGTTGTCCGGTTACGGCCGACTCTCAAACAGGGAACCTTCCTACCGAAACCTTGATGGAATTTCTAATCAGCCAGGGGCAGGGGTCTAGCATAAACCAAGAGGAATTAAATATTGCATCTTCTATAGCTTCCAAGACTTTCCTTTGAATCAAATTTTTTTTAACTACTCCTTAGTGCTTTTTTCTTGAATTATTCTTATCTTCGCCTCCCGTAAAAGTTAAAGATATGGCAAGGGTTTGCATTATAACCGGTAAAAAAACAGTAACAGGAAATACTGTTTCACATTCAAACCGAAAAACAAAAAGGGTTTTTAAACCCAATTTGTTGAAGAAGCGTTTTTACATTCCGGAAGAGGATCGTTGGATTGTGCTGAAAGTTTCAGCGAAAGGCTTGAAAGTTATTGACAAGATTGGAGTTACTGCTGCCCTTAAGCGTTCTCAGGAACTCGGCCTTTTGCAATAGGATTCCCAAGGCCCATTTTTAGGGCTTTATGGTTCATAAAATCATTAAATTAGAATAAGCCCCTTGATTATTCGGGGGGCTTTCTTTATTTTCCACCCATGAAACGAATTCTAATTTTATTTATTGGTGTGCTTATGCCAATCCTTGCCCAATCTCAAGAAAAAAAGGCATTGTTTAGCCGAGAAGATACCTTGTTGGGTTGGAATGGACCTGAACGTGCTTGCTATGATGTTCGATATTATCATTTAAAGGTTGATGTGGTGCCCGATCGTAGAACCATTTCTGGTACAAACCAGATGGAATTTACGGTTTTAAAAAAGACCGCGACCATTCAAATTGATTTGGCCATAGGAATGGGGCTTCAAAAGGTTGAATGGAACGGGAAAATAATCCCTGCAAAACGACAAGAGCGAGCCCTTTTCCTTAACTTCCCAGACTCTTTGCTGCCGGGATCCAATCACACCATTTTGATTCATTTTACAGGCCTTCCGGCTCAAGCAAAAAACGCTCCCTGGGAAGGTGGTGTTGTTTGGACCAAAGATTCAGATGGCTTTCATTGGGCTGGTTCGGCGGTGCAAACCGAAGGGGCCTCATTGTGGTGGCCTTGTAAAGACCAATGGTTGGATAGACCCGATAGCATGTCGATTGACCTTTCGGTGCCTAGTGCCTATGTGGGTGTTTCAAATGGAAAGTTAGAGGGGGCAAACCCAAGAGGCGATGGTTTTACAACGTACAGGTGGAAAGTTACCTATCCTATTAATCACTACAATGTTACATTTAACTTGGGGCGTTTTGAGCATTTTTCGGATGAAGTAACCTGCAGCAGCGGCCTTACCTATTCGCTGGATTATTATGTAATGCCTGAAAACCTGAAAAGGGCCAAAAGGCATTTTGTTCAATTGAAAGACATGCTTAAGGTTTACGATAATATACTAGGATGCTACCCCTTTGCCAGGGATGGATATAAATTGATTGAAACCCCTTACGCAGGTATGGAACACCAATCGGCCATTTCGTATGGAAATCAATATAAAATCGGCTATTTGGGCGCCGATCCAACCAACCTTGGTCTGGAATTTGATTTTATTTTGCTTCACGAAACTGCACATGAATACTGGGGAAATCACGTGAGCGGAGCCGATATAGCCGATATGTGGATTCATGAAGCTTTTGGAACCTACATGGAAGCTTTGTACGTCGAAAAACAATATGGAGAAGACATTGCATATCAATATATCGATTCGTGGAGAACCCGCATTAAAAACGATAAGCCAATGCTGGGCAAAAGGGGATTAAACGATAAGCCAAGCCAAGATGTTTACTACAAGGGGGCCTTCGTTATTCAAACCTTGAGGGATTTATTAAACGACAACGATAAATTTTTAGGCCTGTTAAAAGCGCTTCAAAAAGAGTTTTCGTACAAAACAGTTAAAACAGAAACGCTTCTTTCGTTTATGAATGAGTATTTAGGAGAAGAGTACGACTGGCTTTTTTACCAATACCTTAAAATACCTGGGGTGCCCGTTTTGGTGTTTCAACAAAAAATGGTTGACGGGCAGGTTGTGCTTCGGTACCGCTGGGAAAACATTTACCCAGGCTTTCGCCTACCCGCCTTTGTTAATTTGAACGGTGAAGGCCCTACAGAAACTATGCCTTGGAAAAAAATAGTCCCCGAATCTGAATGGAAAGAATGGAATACCGGGCTTCCTGAGGTAGATATCTTAAATGTAGATGAATTCTCCGGGTATTTCATTTGGCGAAATGAAGCCGACAAAGATTGAAATCTATGCCTAACTGGGTTTTGAAACGGTTATTGTTAATAGCTTTCCTAAAACCACAATAAAATTCAATGGTCTTCCTTTATTTTTATGCTGGGCAATTCTATGGTTAAGGCCCAAATCAAAGTATGAGTCAAGACCAAGCATCCACTGGAAGTTTCGCCCGGCCAAAAAAGCCAAGCCTTTCAAATCCTGAATCTGGAGAGAATAGCGAGGAGGCCGTAGTTAAGCCTAAAAGGCGTTTTTCATTTTCCCTGCCAAAAAGACTGCAGCGTTTGTTGGGGTTGGTTGCCTTTACAATGTCAGCCTATGCCTTAATCAGTGCTTGTGCCTATATATTCTACTGGAGGCAAGATCAATCCCTTCTGTTTAAGGGCATAAATGCCCAAAATTTACCTGAGAATCCCATGGGTTATGTTGGAAATTGGTTGGGTCATCAAATTTTATACAATGGATTTGGTTTTGCCTCGTTTTTCCTTTTTCCTTTTGCATTTAATTTCGCGATTCGAGGCCTTTTTGGCCGTTTTTTACCCTGGGTTAACCGAAATGCCCACCGCTTTCTATTTTTCACCTTCTGGACAGCCATACTTCTTGGCCATTTAAACATTCCATTTATGGATGGCTTACCCGCAGGCATCCTTGGATTTAAAATGGCTCAGGGTATTGGGCTCTACATTGGAACTTGGGGAACCACTCTTGCCCTTTTCTTTTCTCTACCCCTCTTTGTTCTGGTTTTTGAACCATTGCTCTGGGACCTTTGGCTAACAAAATTTAAAAAGGCTTCGGCTTCAAATCAATTGAACGGTAGCACAACGGAAACCGAAGATGAGGTTGAGGGGCCTGAAACAGATTTTTATACCCATAAAGATGAAATGCCAGGACTAGACATTGACGAGGATCCCGCCTTTGTTGATGAATTTATGGAGGTGGAACTTGAAAGCTCAAGTTCCCATCAAGAAGGACTGCCCCAAACTTTAGACCTTGAGCTGGACCAAAATTCAATCTATGAGGAAAAGAGCTTGAGCGAAAAAGAGGAGGGTGCAAATTCATCCTTGGAATTGGAACTTTCTGACCTGGATCAAGACGAACCTGGCTCTGTTCCTTTGACGGAAAATCCAGAAGAAAGTAGTCTTGCAGAACGACTTGTAGCGCAATACGGGGAGTATGACCCTCATTTGGATTTGGCTGATTTTAAAATGCCCCCACTTGAATTATTGGTTGACCACGGGAACACCGATTTTAAAGTAGATGCCCAAGAGTTGGAACAAAACAAAGATCGGATTCTAGAAACCTTGAAAAATTATGGTGTCGAAATTCAAAAAATAAAAGCAACCATTGGCCCAACCGTTACCCTATATGAAATTGTTCCGGCTCCGGGGGTTCGGATTTCTAAAATTAAAAACCTAGAAGACGATATAGCTTTAAGCCTTGCCGCTCAGGGCATTCGTATTATTGCGCCAATACCAGGTAAAGGGACCATTGGAATTGAGGTGCCCAATCAAAATAGGGCTGTGGTGGGAATGAGAAAGGTTATGCAAAACGAAAAATTCGCCCAAACCCGTTTTGATTTGCCCATTGCCTTGGGGCGAACAATTTCAAACGATGTGTTTGTAGCCGATTTGGCTAAAATGCCCCACCTTTTGGTTGCCGGAGCAACCGGACAAGGAAAGTCGGTTGGTATCAATGCAATTTTAGTTTCACTTTTATATAAAAAACATCCCTCTGAGCTGAAATTCGTAATGGTAGATCCCAAAAAGGTCGAACTTACGCTCTACAATATTATTGAAAAACACTATTTAGCAAAGCTTCCCAACGAAGAGGAGCCCATTATTACCGATGTAAAGAAGGTGGTAGATACGCTCAATTCTTTGTGCATTGAAATGGACAACCGCTACGAGCTATTGAAGGCAGCGCAAGTTCGAAATTTAAAGGAATACAATGTTAAATTTAAAGGAAGACGTCTGAACCCAAATGAAGGACATCGTTTTTTACCCTACATCGTTCTGGTGATTGATGAGTTTGCCGACCTTATCATGACAGCAGGTAAAGAGGTTGAACTGCCCATTGCTCGGATTGCTCAGTTGGCCAGAGCCGTAGGCATTCATGTTATAATTGCTACCCAACGTCCCTCGGTTAATATCATAACAGGCACCATTAAGGCGAATTTTCCCGCCCGACTTGCCTTTCGTGTTTCATCAAAAATTGATTCAAGAACCATTCTTGATACTGGTGGGGCAGAACAATTGATTGGACAGGGTGATATGCTTCTAAGTTTGGGGTCCGATTTGGTTCGTTTGCAATGCCCATTTGTAGATACCCCCGAAGTTGAAGATATTGTTCGCTTTATTGGAGAACAGCGCAGCTATCCAGAAGCCTTTATGTTGCCCGAATACGTGAGTGAACATGAAGAGGGCGGAAAAGGCCTTGACCCCTCGGAAAAAGACGATTTGTTCAACGAAGCAGCCCGTATTATTGTGCAGCATCAACAAGGTTCAGCCTCATTGCTGCAACGAAGATTGAATATTGGCTACAACCGCGCAGGCCGCTTGATTGACCAAATGGAGGCCGCAGGTATTGTGGGACCTAATAAGGGAAGCAAAGCCCGTGAGGTTTTAATCCAAGACGAAAGGCAGCTTTCTGTGTACCTCGACAATGGATAATTGCACCTTCGATGAAGGATATACGTTTATTTTTACTCCATTAAATATACTGCATTAACCAAACCAATATGAAATCACTTAAAGGAGCCGGTGTTGCTATAGTTACCCCTTTTTTACCTTCGGGGCAGGTCGATTTTTCTGCCCTTGAATCCTTAACGGAATTTTGGATTTCAGAGGGATTGGATTATTTGGTGGTTAACGGGACCACGGCCGAAAACCCCGTTCTTTCCTCAAATGAAAAGAAAGAGATTTTGGCCTCTGTTCTGAATGTTTCCCAAGGGCGAGTTCCTATCGTTTTTGGAATCGGAGGAAACCATACCCGAGCACTGCAGGAAGACCTAATCAACTCCGACTTGTCGGGGGTAACTGCCATTTTGTCGGTTACACCCTTCTACAATAAACCCAATCAACAGGGTTTATATTCGCATTTTGCAGCCTTGGCCGAGCTGAGCCCTTTACCTATTATTTTGTATAATGTGCCAGGGAGAACCGGGGTAAACATGAGTGCTGAAACCACCTTGAAATTGGCCAAGGATTTTTCTGTTTTTTGTGGAATTAAAGAGGCGAGTGGAAGCATGCACCAAATTACCCGAATTCTCTATGAACGCGACCGAGATTCCTTTTTGGTGATAAGCGGCGACGATGCCATTACGTTCCCATTGTTGGCCTCAGGTGCCGATGGTGTTATTTCTGTAGTGGCCAATGCCTTTCCAAAGCAATTTTCTGCTATGGTGCATGCGGCTATGGCTGGAGAAATGGCCGAAGCCCAAGAACACCATAAGGCACTTTATTCCATTATGAATGCCATTTTTGATGAGGGCAGCCCTGCAGGAATCAAAGAGGTGATGGAACATCTGAATTTGTGTAGTAAAACGGTAAGGCCTCCACTGACACCTGTATCTGATTCCCTTGCCAATCTATTGAAAAGAATGGCCAGCACCTTGGTATGAAGCCCATCCAACGATTTGTTTTCTGGCTTTTGATTCTTGCCAACTCCATGTCGGCACAATCCCCGTTAAGGAGTTTTATGACGAACCGTGGTAAAATCTATGATTTTGAGGTAGACCCTGCTGGAAAGTGGCTTTTGATGGCGCATGAATTTGAATCCATATCCTTATGGGGGCTTGAAACTGGCGCTCAGCGTGAGGAATACTTAGGATTTGGTGGCTCGGTACGAAGTGTTTGCCTTAACCGCAATGCCGATAGATTGTATGCTGGAGGCGGAGATAGTGCTGTGTTCACGTTTGGGATGCCCGCATTGAACCGAATTTCTCGCCGAACTGGGCATAAAAATTGGGTGTACGACCTTACGGCACATCCTAGTCAAAATTTGGTGTATTCAGCTGGACCAGATACGCTAATTTTGGTTTGGGATGCCCTTTCTTCAAAACCCATTGACACCTTAAAAGGCCATAATCAATGGATTTGGAAGTTAAGGTTTTCGCCCGACCCCAATTTTTTATATTCGGCAGCCGGAGAAACCGAATTGGTTCGTTGGAATCTAGAGAAGGGGAAAATAGATTTACGCTTTCACGGACATATTGCTGGCATTTTTGACGTGGATGTTCATCCGGACGGAACCTTGCTGGCTTCGGCAAGCTGGGATGGTACAGTACGAGTTTGGAATGCCTTAACCGGGAATGAGGTTCAATTGCTAACTCCGCGGCAACCCATGCAAACGTTGTTGTGGAGTCCCGACGGGAAATACCTTGTGGTAGGTGATTACCCAGGCAATATTTACCTCTATCAAACGCAGAACTGGAAAAAAATCCATCAATTTCAAGCCCATGCAGGTGCAGTTCGAAAAATGGCCTTCCTAAATTCTTCCAGCGGAAAACTTGAACTTCTCAGTGCCGGCGACGATGGTCGCTTAAAGTTCTGGGACTTCTCCGCTTGGATTCAGTGATTTTTTTCCTGAATACAAATTGTACTTCCTAAACAGGCAGTCTAAGGTTCCATTTTTTAGCGACATAGAATCGGAGTGTTTAAAGCCAAGCCGTTTCATGGCTGCAGGGTTGGCGCTCAATACCCAAATGGTCCAACCCGAAAAATGGTGCTTAAGGTGGAATCCCCAGTTTTGATACCATTGTTCTGGATCGTCCAACGCAATTCGTTCTCCATAAGGCGGGTTGGCCACCATGGTTCCTGCTTCCAAATCCGTGGGTGTCCATTTCATGGCATTGTCTTGAAAAATATCAATTTTACCTTCCAATCCCGCCCTTTGAATATGATGTTTTGCTAAGCTAACCGATGCCGGGGAACGGTCAAATCCCAAAACGGGTGCCATGGGTTTATTGAATTCTTGAAGTGCATTTTCACTTAGACTATACCACAATTCAGCATCGTAAATTGGCCAATTTCTAAGGCAAAAATCAGGAGCATCAAGGGCAGAAGGAATTTCTAAATAGCGGCGAACGGCTTCAATTAATAGCGTTGCACCCCCACAAAAAGGATCAATCAAAGGATGTTGTCCATTCCAATTAACTCGGTCAATCATCCCTGCAGCAAGAACTTCCGATAGGGGAGCGATTCCGCCTGAATGCCGGTATCCACGCCGTTGCAATGAAAATCCTGAGGCATCTAATGAAACCGTAACATTGGAATCGGATACATGCAGATGTACCCGTATCGATGGAGATTCCTTGTCGATGCCTGGGCGTTTGCCCTTTTTCTCGCGGATCCGGTCAACAATAGCGTCTTTTAATCGAAGGGCCGGGAATGTGGTATTGTTAAACCAACGGGAGTGTACAACATGGTCAATGGAAAAGGTGTGGGCTGGGTCAATCCAATCTTCCCAAGGATACTGAACCAGAGCCTTGTACAAATCGTCGGGATTCCTGAGCATCACCTTGCAAAGGGGCAATAAAAGACGGACAGCTAAGCGGCTTTTAAACGCCATAAGGCAAAATTCGGCCCAAGAACACGTTCCTTCAATGCGACGGAGTTCGGTATTGGCTTTGGTTATTCCAAGCCTTTGCACTTCAAGCAGCAGTTGATCTTCAAATCCTGCTAGGCAGGTTGCAACAAAGGGAATCTTATCAAGCCCTTGGCTTGGATGGTATTGGGTTTTTGGTTGGGCCATTAGGCTATGGATAAATCGGCTGTTTTGTAGGCCTCAGAAATTCGTTCTAGGGCCTGATCAATTTCAGCTTCGGTAATTACTAAAGGAGGAGCAAGGCGTATAATATGACCATGAGTGGGTTTGGCTAGAAGGCCTAATTTTTTAAATTGATAGCAAATGTCGGTGGCAGAGTAGGGATGATTCGGATTCATCTCAATGGCATTCAGCAAACCTTTTCCACGGATTTCGCGAATGGATGGGCTTTTTATTTGCCGAAGGCCGGCGCGAAACTGTTCACCTCGTTTCATGGCATTTTCAATCATTCCTTCTTCTTCCAAAACATGTATGGCAACGGCAGCTACGGCACAGGCTAAGGGGTTTCCACCAAACGTTGATCCATGTTCTCCAGGCCCGATTTGCAGCATAATCTCGTTGTTTGCTAAAACGGCCGAAACCGGTAGTATGCCGCCCGATAAGGCTTTTCCTAGAATTAAAATGTCTGGTTTTACCGACTCATAATCGCAGGCCAGTCGTTTTCCTGTTCTGCCCAAACCTGTTTGAACCTCATCGGCCAAAAACAAGACCTTGTATTTGCTGCATAAGGCTCGAACACCAGCCAAATAACCTGAATCAGGGATTATGATTCCAGCTTCGCCTTGAATAGGCTCAACCATAAAGGCTGCTGTATTGGGGTTTTGCAACGCCTTTTCTAACCCCTCAAGGTCATTGTAGGGTACGGTAGAAAATCCGGGCATGTATGGCCCGAACTCGGCAAAAGAACTGGGATCGGTCGATGAAGAAATGGCCGACATGGTTCGCCCCCAAAAATTACCTTCAGCAAAAACTACCTGAGCCTGGTTTTCTGGAATGCCTTTTACCCGATAACCCCAGCGTCGGGCCAGTTTCACCGCGGTCTCGCCAGCCTCAACACCCGTATTCATAGGCAGCAATCGGTCGTAGCCAAAATAACCGCACATGTAGGCTTCGTAGGCGCCTAAACGGTCGTTGTAAAAAGCCCTTGATGTTAGGGTTACCCGTTGGGCTTGATCAACCAAGGCCTGAACAATTTTAGGATGGCAATGTCCTTGATTGACGGCAGAATAGGCCGATAAAAAATCCATGTATTTTCGGCCTTCAGGGTCTTCCACCCAAATGCCCCTGGCCGATGAAATAACCACAGACAGCGGGGCGTAATTTTGAGCTCCAAAATCAGACTCCAATTTTATGGCCTGTTCGCTTGTTTTTGGAAATTGAATGGGCTTCATTGCGCAGAATTTGCCCAAAGATACGGCGCTAAGGTGGTTTATTGCTGTCTGTACCAAATAATCACCATCAACACAATCAGAACAAATAAAGCTAGGCCGGTAAAAACCTTCTCTTTCAATTCAATGGGGTTGGGCTTGCCCCTGCGAAACTTGATGTAATCTTCTCTTTTTTCTTTGATGGAGTCTTGATCGGTTTCCAAGTTGAAACCGCAGTGCAGGCAGACTTTTTTTCTTGAGCTTAATAGCTTGAAACAAATAGGGCAGGTTTTGTCCCATGAATCTGATGCCGACATAATTGGGTATCTGCTTTTTATCGTTTAAGGGCGGCTAAGCCTGCCTTAATTTTTGTTTTGTAAAGGTAAAAGATTAAAATTTGAAACAAATTTCTGATTTAAGGTTCTATTAGTCCTTCGTCGGCAAAGGAATAAAAGGAAGAACCCGCAACAATGATATGGTCTAAAACACGAATATCTAAAACTCTACCGGCTTCAATGGCTTTTTTTGTCAGGGCTTGGTCTGCCGAACTGGGTTTTAAATTGCCGCTGGGGTGGTTGTGGTACAGAATCAATGCCGGAGCCATTGATTCCAAAGCATGTTTAAAAATTATCCTAAAATCGGCCAAGGTTCCAGCAAGCCCCCCCCGCCCAATTAAGCAGGTTTTAATGAGTCGATTGGATTGGCTAAGAAGGGCTATCCAAAATTCTTCGTGGGGCAAATCGCCAAGGCGGCTTTGAAGCAATTCGGCCGCCTGTTTGCTGCTAACCACCTGTTCTGGGAATTGGCTGGGCTGATGCTGCCGGCGCAATCCCAATTCAAGGGCCGCCATTATTTTCATGGCTTTGGCAGGACCCATTCCATGAAAACGGTTGTAATAGGGTAAATCCCAACGGGCAAGGGCATGCAAATCTTGTTTTGCCTCGCTCAGCATTTCTCTTGCCAAATCCAGAGCCGTTTTTCCACTTGTCCCCGATCCCAGTAAAACAGCTATTAGCTCCGCATCGGTTACCGATTGTCGCCCTTGAGCCTGCATTTTTTCCCTTGGTTTATCTGATTCTGCCCAATCCTTAAGAGCAATGGTTTCCCTGTGTTTCATTCTTCCCCGTTTGCCGCAAGTTAAGAACGAATTTTTGGGTTGTCAATGTCAAAACTCAATTTAAGTTGAACAACATCTTTTTTTTAAATCAATACTCCGGTTCATTGCCAGGCAGCCATTTTATGCTGCACCCTGTCGAGGGTAAATAGGGTTGGCCCGGATTTTTCCCCTCAGCCCATGCCTGGGCGGCATTCAACAAATCAATCCCCGTAGATTGAATCCCGTTCTTGTGGTTGCTTTCATCAAACCGCCCCCGGTATATGGGCTTGCCTTGGCTTGAAAATAAGGTAAACTCGGGAGTGCAACTGCCAAACAAAGCCTTTGCCTGACTTTGATCGGCATCAAACACATAGGGAACTGGAATGGAATAGTGGCGGGCCCATTCTAGCATTCGTTCTGGGGAATCTTGTGGGTAGGAAACAGGATCATTGGCCGATATCAGAGCGGCCCCATAACCCAATTCCTGCAATGCATTTAGTGCTTTGGAAAGGGTAGGAGCAATGTGAATGACATAGGGGCAATGGTTGCAAATGATGCCCAGCAATAGGCCTGTACTACCCATCAGGTCAGCCGTTCGATAGGTTCGGCCCGTTCCAGCTTCATTAAAAACAAGGTTTGGTAGAATAAAATCGGGAGCCAAAGGCAAGGAGGATGCAGCCATAGAGATGTTAATTTAGGAATGGGGAAAGGTGGTTGCAATGCCCGACAGGTTAAGCCAGTTGTGCAGCAAGCGCATACCGTCGGGAGTCATGATGGACTCAGGATGAAATTGCAAGCCATACCAAGGGTTTTCATGGTGTTTTATGGCCATGATGCAGCTGTCGTCGGTTTTTGCCAACGGTTGGAATTTGCCAGATACCAGATTGAAAAAGCCCCAAGAATGGTAGCGCCCTGCCTGAAAAACAGCCTCAATGTCAAGAAACAAGGGATCCGGTTTTAAACAATGAACGGCATGAGAACGTCCATGGACAGGTTGAGCAAGCGTTTCAAGGCTTTCCCCTTCCAACTGCCCCAAGGCTTGCATACCCAGGCAAATTCCCAACAGAGGCTTATTGGGGTTCCAACCTGTTAACAAAGACATCAAGGCGCCCGATTCCTGGGGTAAACCCGGACCGGGAGATACGACCAAGGCATCTGCCTGAAAACAGCGTTCCCAATTTGGATCGTCGTTCAAAACCACCTCAGGTCTTTGACCGGTTAGATTTTCAAGGTAGTGAACCAGGTTGTAAGTAAAGGAATCGTAATTGTCAAAAACCACCAGATTCCCTGCCATGCTTTCGGACCTAAAGGTTTATTTTACCTGCTAAAGGAATGCCTATGTTTTGCCAACAGCGCTGGAAAAAGCAATTTGCCCAAAGCCACAAAAGCGGTCGAAATGTAAAAAATCATGGGTGCCGACTTGGCCATGGCGGGCGAAGTTTGAACCAATTGAATTTGGACTTGGCGGATTTGTTCGTCGGCAGCGAAAACCAGCAT
>Ga0169931_10002013_pt1 | contig 33411 bp, 23 predicted proteins | sample Kivu_15m_20L_FD_129675 | JGI IMG/M metagenome (GOLD analysis project Ga0169931, IMG submission 129675) | Freshwater microbial communities from Lake Kivu, Western Province, Rwanda to study Microbial Dark Matter (Phase II) - Kivu_15m_20L... | ecosystem: Environmental > Aquatic > Freshwater > Lake...
ATAGGTTTAGGCTAAAGTAGATGTGTTGGTAAAAATACCTAGCCAACAAGTCTTGAGTTCCTGATTGATTTTGCACAAGTTTCCGCTTCAGTCACTACTAAGAGTGCGTTTACCCGATCAGTCAAAGTCATTTTAGAAGGCATTGCTATTGCGTTTGTCTTCCCAACACTGCATAGAACCTAAAGTTGAGATCACCCAAATCAAAAACTCGAAGGAAATATTCCCTTGGAGTTCTAATTGAGTGAGCCTATAGGGCACCTCGATTAATTGAGTTTTGGGCTGGTTAGGATCTCAAATGAGACGACCCAAGCCAATCGATTGGCATCAGCGTCCTGCTTGGATGGTGAACTGTTCCACCCAGCGGACCTGATGGGTCGTCCCATCGGCTGCTCTGCCCCTGCTGGCTTGATTTTAGTGCTGGCTAGCCTACGGTTTCAGACGCAGTGACTGATTGGGTTTCTAGCAGAGTAAAGCGCTTTAGGTTGTAGGTCAAATTCTTCAGGCCTAGATTCACCTTGGCCCGGGCTAAGCCAATCGTGCGCACCAGTTTGCCGCCCATGTCAGTGACCCAGTCGCCAAAGATGTGCTCTACCTTAGCCCGAGTCTTCGACCGCTCTCGGTTAGCTGCTTTTTGCTCATCGCTCAGAGGCCGATTGCGATAGGCCCGTTCATTGATATGGGGCTCAAACCCCATTAAGGTGAGGACCTCAACGATTAGGGTCGAGAGGTAGGCACTGTCGGCCCACAGTCCATCACCGGTATTGTCGGCGTCCAGCAACTCACCGAGCACTTGAGAGTCATGGACCGCCGCATCGGTGACCGTATAGCGCCGAATGAAGCCATGGCGAACATCGCTACTGATATGGTTTTTGTAGCCATAGTGAGATACCCCATTTTTCTTCGTCGGCACTGGTCTGTCAAGAGGAGATGCATCTAAACCCTGACATGCAAAGGATTTCCTGGGTAGATAAGGGGCGAGAGCAGAGGCCGATGGCCATCGCTGGAGTCGTCTGTTTAGCTAATCCCCAATGCGGTCTGACCCAATTATGGATGATCCGCTGGACATCCAAGACCCGCTGCAACCCTGCCCGAGTTTTGCCATAGAGGTTCTGCCGCCGACGATAGGCACTGCACCGTCGCCTCAGGGCCGCATTCTGGGCCTCATTATGATTAGCATGCACCTCTGCCATAGGGCTAATCGCGGTAAAGGGATGCTCTGATTTGATCCAGACCACCCGTCGCTGACCTTGAGAACCTTTGATTTTGATCGCCACTTCCAGGCCTTCTCGCCAGACTTTGCGAGTGCGATAACTCGGACAATCGCGGTTCGCCAGATAGACACTGGCCAATTTCCATAACGCCTTGGCGTAGCGCCGCTCACCGTCGGTGAACCACCGAATAAAGGGGCAGGCTTGTGCCCACTGCCAGGCCTGCTGTGTCCCCCGTTGAAACAGCAGTTCGTCTTTGTGGCCCGCCATTGCCGAAACCCAGTAGCGACTGCTGCGTTCGATAAAGTGGATCGTCCAACCTTCAGAATCAGAGGGGGGGAAGGTTCTCGCCGACGCGAGTGTACACTTCATCGCCTTCTAACGTCACCTCTCGGTCCCCTGGCGCAGGCGGTGACCACTCATCAACCTGATTCGCAAGACGCTCTTCCCACCGCAGAATCGTCGAATGCGACTTCCCGAAAACACGACCTGTCGCTCGTGCCCCGGTTCCTTCGGTGCGGCTATTCAACGCCATAGCCACCACTGAACTGGGCGCTCGCAGGCGCGCCATGGGGGTGCCGGTGCGCTCATTAAACTGCTTACCGCAATCTCGGCACCGATATCGCTGCATCAGCGTTCCGTTGGGGCGGGGTTCACGCCCGTTTTTCACAACCTGGTGACTCTGGCAGTGAGGACAGTCCATAGCTTTGAGGTAATTGTACTATAGCCATTTTACCTATCATCGCTTACCAGACCAGTACCTTCTTCGTCCAACGGGCCTCGACATCTTTTTGGGCGAGCTTGTGAGGCTGTTCTTGCCACTCAGAGGGTACCTCGCCCTGCTTGATGGTTTGGTTCTCGGCGCGAGTATTGCGCTGCTTGGGCACCGGAATCAGAGTGGCATCGACGATTTGTCCATCTTGGGCCTGATAGCCCGCGGTGGCCAAATACGCGGCAAACTGCTCAAAGAGTTCATCCACCAGGTCATGGGTCTGAAGCTGGTCGCGAAATGACCAAACGGTCGTGGCATCGGGTGCGGAATCTTCTAGACCCAGATCTAGAAACTGCATGAACGACAACCGGTCGTTGACTTGATACTCCAATTCCTCATCGCTGATGTTGTACAGCTTTTGCAGCACCAGCATCTTGAACAGCAACACCGGGTCTATCGGCTTGCGTCCGGCCTGACTTTTGCGGGGTTTCTCATGAATGCGGGCCAAAATTGGCCGAAAGGTTTCCCAGGGCACGATCGTTTTCAGACGTTGCAACATAGCTTGTTTCTGGGCGAGTTTCTCCAACCGCTCCTCAACGTCCCAAAACCCTTGCTGTCCCATGACATGAACCAGATCAGATTACCAACCCGCCTATGATCTCATATTGAGACAGCCTTTGCAATTTTTCGAGGTGCCCTAAATTAGCAACGATGTATCGACTGAAAGAGGAGTTTATGAAGATTTTTGAATCGACTGAGAACTGGGCAGGAGGGACGTTAAGATTATTGGATTGGATGGCCGATTCATCGACATTCTTTAGGCAGAGTTGTAGCACGATTAAACGATGGTTTGGTGAGGTGACATCATACTCTGAGTTGAGAATAACGAATGGGGTTGTAGATGGAATAAATAACAAGTTTAAGTTGATTAAGCGATTGCTTCCATGGGGCTCGTGCCTATCATGGTTGCGATGTTCCAACGACCCCCACTCGACCTCCACGAGTATGAAAATTTGGCTTCACATAACACCCACTACATCTAGTAGGTACTACGAGAATTCCGGAAGACCTAGATCTTGTTGAGAAAGAGAAATAAATAGAACAGGAGAATTCTTATGCCGCGTACCCTGATAGTTCCGGGTGTCAGCGTTGAAGCCCGGTTTGATGTACCGCCTCCATTACCGGCTCGTTCTGGAATTTTAGGAGCCGTTGGCGTCGTTGATCGCAGGCCAGAGTCAGGGGTGAAAGGAGTGACCACCACCCAGGAACTCTTTGATAGGTTTGGCCCTGCCACTCGCTTTAGTTTTCCGGAGGTGGTTTCTGCCTTGATTAACGGTGTCTCTGAGGTCATTGTGTCGCCGGTTGATCCTAGATCGGGTCAGGCGGCTGAGGTAACTCTCCTAGATGATGAAGATGAAGCGGTTGCCATTCTCAGGGCCAGAGCCGTGGGGCCGTGGGGCAATAATCTATCGTTGCGGATAACCCGTAGTCTGGCTGCCGACCGCCGCACAGTGCGGCGAATTTCCCTGGAGGTGCTGCACCAGGGAAGACCGATTGAATCTCACTCGAACATGATTTTGCGGGCGGGGGATGACAACGATCTGTTTACGGTGATCAACCGCGACAGTGGCGTATTGGTAGCCATCGATCCGATTTTTCAGGATGATCTGCCGGTGCTAGATCCTAGCCTGGTTGCCCTGGCGGCAACGACCAATACGGCAGCAACGGGTACGCTGACATCGGCGGGGGGCAACCTGATCAACCTGCAAGCCGCTCAACCGGGCAGTGGCGGCAATCGCATCAGCCTGGAGGTCAAGCCAGGACGGGCCGTAACCACCCTGAACGATACCAACGGGGATCCTTCCATTCGCCTTCGAGCGGTGGAAGCAGGCCCAGCCGGTACCACCATCCAAATTGCCGTGGCCGATAATGGGGCGGGCGGCGTTAACGTTACGGTGACTGCGCTAGGAAATCCGGCCCGGAGCTATAACAATTTGACAGCAATTGCGGCCCTGGTACAGGCCGTGGACGCCGATCCGGCCATCATGGTGGAACGCCTGGGCAATCTTCTGCCTGCTCCCACCGGAGCCCCGGTCAACCTGGCCTCCACCTGCACGGTGACGGTTCAGGAAGAAGGCGTTCGCACGGTGGACTATGCCGACCAGCCATCCGCCACAGCCCTGACGGCCGCGTTGGATGGCGATGCCAGTCTCACCGCTACCCTGGTGGGCAATGGTAACTCCCTGCCCGATGTCACCAATAGCAACAGCTTTTATTTAAGCGGCGGACAAGATACCGGATCTACCCGCACCTACGCCGGACAGAACAATCCCGGCACCCCCATTTTGGAAATTCGGGCGGCGGGGGCGAATGCCGACAGGGTGCGCTTTCAGATGCGGGACGGCTCGGCTCCCAATACCGTGAGCCTCAGAGTCGGGTTGCAGGTGGACAGCGGCTTCGAAGTCCAGGAGCAGTTCGATAACCTGTCGATGAATCCGGACGATGAGAACTATTTGCCTGTGGTGTTGGCAACCGGTAGCGGCCTGTTGCGGGCAACGGATTTGTACGTGCGTTCCCGCGCCACCCATTGGCCGAAAGCTCTCCTGACGCCCCGCTCCCTCACAAATGGGACAGCGCCTGCCCTCTCCGCCTGGCAGGGAGCCATTGCAGCCCTGGCCCAGGAGGATGCGGTGGATATGCTGCTGGCCGGATTGCAGGGCTGGCAGGATCCTAACCTGAATGGCATTGAGGTGCAGCAGGCGATGCTGGGCCATGCCAAAGGACAGGCTGACAATGCTAAGCCGAGAATTGTCTTAAGTTCCATCAGCCCTACTGAGAATCATGATATTGACGCCATTCTGGGCCATGTCGGGCAGGTGGCAGATCGGCGGTTTGTGCTGGTTGCCCCCGCTGGAGCGGAAGGAGCCATGGCCGGGTTGTTAGGCCATCTGGAGTATTTCCAGTCGCCCACCTTCAAGACCATTGCCCAGGTGGGGGTGCCTTTGCAGGTGTATTCCGAAAGCGAGCTCAACAAGCTGGTGGGGCCAGAGGGCAGCATTTGCGTTATCGCCCAAAAGCGGGGACGCGGCACCATCTGTATCAAAGGAATTGCCACCGATGGCTTTCAGATTTCTGTGGTGCGAGTCGCCGACCGCTGTGTGCGGGAAGTCAAAGCGATTTCCGACCGCTTTATTGGCGAACTAAACAATGCCGAATCCCGCAATGCCCTCAAGCAGATGATTGTGGCCACCTTTACCCAGATGGAACGGGATGGGGCGTTGGTGCCCTCTGTGGATGGTTCCAGTCCGGCCTTTGAGGTAGAGGTCTATGCGTCTCAAAACGATGTGGCCGCCGGGAACGCTCGCATTGATATTGCCGTCCGACCTGTCAGGGCAATTGATTACATCTACGCCACCTTGAGGGTTAAGAACTAAGCCAGCAAGCAGCAGGCCGTAAGAAAAATCCTGGATTAACTGACCCACCTCAGGAGATTACTCAAAAAAACAGAGGACTCGGTAAAGGACTCGGCAGGGGCGCAGAGCTTGGGTTTTCAGACAATCATCCCTACAACCGATACGGTCTTTTCTGGCAATCTCCCTATTCCCAGAACTTGAGTGAATGAACCTGGAACGTAGCTGACTTTTACAGACTCACAACGGCAAAGAGAGGAGACCATGGCCACAATTTTCACGGCAAATAGTTCGTCGATTATGGTGGACGGCAACCCGGTAGATGGGGTGCAGGGCATTGACTATCGCCTGCTGCGCCAGCAGGGGGATGTGTTTGCCCTGGGCTCTGCCGAACGCCTGACCGCTTACTATGGCGCTTCCCGGGTGCAGGGCAAAATCCAGGTGGCGTCTACCAATGCCACCCTAGACACCCTGGCGACGTCGGGGGCAATGTTTCAGGTGGTGGCGTCTCTAGCCCATGGGCAGGCGCTCCGGTCGGTGTCCTTTGACGACTGTTTTATGACCCACAAGGAGTTCACCATGACCTCCGGTGGCCACGGCGAAACGGTCTACCACTTTTCGGCCACCCGCGTACGGGAAGAGGATAGCACCGCTACTGCCGGATAAGCCGTAGCGTCGGCTCTGCCAGCAATCACCCATCATCAATCGCCTAGGGTGCATTTGATTTGCCCCCAACCCCAACCCCAATTCCCATGATCCAACTTCCTCCATTGGTTCCAAACATCACCCTTTGGCGAGACACCCTCGCCGAGCGGTGGCGGCTGGAAACCCCTGAGCAAACCTACACCCTGACCGCCTGGGATTGGTTCCAACGGCGACAGATCATCCGGTTGGCAGTGGTGGCGGGGCAGTTTCAGAGTCGGGTCTTTGTGCAGAGCATTTTTAGCTGGTTGGTAGATCCCATCCCAACGGTAGACTCGCCAGAACTAGCCTTTGCCTGTTTGCATCTTCTGGAAATCCCCCAGGAACCTCCATTCGTTTCGCTGCTACAAGCGGAAATGCTGCTAGCTAAAACCTTCGGCTGGCGACCGGGAGATTTGCAGGGACAGCCAATTACGTCCCTAGATGAGATGGTGAAAATCCTGGCATCGACCCAGGAAGCACGCCCTCGCCAAACCACCGATCCCGATGGCTGGATTTCGATTCAAATCGTGGATGAAGGTACCGATTCTGGTTCCCAAACCGCTGATCGAGCGGATATTGCCACTGGCCTAGAGCAAATGCTGGCGTCAGTTAAAGTATGGGCTGGTTTGGCGGTGGAATCCTTACCTGGGGAAGAGCAGGCAAAGCCTAGCCCTGGGCTAGCGGACACCGTTGCGCCACCGGTGCCTCACTCAGCAACCGCGGCCTTCTCTCTCCGGCCCACCCATAACCCTGAGTTGGCCCGACCCAGGGCAGATTCGTTGCCCGCTGAGGCGCTCACCACTCAGCCCCCTTGGGCGGAAGACAATCAGCATTTGGCCCCAGGTTTAAACCGTTTTAATCGGCCCGTGCGGTTGCCATCCCCCGCTGGGCCAGCGCCTCAACGACCCACTACCGGGCCTGTACGGTCAGCGGCAGAGGCTCACCCCCCTTCAGAGGTTGGCGGTCTGGCTCCATTACCGGGGGGAACGCCGGTCGGTGGTAGGGCAAACGCGGCCCTGCCCTTGCCTAACGGCAGCCAACGGATGATGCAGGATAGCCTCCCAGAACCATCATCACCACAACGCTCGCCAGGGCCAGAGCTATCTCAGGGGCTGAACCCGGCTCCTGTCACCTTTTCTAAAGTGCCCACTACCGAGCCGCCATCGCCCTTAATCCAGGGAACGAATTGGGCTCCCCTGTATGGAGAGGCTACCGCCCGTCAACCCCAAGCTTCAGCATCTTTCCCAGGGCCAACAACGATGCAGCCCCACGCCTCTGACTGGTCTGAGTCGATGGCAAGGGGCGACCATTTGCCACGCACCCGTAATTTTGGCCCTCTTTTGGAATTGAGTAGAGAGGCTGAATTGGGTAGAGGGGAGCGATCATACCCCCAACCTACATCCCATTCACCCAACAACTGGAGAACCGCACCCGAAACCCTACTGTTGCCGCCTACAATTCCCCTGGAGGAACCCTTTGCCCTGAGCCTGTTTGAAGATCAGCTGGCCGATGTCCTAGAGCGAGCCGCTCAAGAAGCCGGAGTAGATTTACCATGACGCGACCAATGCCCATGCTGGGTGACTTAGCTCTGGACTATGTGGAATGGGCCAGACAGCACACGGTGCAGCATACCCTGTCTTTGCCGGTACCGAAGCTGGGGGGCGATGTGCAGCAGGGGCTGGGGCGGGCATCCTATGAGATTGAGCTGGCCGGGGTGCTGGTTGGAGAAGCAGTGGCCGACCGTCTGGCAGAACTCCAGGAAAAGGCATCGGCGGGGGAAGACGTTCCCTTCACGGCTGACATTGTAACTGCCCTGGCAATGGAGAGCGTAGTGATTATCTCGGCCCAATTTGAAGCCTATGCCGGACGACCGGGCTACTACCACTACCAGCTCTACCTACGAGAATCGCCACCCCTGCCGGAACCGGCGGAACTGTCGCCCTTTGGGGGACTAGATGGATTTGACCTGGGCTTTGATACCGATGTGCTAGGAGACATTGCCGATGTGGCCGGTCAGCTCCAGGATGCCATTGATGCGGTGACGGATGTGTTGGGCGATCTGGAGGCCCTGGCGAGTTTGGCCGATCTGGCCCTGGGCAATCCCCTCACCCCAGTGCAGCAGGAAGGCGAATCCTTGCAATCGGCGGGCGGCAATGGGGATACCAGCAGTCTTTCCAACGTGCTGGGAGGTGGCAGCTAATGTTGACCATCGGTATCTCTCTGATTTTGGGCAACTACCGTTACGACCAGCACTGCGTGGCGGTGCGACTGTTGCGATCGCACCTGCCCACCCTAGATCGTCTGGAAGTTTGGCTGCCCCCAGCCGTTACCCTATCAGCTAGGCCAGGGGACGACTGCCAGCTTACCCTCGATGGCGGCGAGGGCGAAGCCACGGTGTTCACCGGTCAGATCACTACTCTCCGGCAGTCCCTATCGGGCGTGGTGGTAGAAGCCCACAACGGGGGTTTGTTGCTGGCCCGCTATCGCCCCACCGTCACCCTAGAGCAGATTACCCTCGGCGAGGTGATCACCACCCTCTGTGGCGATGTGGAGGTGCCCCTACAAGACACGGTAGATGGCCCTACCCTGGCCCTTTACGTAGCGGAGGGACGGGCAACTGCCGCTCAAGAAATTGCTCGGTTAGCTCGATTAGCTGGGGCCAGCGGTGGGTTCGATGGTGAGGGTAACTTGCGCATTTCCGCAGCGGGGGAATCGGGCGGTGATCTGGCTTTGCGCTACGGGCGGGAGGTGCTGTCGGGCCAAGTGGGCGAAACCTGGGCCAATGCCGCTCCCCTGACCGTCGTCGGGGAAGGGGCCGCCGAGGCCAGCAGCTCGTCAGGGCGTTGGATTATCACCGATTTTCTGCGGGGCGGGGGGCGACCCACGGCACCGACCGCGCGCACCATTGTTGAGCCGGAATTGAGAACCACCGCCGACACAGAATTTGCCGCTGCCGCATTGCTCCAAGCCCGCGCCCGACAAGAATCCCAGGTGAGGCTACGTACCTGGCTGCATCCCCACCTCCAACCGGGAATGCGTCTAGAATTTGCCGACATGCCCGACCAGTTGCCCCTGCAAGAGTGCCGCATTTGGCAGGTGGTGTCTACCATTGCACCGGGCAAACCGGCCATGACGGAGGTGTGGGCCTCCGGGCAGGTGGGCAGTGCCAGTGATTTTGGTGGCTTGGTCGGGGCCTTAGGAGGGTTGTTATGAGCCGAGTTGTGGAAACCATTCAGGCCATTGCCCGCCAGGAAGCGGCCCAGCATCCCTACGTGTTGCTGGGGGTAGTGACCTCCACCTTCGACGATGGTGACGGGGCAGACAGCCACTCCGTCAGCGTACAGCTCAAGGATTCAGGATTGGCCATCAACCGCATTCCTCTGGTGAGTACAGTGAGTGGCGTGGCGGCATTGCCCAGGCAGGGAGATGTAGTACTGGTGCTGCTGCCCCGAGGAGATTTATCCTCGGCGGTGGCCCTAGGGCAGATATATTCCGACCAGCGGCGTCCCCCCAGCTTTAGCCGGGATGAAGCGGCCTTTGTGTGGCCCGGTGATGCCGAAGATCCTGACACCGAGGCCGTGGACATGCGGGTGCTGGCGAATGGACAGGATCGCCAGGTGACGATTGCCCTAGGGGGCGACCAGAACGCTACCTGCACCATCCGCAATGGCGAAATTAGTCTCAGGGCCGGGGGGGTGCAGATTCAATTGCGCCACACCTCCGATTCGGACGGCACCGCCACGGTTACGGCGGGGGGCACCAAAATCGAGCTAGCCCAGGATGGCGACTTGAAGATTGAAGCGGCAGGCACCCTCAGCCTCAAAGCCACCGCCATCAAAATCGAGGGAGACACCGAAGTAAACATCAATGGACAAACTGTGGGGATTAACTGATGGGAAAACCAATTGCCCGACAAACCGATCAAGCGGTGGCCACTGACACCCACATTGTCTTGGTGCCGACCGCAGGGGGGCCAGTACCAACACCGCTGCCCCACCCCTTCGTGGGCCAGTTGAATGGCGCGTTATCCACCACGGTGACTGCCAATGGCAAGGCCGTCGCCACTGTAGACAGTACCGCTAGCAACCAGCCGCCCCACCTGCCTACCCCACCGGGCACCAGCTTTCAGTCGCCGCCCGCTAACCAGGGCACGGTGCAGATGGGCAGTGCCACGGTCAAAGTCCAGGGCAAGATGGTGGCTCGCGCTGGAGATATCGTCAAAACCTGCAACGACCCGGTAGACGCTCCGGTGGGGCAAATCATCGCTGCCGGTACCGTGCTGGTGGGAGGGTAGTCATGAATCGCACTCTGGAGCACCTGGGTAAGGATTTGCTGGTGACGCCCTTCTTCCGGGCCACCGATTGGGACACCGTAGATCTGACCTTACACCCGGCGGGTAGTCCCTACCGGGATGAAGTCATCGATCTGGCCGTGGCTGAAGGGGCTGAGAATTTGCAACAGGCTCTGGTCTTGAGACTGTTGACCCCCCTGGGCAGCCTGCGCGACCTAGGCCATGCCAACTACGGCAGCCGCCTCCATGAGCTGATTGGCACCGAAAACCTAGAAGCTGCCCGCTTGCAGGCCAGAGCGTTTGTTATTCAAGCCCTGGCCCAGGAAAAACGGATACAGGAAATCTTGGCCCTGGCAGTGGCCCCACCCACCCCCGTCACCGTAGATCGACTGCTGATCACCTTGCAGGTGCTGGCGGTATCCGGTGGCGACCCCATTGCCTTGGGGCTGGAGGTGCAGCTATGAACTTTCGCGATCGCACCTATTTCAACATTGTGCAGGATCTGCTCACCCTGCTGACCGGAGGCACCGCCGCCGAAACCCATGCCATTGGAACTACCGTACCGGATCTGATCTTTCTGGAGAATCGGCCCGTACGGCGGGTGAGCTTCTTGCAGGGCAAGGTGCAACTGGGGGAAGACGAACGCATCGATTACCGCTTTACCGAGCGCGATTTCGAGCTGGTGGGAACGGAGCAAAATCCCCAGGATTTAGTGGCCATTCGCTTTCGGGAACGGGGCCAGAAACCCGCCCCTGGCACGAACCTCAGCGTCAATTACTATCCCGAACGGCTGAAGCCTACCCCAATTACCGACATCAACGTGGGCAGCGTTGCCCGCACCCTGATCGAAACCCTCGCCCGCGAAATAGCTACCCAGTACCAGCAGCTCCAGCAGGTGTACGATTCTGCCTTTGTGGAAACCGCTGAAGGCAGCGCCCTAGATAAAGTTGTAGCCCTGGTGGATATCCAGCGGCTGAAGGCGGGACATCCGGTGGGTAAGGTGCGCTTTTCTCGCCGGTCGGGCTCCCCCGGCAGCATCACCATTCCCATTACCACCGCCATCAGCGACGGCCAGGGCCACCGCTACTTCACCAGCCAGGAGGCCACCCTACAACCCAACCAGGCCACCGTGGAGGTGTGGGTTCATGGCGAAAGCCGCCGCACTGTCCCCCTGGAGAGCAGCCAACTCACCGTGCTAGAACGGGCCATCGCCGGGATTGACCGGGTTAGCAACGACGAATCCACCTACCGCGCCACCGACGCCGAAACCGACGCCCAACTGGCCGCCCGCGCCCGCCGTGCCATCCACGCCACCGGCAAAGGCACCCGCGATGCCCTGCGCTTTGGCCTGGAGGGGCTGCCCTTCGTTGCCGCCGCCACCCTGACGGAATATCCCGATCCCCCGGTGCCGATGCCGGGAATGCTGCGGCTGGATGTGGCCCTCAGGGACGACAACCCCTTCCATCGCCAGGTGATCGACCAGCGGATTGACGAACTCCGACCGGCAGGAATTTACATAGACCGGCACTGGGCCACTGGCATCGTGCTGGCGTTTCAGGTCAACCTGAGGCTGGCCGGATCGAGCCTCCCCAATGCCGATCTGAATAGTCTGAAAGCCAATATTACCCAGCGGCTCAGCGACTATGTCAACAGTCTTGGCCCCAATGGCACCCTCCGCCGTACCCGCCTGGTATCCCTGGTGGTGCAGGATGTCGTCGTGGATGCCACCATTGCCGTCACCGCCGATGGCACCCCCATCGACACCGATACCTGGCCCCTGCCCCAGGGCACCACAGCCCGAGTCAATAGTCAGAATCCCGTCACCTTTGGCCCGGTACAGTTTGAGACCAGCGACACCAGCAACCAGCCGGTACAGATGCAGGTAGATGCCGACCTGACGGTGGACGACCTGAACACCGATGTAGACAGCCTCAAGACGACCCTTACCAACCAGCTCACCCAGTTCTTGAACAGCATTGTCCCCGGTGCCGCCATCAGCTTTGACCAGATTGCCACTGCCCTGCGCAACGACGACCTGTTTGCCCTGGTGCGACAGGCCAGCGTTGTAACCTTCGACCAGCAGGGTGGTGCCTTTGTCGAACTGCGGGATAATGACCCACCCTTCACCCCGCCTGCCAATAGCGTGCTGACCGTGCGCAATGTGACGGTGCAGGAGGTCAGCCCATGAATCGATTAGATGCCGTTCTCAACCGCCTGCCGCCGATTTATACCCTCCAGCCAGGTTCGTTGCTGCATCAGGTGATGGCCCTATTTGGCAACCACCTGACCACCTACGACGAAGACATGAACCGGGTGCAGCGCAGCCACTGGGTAGACACCGCTTTTGAACGGCAGGATGTGGCTAAGTTAGGAGCCCTGTTCGACATTGCCCCCGCCCCCTGGGAACCGACCTACCTCTATCGCCAGCGGTTAAAGGCCACCATTGCCGCCCGTCTGCGGGGAGCCGTTAGCCGGGATGTGCTGGAGTTTGTGCTGGTGCAGATTATCGATGCGGCCCAGCAGAGTCTCGGTCTGCGCTTTTTTGACCTGCCGTCTACGGTGGGGACAGGCCAGCCAGTGTTTTATACGGGCGAAAGTTCCGACCCGATGGTACCTGCCTTCATTGAATTTCCCAAACGACGGCAGCGCAGTGTGGCCCTGATGGAGCAGCGGGGCTTGTTACGGTCCCTCGGCAAAGTCACCCTCACCACCCGGGGATTGTACCCCGTCCCCTTGCAGGGAGTCCTGCGCGGCGTCAATGGTGGGTTGACCACGGTGCCGGTGTTGGTCAACCTCACCAATGGCCAGGTCTTGGTTTATGTCGGAGATTTACCCTGTGGCCAGGAGTTACGGCTGGGGCTGGGGGAAGAGGGCGAACTGACCGCTACAGTGGGCGATCGCAACGTCCAAGACCAGATCTACACCGGCAGCGGCTTCGTCCCCGGTGCCCAATTCACCCCCCTGGTGCCCGACGAATCGCCCCATCCCCTGAGGCTGGAGCGGGGCGACAACCAGATCTGGTACTTCCCCCTAGCCCTATTCGATGCCAATAGTCTGAACGCTGGCGTGTACGGCATGCCCGCGGTAGATCTGCAACACGGGCGTTTTGCCGAACTGGGGCAGGAACCAATCGGTACCCTTTTCGATAAATCTCTCTTCGAGCAGCCCCCTGGCGTCTCCCTCGACCTCTGGTGGGATGAGGACAGCCCCGCCAACTTCCGCTTCACCATCCCCACCGGAGCCCTGCGCCAGGATATCTCCCGCCGACCCATGGATTTCGCGGCCATCACGGGCTACGCGTTAACGCTGGTGTCCCTGGAGAGTTCCGGCGATCTGCCCATCTACGGAACCTCCCTGGTCATTGTGGCCATAATTGGCTTTGGCCACCACATTCGGATTTTTGATAGCTCCGGCATCGTCGTGCTAGATCGGGGCAGCCGCGAATTTTTCCCCGACGACGCTCTGGCCCAGCAGATCGCCGCCGCCCTCGCCCAGCAACCCCTAGAGGCCCCCACCCGAACGGCCCTACTCACCAGGCTGGCCTACCATCTCAGTCTTCCTCCCGTCGATGCGCTCTTTGATCTATTGCAGGAAAGCCTTGATCTCCTGCGGGCCGCCGCCGTAGAGGGTCGAGTCGTCCCTAGCCCCCTGCGGGACACCCAACTCCAGCGCGATCAGATGCGCGTCATTAACCCCGATCGGCTGCGGGAAGAAATGCGCATTGAAAGCCGGTTGAGCGGTCTTTCAGCCCTATTCGATATCAGTGCAGAGGAGGGATCCCGGTTTGCTTAACCATCACCATCACGCCATGAATCATTTGACCCTGACCCGTCACACGCCCCAGCATTCTCCCAGCGATATACGCCGCTGTGTTATCGCCGGACGGTTGCACCTGGTGGTTTACGACTCCCATCGTCAACGGGTCTGCCAGCGGCGCGCCTGCAATACGGTCATGCGCTCTGGGGCCGAACTGATAGCCGCCCTGTTCAGCGGCGAACTGGCCACCCCCATCAACAGCATCGGCGTCGGCATCGACAACACCCCCTCCAGCCCGCCTTACGAGGCCACCACCCTGACGACCACCTTCCCCGACGGTACCCCCGCCCTAGAACGAGCCGCCGTTGCCCTAGAACCCGGTGCGCTGACAGCCGCCGTCGTCGCTAATGAATTCAAAGTTCGCGTCTCCGTCCGGGCCGTCATCCCCGCTACCCACGCCCTCAGTACCAACCCCGCAGATCCCCGCGTCTTGATCAGCGAAGCCGCCCTGGGAGTGCTGGCCGAAGACGGCAATAGTCTGGCCCAACTGTACAACCGGGTGGTTTTTGAGCCCATTCCTAAGACCGATGACCACGAAATTACGTTGTATTGGGAGATTGACTTTCCCTATGGAGCTTAAGAATTTTGAGTGTTGAATTTTGAATTTTGAATTTCTAACCCAACTCAACACTCAAAACTTTCTTCCCCCCACCTACCCATCCCCCCATCCCCCACTACGGAGAAGCCCATGCGCGTCCTCAAAGCTCAACTCAACACCCCACCGGCCTATACCAGAGACATGATCGTCACCCTCACCAATCAGGGGACGGGGGAGCAGAAGCAGGTTAAACCCTACCTGGATGGTTCGATTTCGGTGCCCAATCTGGAGGCCGGACAGTGGCGGATGCAGGTGAAGCATCCCAACATTTTGTTTGATTTGTACGATCGCAATATTCAAGTCTTCCGCGATCGTCCCACCATTACCACCATTAAAATTCCCACCAATATTTTCGAGAACACACCCATTGAAGACACTCCCGAAGCCAACCTAGGGCCGGTGCAGCAGCGGTTAGATGAACTCACCGAAACCGGCGAACGTCAGGCCAACAAACTGGGAGGACAGCCCATCTATGCTGATGACTGGAACGAAATGGCGACCACCGTTGCTAACCTCTCTCGTTCTACCCGCGAGCTTACGGAGCTGGTTGCCCCCAATGGCCACGATCATCCTGAAATTGTCGAAAAAATTGAGGAAATTCAGCGCAATATTCAGTCTTTCTATGAAGTGTTCGGTCAGGCCATTGCCCAGATTCAGCGACAGATGCAAGCTCTAGCCCTGCAAAGAAAGGTGGAATCTACCCTGGAGAAGGTGCACAACATTCCTCCCGAGCGGCGGCGAGAACTGGAGGAGTTGCCCAAACGATTGGCGGAATCCTGGCTGGATTCGCCGGGGGTGTACAACGCCAAGAAACGCCGGGCTGCCGAGCAAATTCAATCCGAACTGGTGTCAGCCCTAGCCGAAGCGACACCTGATATCCGAGACGACGACGACGTGAAAGACTTACAGGGCTTCACCCTAGCGATGGCCACCGAACGCCCAGTAATTAGCTATGCCGAGGAAGTCACTCAGCAGCAGCGGGCTAACAAAAATTCCAGTAAGAGTATCGTCGGCGAAGCCCTGAATGCTGGGCGCATTGCAAACTTCTAAGAGCCTCTGACCATGTCTAGAACCGAAACCCTAGAACTTTTAGCCTCGGTCGTTGACAGTCTGGAGCCCGTTGGCCAGATGACCCCCGGCACACCCCTGCGGGCAACCGACTGGAACGCCATGGTAGCCGCCGTGGCCAACCTGGCCCGCCTGGTGGCCTCCCGCGAACGATCAACCGAGAGCTTGCTGGATGAGCGCTACGCCCCGGTCAGCCATAGCCACCAGGGGCAGGCAACAATGGCCTGGTTCGACCCCGCTACCCGGGCCCTGCTAGAAGAAAGCCAGTCTGGCGCGGTAGAGCAACGGGCCACCCTGACAAAACTGCGTCAGGAAATTGCCGCCATGCGGGCTGATTTTGTGAATCTGCGGGGGGAAGTTGCCAGCCTGCGGGTTCAAATGGATGGCCTACGAGACGATGGAGCCAGCCGTCGCCGGGAGTTTGGCGATCTGGCCCTGCGGGTAGAATCTCTGGCGGAGGTAGAAACGAATGTGGCCACCCTCAACCGCCGATTTGTAGACATCGCTGGCAATGTGGAGACAGCTCTGGAGTTCCGCAGTCAACTGGTGGATGAGGCGGGTAATTTGATTGATATAGCTGGGCTAAGGGGGCGGGTTGACTCCCTGGAAGAACTGCGGGGCCACCTCCGTACTGCCGATGGCAATGTTGTCAATATTCGCGAATTTGAGTCTTCCTTAGCCCGTCTGGAAGAAAGCGCCCTGAACCGCAACGATGTAGACAATGTGCTCATTCAACGGTTGCGCACCGGAGACATCCTCGACGAAGCGGGGTTAATCACCTCCGTTAGCGATCGCATCACCAGCCGTTTCAACGATCAGTTCGAGAGCCTCAGAACATCCACTAGCGACCTAACGACCCAGGTCAGCGAAGTGAGCCAGACCCTGGGCGATCAGCGCCAGCGGTTGACCCAGGTAGAAACCAATTTGACCGATGCACGGGCTTCCATCAATAACCTGTCTGGCTTATCCACCCAGGTGGCTGGCCAGGGCACTCGCCTCAACCAGGTAGAGACGCGACTCCAGACAACGGAGACCACCATTGCCGATCTGCCCAACCTGCGCCAGCGGCTCACCGTCGTTGAAACTCGCACGGTGCGCGTCGATCAACTCACTGGACGCCTGGATACGGTCACCGAACAGGTGGAACGTCTGGAGACCGATCGCAGCCGTTTAGATTCCCTCACGAATCAGGTCACAGGCCTCTCTGGCAGACTCCAAACCCTAGAGCAGGATCGGCCTCGCCTGGTCGCTATCGAAGGCCAACTGCGGGAACAGAGTGCCGTGGTAGGTTCCCTGGGCGACCGGGTTACGCTGAACGAGGCGCAACTGGAAACGGTGGCCGACTTACCAACCCAGGTACGGCAGCTTTCTACAACCACCCAAACCGTGGTTCGTTGGCAAACCACGGTTGACACCCGGCTGACCGAGCTATCCCGCCAGCGTACCGTCAGCGACGACTTGGTAAACCGAGTTGGCAACCTAGAGTCAACCCTAGCGGACAACACCACTACGCTGCGTGGCCTTAACCAGTCGGTGACGTCCCTGCAAGGGAATGTCTCCAACCTGCAAACCCTGTCCACCCAGTTCAACTCCCTCAATAATCGCCTAGGCACCCTGGAACGGCGGGGGGGTGGCGGCACCATCATTACTCCCATCGATAGACCCATCCGATAAGCCGATGTCGGGGTTCTTTGAGAACTCTTTTGAGCACCCTGACATCTCAAGACGGTGACGTTTCTCAGACCCCTTGGATAGCGGATTCATGCTGAATTCCTTCGAAAGCCGATTAATCGATAGACTGGCGGACGGCCTGGTGGGCGTTGAGGTACTGGTGTTGCGGCCCCAGGAAGACCTATCTGCGCGGTTGACCGCCGAGGCCGGACGGGTGCTGATTGTGGTGCAGATTCTGGCCGCCGAAACCGATGCTCGCCTGGGGGACGATGCCCAGGAACGCCTGGGCCAACCGGGGGACTATCAGCAGCGCCCGGTGGTCTACCTCCGGGGGCAGGTGGCGGTAGATCTACTCATTGCTCGCAATGACGAAGCCACTAATGACGCCTCGCGCACCGCCCTACTCCAGGTGCTCGACCGGGTACTGCTGCTGCTCCATGCCTCTGAGCTGCGCCAGGGGCAGGGTTTCCAGACGGGTGAAGACCTGGGCTTTGCGCTGGATGGCTTTCGGTTGGAGGGGGTAAGTCTTTTACCGGAAACAGCCGCCGAGGTGTTCCAACAAATACGGCTGAGCTACAACTACTCCGGGCGATTCTGGCCGGTAGAAGCTCCCATCGCCGGAGACTTGATCGAACAGTTGCCGACCCGTCTGGCGATAGTGCCCGTTCAGATTCCCACCGGGCTGATCACCCGGGCCGGGGACAGCGATGTGGAAGTGCCTATTCTCCTAGATTTACGCAGTTGGGAAGCGGCTCCTCAACAATTAGTCGCCCGGTTACGGGGGGCCGCCCCACCGGGCAGTCTGGTGGGCGACACCCGCGATTTACCGGCAGGCTATTTCGGCTATACCGCCAATTTGGCGGGCGACTTTGTGGTGGTGTACCGTCCTCCCGCCAGCCTGGGTAGCGACACCCAGGTGCGTATCGAACTGGGCCTGAGCCAACCTGAGCAGCCCAGCCTTGCCCTGGGCGAACTCATCATCGGGGTAAAAAGCTCATGAACTGGACGATTGGCCCCACCTTTAAGTTATTTGAGGAAGAACGCAACCTAGCTTCTGTCCTGGCCCAAAACCTGCAAACGGTGACGGCCCTGCCTCTCTATCAGGCGGTGCTAGCCGAGGCACTGGGCGCAATCCTAGACTGCTCGGATCCAGCGCAACCCCAAAGTTTGCCCGTCCCCATGCCCCGATTGCCCGGTCTAGATGAGTTCGAAGTCCGCCAGATGCGCTTTGAACTGTCCAGTGTCGAGCTAACGGATGCGGTGACGGTATCCGGTAGCAGTGTTTCCAGTAGTGGTGGTCTGGCCGTTAACTATGCCCCCAGCCAGACCAATGCGCCGGTACGGCTGACCCGCATCGAACTGGAGAATCTCAAGCTCCATGCCGGTGGGGTGCCCTATGCCCTGCGAGGAGACCCGAGAACAGGTACCGACCGCACCATCGTCTTTCGTCAGGACGACGGTAAGCGGGTCACGGTTATCAACGGCGATACGGCTGGGGCCCAGTTTGCCCATGTATTGCTTCGTCCCGCCAACCCTGGCGGTTATGGCCCTCCCCTGGCGGCAGTGCCCTATTTTGAAATGCCGGGAAATGGTGGTGATCTGTATGGGCCAGCCCTGGGCGGTGCAACCTTAACGCTCACCCATAGCCCCACCGATCCCCCTACCGTCAAAGCTGTTGTAACGCTGACCTCTCCTCTGCCGATGGCCTCGTTTCAACTGTTGATTGGCAGTGCGGAGAAAACTAACCCCCATGAAGGGTTGCCCAATGAGGTGGTCGGCATTGGCTGGTCAGCGGATACGGTGACGGCCATTTACGATGTGCGTCCGGCTGGAGTCACCGTTCGGGCCACGGTAGAAAACGGTACCGATCACCCCGTGGTTGCCCAGTTCGACACCGATCCGGGCAATGCTCCGGTTTCCATAGACTTTGCCCCCGTCGCCCGCAGTCTGCTGAATGCCGCCTATCCCACCAGCCAGGGCAGCGATCTTGGCCTCAAGCTCACCTTTGCCTGTGCATCCCCCGGTAAGCTGCGGGTAAATTTGGCCGAGGCCGAGGCCCGGTATCTGCGCTATCCCCTGGGGGGGGCAACGCTGACCGCTGCTCTATTGGGATCTGCCGAGGCCATGACCATTGCCGTGCCAGAGGGGCTGACTCCTGAGGGCATGAGCTTCACCCTGGATGGCGTCTATGGGCCGATGCGGCTGGTCTCGGCTGCCGATCAGACCCCGGAGGACTCCCGGCGCGGATTTCGCCTCACCGCTGATCAATGGTTGGCCCGACGCCTTTCCTTGACGGAGGTAGAACGAACCCTATCTTTGGGGCGAGTGGCCCTGTGGGGACGGGCTACCCGTGCGGGCGAACTGCTGGTGACACTCCACGGGGGCGATGCTCGGCACATTGGCCCAGCTTTTGGCAAACCCCTCTCGATTCCCACAACGCCCGCCGCCGCGCCCCAATGGTATCGGGGCACCTTGGCCGCTGGCACCAAGCCACCGCCCGGTACAGCAGATCTATGGATAGTGGTACGGGCCACGGGGGGCGATTTTGGCTGGCATGCCGCTATGGAGGGGGAAGGGCAGGGGATGCGATCGCCAGATGGTGGCCTTTCCTGGGAACCCATCGCCGCCAGCCCCTTCACGCAACTGGCGGTGATGGCGGTCACCCCAACCGGCGCACCGGCCCCCCTCGACCCGATTTCCCTCAGTTGGGCCGAGGGCGTGCTAAATGGCGATGTGGTTGGAGTGGCTGGAGAGAGCCAACTGGGGCCTCAGTTCCGGCGCTTTTGGGTGGCTCAGGCGGGGGCTCACACAACCTTTTTAGACGGTATTGGGGCATTGCAGGGGCAGCTCAGGCTGCGGTTTAACTGCCGCCGCGATGTGGATCTGTCCCTGAGCAATCTCGTATTGGTGTATAACCCCTGGCGGGCTGGAGAGTAAGCATGACTGGTTTATTAGAGTCTCTCGACGATCTGTTAAACACAACATCGCTGGATGCCCTGGTCGGTGATCAGGCCCTTCAGCTCAACGGGGTAATCGGAGCCGTTCAGGGGTTATCGAATGGGCCAACGGCATTACTCGACCTGGAAACCTCCATCAACAATGCTCCTATCCCGCCGGGGTTAGAGGGGATTGGGAATCTATCTATGGAGTTGAGCACCCTCACCGTTCCCACGGACTTGAGTGAACCTTTGGCCCCCATCCTCTCACCCCTGACGGAACTGTCTACGGCGCTGGCGGGGCGGGGTGCAACCCAGGCCAATGCCCTGCTGGATTTGGTACGGGAGATTATTCGGCTGATTACCGGGCGTGTCTTTGGTGGGGCCAGTGGTATGCCCGACGGCAGCGGCATCGACATTCCCGACCTGCCGGATGTGGAGGAACTGCGGCTGGCCATTAGTCAGGCCCAGACGGCGATCAGCGATTTCGGCCCCCGGTTGGATGCGGCTAAAATTCTAGACTTCCTGAAGCAGGGTTCCCTGAGTTTTAGTGAACCTCTGGTGCGGTTTCCCAACCTGCCGGTTCTAGACGAGGTGATGGAGTCTCTGAAAACCGTGGCCACCTGGCAGCAACTCACCGCCGACCAGCTCAATGCCAACCTGGCCCGCACTCTAGAAATGGCGGCGCAACTGATCGACACCCCCTATACCCGTGTGGCCCAGCCGGTGCTGACGGCAGCCCAGGCGGTGAATGGGGGCACGACCACCCTAGCCACCACTCAAACGACGCTCACCGAAGTGTTCAGCACGTTGCGGCCTAAAATTTTGTCTCCGGCGGCAAAGCCCAACCATACCGAGCTGCGCCGTCTAGAACTGGTCGCCGACGATCTGGAAAAGCTTGCGGCGGCGGTTCATCCCCAAACCTCTCCCCTGGCCCACATTCAAACCCTGGACGAAGACCTGACGCGCGCTTTGCTGGTGGTGCTGCGGGCACTGCAACCGGCTTTTGACATCTCCCCGGTGGCTGCCCAAGTGCAGGAACTCCTGGCCCAGCTGCCGGCGGCCCCCAGCGACATCTTCGACGAGGTGATCACCACCATCGCAGACTTCGATTTGTCGGCCTTGACTGGCACCTTACAGGACGTGCGCACCGCCATAGAAGCTGCCGTAAGTGCCGTCAACGATGCTCAGGCAGCCGTCAGAGACCAGTTGTTGGAGTTGCTGACGCCGTTGGAAACGGCCCTCAACGATGCCTTTGCCGCTGCCGGATTCAATGACATTCAAACTGCGCTGAATGATCTACCAGGGGACATTCAAGATTTTGTGGACACCGAAATTCTCCCGGCTTTGGCTCCCATTCGCGACGGTATTGACGGTGCCGTGGGTGCGGTGTCGGATGCCGCCGACAGTTTTGATCCGGAGGCGTTGATCGCGCCTCTGCGTCAAGCGGTCGAGCAAGTCGCGGCCCTGTTCGAAAGTGAGGAGGTGCAGGGAGCCTTTGCAGAGGTCGAAAATGTGCTTAATACCGTCATCCAAAGCCTGGAAGACTTTGACATTGGGGCCGCCGCAGACGAGAGCATTCGTTTAATCGATGAGATCACAATTAAGGTGGCCGACATCGACCCGGCCTCAATTCCCGATGCCGCTAAGCCCATCCTGGCCCAGGCGGTTTCTGTCGTGGCGGATATCAACTTTTCAGTGGAGGTGTCGGCCCCGATCAGCGAGGGTTTGCAGCAGGCGATTGTGGCTGGGCCTCAAGCAATTTTGGCCCTGCTAGAACAGAGTATGGATGAGGTGCGCAGTCGGCTGGTGCAATTTCGCCCCTCGCAGGTGTTAAGTGAACCACTCAATCAGCCCTTTGCAGACCTGATAGCTACCCTCGATCAGTTTCAGCCTTCAGACTTGCTGAATCGTTTACAGGAAACGCTCAATGGCCTTACCGATCGGCTGAATGTGCTGGATGTGGGCAGCGTGGTCGATCCTCTAGTGGATCTTTACACTACCTTGCAAAACCAGATTGCGGCCCTGCGTCCGTCGGTGGTGTTGGAGCCCGTGAACCAGGCCATCGCATCGGCGATAGAGCAAGTCTACGAAGTCACCCAAATTGACACCGTTTTCGACGGCATCAACGATGGGCTGGATTACATTCAAGCCTGGGCTGGGCTGCTGGCCGATAGCCGGGATTTTTTGCGTCAGGCGGCCACCCTGTTTAGCCAACCCGGTGATGCCACGGCAGCCGTCGAAACCTTGGTAGAAGACTCAATCGCCAAGCTCGATCAGGTGGATCTGAACCGTTTGCAGGGAGCCTTTACCCAGGCTAGTCAGGCCGTGCAACGTATCCAGCGAGATGCCATGGCTGGCCCCTTGGCGAAAGCCATGCAACAGGCCGGTCAGCAAGGCCCATTGGTACTGAATTCCCCGGTAGCCCAGCAGGTGGTGCATTTGGTGCGCTCCTTTCCCCTGGCAGCCTTGCGATCGCACACCCCCACCCATCGCCGCAATCGCCTGATCGAGGTCATCGAACGCCTTTTACAGGCAGCTGACACCCTAGAAATGGCCAAATCTCCCTGGGCCAACATCGCTCCCCAGTTGCAAACCGCCGCTGGCAATCTCCAGGAAGAGCTGCTGGATTACTACAAACTGCAACAGCTCAATGGTGGCGGTGTGCTGGGCCAGTTTCGCAACCCGCCGACCACGGTTGCCGCGTTAAAAGCCGCCGTTCGAGAAGCACTCAGGGATGGATTGCAGGCTCCCCTAACCACTGTCGTGACGGTGGTGCAAGCCTTCTCCCCCTATTTGGAACTGCTGGCCCAGGGCTTCTCCGATCTGTTTGATGCCGTTCACCAAAAAGTAGATTCCATCGTGGGAGACGAGGGCATCGGTGGTGTGATTACCGCTGCCGAAGAGGCAGCCAATTTACTACGCAATATTAATTTATCCCCCATTTCTGATCCTTTAGATAGTCTGTATAGCCGCATTGAAAATGCCGTCGGAGCCCTCAATCCTGAACCTTTACGGGCTGTATTAGTAGCGGCCCAACAGGCCATCAGCAACTTGCTAAACATTTCCGCACTGATTAATCAATCCACCATTGACACGCTCAATAACACCTACCAGGAGGCTGTTGATAAATTAAAAGCGTTGGCCCCTGGTGCAATCATTGCCGCTCTACTTGACCCACTTTATGAGGACTTGTTAGCGGACATTTTACCCATTCTTGATCTACCCATTCGGCTCCGGGAACTTATAGAATCAGCCAGCCTGACCATTAGCCAAGATGTAGTAAAGGAATTGGCCAGAGTGGAAGTTTCCTTTGATGAAATGTTGCGGGCTATTCCCCTCGGTACCGGAACGGGTACTGTGCAGGGCAGTATTTCGGTCAGCGTTGGTTAAGCATTCATTCATTCGGTCAAACAGTTATTCGGCCAAGTATAAAGCGGGAGAAAGCAGATGTCACTGGGTTATGCGCTGTTACATCAAAATCGTATCCAAATAGCATTAGACGGTGGGTCTCGTAAAAAGACCTATGATGACCTAACCGACTTTGCCTTTGGGGTTATGGGGGTAGGCGATCTGGGTAGTGCCGCCAATGATTTTGCCCAGGATACTGCCGATATATTTAGCCGCCTAGTTGAAGATCTGCGTACTGAATTTACCGGAGAAGATAGCTTATTAGGCTTTTTTCAAGGGCTAATTGAAGAATTAAGCTCAATGGCCAATGTTGGTGAAACTATCGGTGACTTTTTGGGTCTGTTGGGTCAACTCAATGGTTCTTTTTTACGAGAAAAACTTCACCAATGGGTAGATCGTTTATGTGCGGCTTTACCAGCCTTTAATGGGCAGGAAATTAACCGCTATCTAGAAACTCAAATTGCCTCCCTTACTACTATTCTGGAGCAGCCCATTCGCAGTGGTCGCCGGGATGTCGCGGCCCATCGATCTTGCCGTGCGGCTGTTACCCTACGCCAACTCATTGGTGAAGGTTTAGCCGAAGCTCCCTGGGCCAGTGCTAATTTCGATGTCAAATCCATCCTCTGCCAGGTGTTGCATCAGGCCATTGCTGACATCAGTGATGAGATGATTGCGGCCTTTTCAACCTTTGCCCAAACCTTCCAGGCCGACTACAGCGGGCTAATCAATGCCTCCTTTGGTTTCAGTGCCAGTGCCAGTATTTCCACAGGCGACGGCCCCCAGGGCATGGCCGATGGCGTTCCTAGTTGGCGCGATGAAATTAAAGCTGTTTCCCATCCCAGTCCGGGCAGTATTTGGGGGGTAGATCTGGGCACCAATATCCTAGCCACCTTCTTTTCAATTTGGGAATCGGTACGCACTGGCAACTATGCCGATCGGCCTGTAGACGGTATTCTCAGTGTCGTCACCATTCTTTGGCAAACCGCCCACACGATTATTCGAGCCGCCTGGCCCAATGAGATTAACCGCGACCGTGGAGAAACCGATAACGGCAAAATTTTTCTTAATTGGCTATTTACCGACCAGGGCAATTTCAGTGTTAATCTACTGCTGCGGTTATTCCAGTCATTCCATGAGGCGAAGCATTCTTCTAACTGGGCATTATCGTTTGCCCAGAGGCTTTTAAAGTACTTCACTTATGTCACAAATGTTCGATCAATATATTACTTTACTCGGTCGGTATGGTACTTCAAAGATCGAGCCGCCAATCGACGGGCAGATGAGCCTGAGCAGGTTTCCTTAAACCGTATATTGTGGACGATTTGGGGGCCAATGTCTTGGTTGTCTACATTCTTAAGTTTCTTTCTGGCCTGGGATGATTTCACCTTAGAAAATGGCTGGACAGCCAGAACTATCAGTTTATTAGTGATCTCTATTGTGGTGGGTTTGGTAGGTGGTTATATCATCCTCTGGCAGATAGCTGGTGAGTCCCCCTTCCAGATGTCCGTTTCAGCAGACTGGTGGACGATGGGCCTGGTGTTAATTACCTGGGTACTCGCCGTTATCGGCTTAATTATTATTCTTCTAGATCTTGAATCGGGTAGTAAAGGAGCCGCCGTGGGAGGCTTCGTAGCTTTCGCGGTGTTAATCGTTTATGGCATGGTAGGCCTACCGATTGTTTTTGGTCAAGACAATGGCTGGGAGCACTTCTTTTTACAGTCTTTCATCATCTTTAGCAGCCTTTTAATAGCTGGGGTTCTACCCTTTTTCCTATGGTGGTTCTACATTGATGACGGACGCGACAAGCACAGTTTGTTTGAAGGAAAAGATCCCGAAACCTCTCCCTACAGATTGCCCTATCCCAGAGACGAAAACTGGTTATGTGGCCAGGGCGTTCACGGTATTTTTAGTCACATTCCCGTTGATGTCACCACCAATGACGATAACGACAACCACTATGCCTACGACTTTAACGAGTATGAAAACAAATCTGCTCTGGCAGCCCGTGGTGGCATCATTTTAGAAGTCCGGCGCAATAATCCCAACAATGGTGACAACCAAAACTCCATTGACGTGCAACATGTGACCTGGCAATCGGGGCATGATCCGGGCAGCGATGACGAACGGGTGCTAACTTATTCGACCTACATTCACCTGTCGCAAAATCGGGTATGGGCAATGGTGGGGCATCGGTTTGTGCAGGGCTATCACCTGGCCGATATCGACAACACGGGTCGAAGTGCCCAACATCACCTGCATTTCCATGCCGAAGAGGTGCAGCGCCGGGTTGACGGTGGCGCTCGGAACATGACCTTGCCGGTGGTCTTCCAGGATGACTCCACCCGCCGATTTCGCAATTTTCCGTTCCTGGCCTGGGTGCCGGGCAAGGGGCACATTCCCGGTAAGCCTTTGTCGATGGCGTTTTACACCTCAGACAATGGGGAGCAGCCCCCCCACATCAACCCCATTGAAATTACCCTGGCCCAGGCCGGTGCAACTGCCCATACCCATACGCTGGCGATTGATCGGCGGGTTGTTGAAAATGGACCTCTGCCGACTTCACTGACGCTCGTGACCTCCGTCGAGCAGCAACATTTCCACACTATCACCGTCGATCGCAGCCAGCTCGAAACCATTGCCCGACTGAACCCTCCGGCTGGCTTGACAGTCTCTACGGTGAACGGCCATGCCCACGGGCTAACAGATTACAACTTCATCCGCTTAGGAACAGCCAGTCAACCCACCCTGGCCCTGGCAGAACCGCCCAGGGGCCAACTGTTCGCCACCAATCCCGGCCCCTATCAATTGCTGGGCGACCAGTTGGTAGTGCGGGTGAACGAGCGAACGACAGAATACTTTTTCTATGGGGCCATTCGCCCTCATCTGCGGGGAGAACTGGCCCTCGACCGGGGGCTGGCGGCTGCCGATGCCATCGATATTGGCACAGGCGGTACTTCCTTTAATGTGGGGGGCACCAGTGACCTAACGGTGCTGGGTACGGTGAATGCTCTAAATGGAGTTTTTCGCACTGGCGCTTCTCCGCTAGATGTGGAAATCCGCGTAGAGCCGGTGATTGTCATTGAAACCCTGACCCAGGGCCAAGGTGCGGCCTTGCAGGTTGCTCCGTCATCGTCGCCAGCCTTGGTGACTCCTGGGGTGGCCAGCGGTTCAGGAGCCGCCAACACCATCAACCAGATGACTCCGGCTCAATTGGCGGCCCACTTTGGCAACGTTCTGCAAAATGGCTGGGATAGCCCTCCCGGTGCCATTGCGGCTCAAGTGGTTTTAGGCAATTGGGTTGCTCTGACTCTGGGCGGCAGTGCCATTGCCTTCCCAAACCAGAACACCCGCAATAGCCGCATCCTCACCCAGCTCTACGACAGTAGCAATAGTCGCCTGCGGGCAACAGGCACCATTCCCTTCAGCCGGGGACGCATTCCCTTTACCAGTACTTACAGTGTGCCGGTGTTGGGCACAGCCGCCCAGGTGCAAATTGACACCAGCCACAGTGCCTTCAGCGGTGCTGCCTTAATCGCTACTCCCCTAGAGGTAACGGTGCGCGGTAGAACCTACTCGATTGAACTGGTGGCGGGAGATAACGCCCCGGCTACCCTGGCCCGTAAGATTGCTCTGCGCGCAGAAGGCGTCAGAGCCTGGGCCTCTGGGGCGAATCAGGTAACGGTACAGACCGTAGCAGCTGGGCAATCGATTCAGCTAGAAGTCCGCAAGTCAGTCGCCAGTGGCACGGCCTTTCAACAACAGAATTCGGGCAGTGCTCCCACCGCAATCACGGGCGGGATTGCGGACTCCTGTGCCCTCACCCCCACCCAACTGCGGGACATCATTACCGATGGAGTGGGGCGGGCGACGTTGCCCTACAATGCCGCCACCGTTTTGCCCCAGGCCCAAATGGATGGCAATGTGCTGGTTTTAAGGGTTGCCAGCGGGCACACCCTCAGTGTTAGCCATGTGCAGTTTAGTGGTGGACAAGATCCCTTTGGCTTTACACAAGCCCAAGACAGTGGTGGCAATGATATTCCCACGGAAGTCAGGTCTGCCCCTTTGGCAAGTACCGTGGCTTTGAATGCCCCTGGCTGGGTGGAGGTAACGATTGACGGCACCCCGGTGCTAATTCCCTTTGATGGCGAACCGGCTCGTCTGGAGCTGGGGCCCATGGAGCGGTTGCCCGCCAGCGGTGAAAGTTTGACCTTATCCGTAAACGGTGGGGCGAATGTGACCCTGTCCTTTAGTGGCAATGAAGGTGGGGTGTCAGCCGTTGCCGAGGCCATTGCCCAGCAGTTCAGCGATGTGTCTGTGCGCATAGCCTATGTCCTGAGCTTTGAGAATGATCGCTACGACGATTTGCCACACACGTTGCAGCTCAACGATGCCCCCGGCCTTGCCCTAGCTGGCTTCCTGGCCGATCGCAGCGGCTACACCACTACTGAAATCTCGGTTGGGACTGATCACCTGGCCATACCCGCCAACCTCACTGGGCCAGAGCGCGATCGCGGTCTGCCCGTCAATCCCTTCACCCTGACCGAAGCCCCCCCCAACCCCACGGGCAATATCACCTGGGACCTCACGGTTGAAGCAGGGTTGACCCTCACCGTCACCGCCACCCCAACAGACGATCCCCTGGGCTTTACCGGCGGTGGCAGCGGCACCCTATCCACAGCCGCCATTCCCGCTGCCCTGGCTTTACCCCACCCCTGCCAGCGCTACACCTTTGATGTACTGAGCGGCACCAATACCATCGCCCGCAGCCGTTTGCAGATGGCTGCTGCCCCCGCTGCGGTACGAGCCAATGGGGGGCTGGCTGGCCCACTGCCGAGCGACCCGAATCTGCCACTCACCGTCATCGAACCCAACCCTGCCGGTACAACAATTACTCACGCATTTTCTGTGAATCTGGCCGGGGTCAGCGCTTTGGATGAGGTGGTGCACCGTCTCAATGGGGAGGTGCCAGCTATCCGGGCCTGGAACGCCAACAACCGACTGCATATTGAAACTCGCGGCCATGGCAACGGCTGGCAACTGCGCCTGGAAAACCCATTGCTGCTGCTATCCCTGGGCTTTGATGGCCGCCAGATCAACCTGACAACGGGGCAACTGGAGGTTTCCGGCGGCGGCGATATTCGCGACGGACGGGGGGCGACCCACGCCGAAATCCGCGCTGCCCTGCAACGGATAGGCACCTGCGCCACCCTGCTCAACCGGGCTAGCGGTATCCCCCAGTCGTTACAAATCGAGCGCACGGGTACCCATGGTTTAACGCTTCGTTCCCAGGAAGGGCCGGTCATCATTGAAACGGAACCGACCTGGTTAAAACAGGCCCTTCACGTCACAGAAGCCAGCAATATAGCCACCATTAACCCGCCAAACCCTACCGTGGCCCTCGACTGCGGCACCATCATTATTAGAGCGGGAGGCCGCAGTGTCGCTGTCTTTAACGTCTTTGCCGACCACGCTACCGTTGTTGCCGATGAGCCCCTGCCCCCCCCGGGCGATACCGACGAAACCCGACAACTGAATGAGCTGAAGAATCAGCCGTTACTAATCAACGGTGTATCGGTGGGGCCATTAGCGGCTTCAGTCAGCACGCTGCGGGATGCCATAGCCTGGTACAGCGAACGTCTGCCGGGGGATGTTTGGCTGGGGCTAAACTCTGACGACCAGGTCGTTTTCCAGTCGCGACCACGGGGGAATGTCAGTCTCTCTTTAGAAATCGACTTTACGAATTTTGTAACCAGCACCTTTAATCCTGGCGATACCCTGTTGGGGTTTGTTGTGGCACCCAGCAGCGGCGGTAATGTCTGGCAATTTACGGCTACCGGTGAGGGAAATGTGCGCCAGCTAGACGCAGTACCGGTGTGGTCCACCAGTCCGGCCAGTCTAGAAGGCTTCTTGAATACCGCTGCCCAGCAGGGAGGCAGCCGCCAGGCGATTTTCGATATCGAAGTAGATCGGTCTGCCGGGCCGGATATTTTGAGGGCTCGTGCCAATTTAACCACCCAAACCTTACAACAGCCAGCCTTACCGGCCCCTCCAGGGCCAGGGGGCATTCGGTTTGGCGGTTCAGGCCAGGTGATTACCGCTAACTACTCGTTGATTACCCCCGTTCGCCCCGGTGAGTTAAATCTAAAAGTGGCTCAGGGTGGAATCACACGGGATGTCATCTCATTCATTTCGGGAACGCCTGCCCGACTAGATCCATTGACCTTTCCTACCAGTCTTGCCAGCCTCAACGGCAAAGGATTTGCCATGACCATTACCAGTGGCATGACTCCACAGACCTTCAACATCGCCTTCTCAGGGATAACCAGCGAGCAGCAAGTCGCCACCCAGGTGGAACGGCAATGTCAGTGGCAGGTGCGCGCCAATGTGGCTACCGGAACCCTGGTGATCGAAACCATTGCCAGGGGAAGTGCCCTCAGCATCCGATTAGCAAATCCCACCAGCGGCATTCCCAGTGCCGTAACCAACAATCTAGCAACGGGTTTCCGGGCCGGATCTGCCACCTCGCCTACCTCCCTTCCCCTGGCGGCCCAAGCCGGGGGAACCGTACCCGATCTGGCTAACATTACCGCCGAACAGTACCGGGATGCCCTCCTGAGTGGGTTTATCACCGAAACCACCGCCATTGACGATGCAGCTCGCGGCAGTCGGACACTCAACTGGCAAGCCTACGAGGTGGGTACCGGCACTCCCAACTACTTCACCCTGATATCTCAGCGCAATGGGTGTATGTCGGCGGTGGAGCCGATAGTGCGGCTAATCCGTGGACTGACATTTACAGACAATATGGCCCAAGCCCCCGCCATTCATGGCAGTGTGGTGTTGCCGCTGCCGGAGGTTAGTACCTCGCGGGCAGACACCTTCAACCTGCCTGCTCAGGGCGTACTCACCCTTGAATTCAATAACAACACCAAGGGCACTCCGCCCCAACCCATCGAAGATTTACCCGCCCGCACCACCGTTGCCGTGACCTTCCCCGCCGGAGATTACACCGCCCAGAATGTCGCCCGACGCATCCACGAAGAACTCTTTAACCGGGGGGCCGGACAGGCAGCAGCTTATCCCGACGGGACTGTGGTGGTTGAAACGGCGGTGCCCGGTTTGGCCGGTAGTGTCAAAGTTCCAGCTCCTGGCACCGGTACCTCAGGTAGCGACCAGGCTTTGCTCCAAAAACTTCTGGGAACCACCCCTGCTGAGGTAGAAAGACGGGGTTGGCCCGGAGTTGGCTTTGGTAATCCCGGTGATGCCCTTCGACCGGGTTTCCGTAGCGCCAACGTAACTACTGCCCAAGCAAATGCCCTCTGGACATTTACCGACAGTACCTCTACACCGGCTGCCATCGCCACCGTTACCGTAACCACCGGTCAGACCATCGCCGACATTCAGCGAGCGGTAGACGATGCCCTACGCGCTCCCACAGGTAGCACCAATCGCATCGGCCTCTGCTTGCTTGGCCCCGATGGCACCCTCTACATCGAAGGAATGACGGCTAACTTTACCCTGGCAGTGACCGTCAATGGCCGCGTGCTGGCCACCCAAGACCCTGGCCCCAACGAACCTGGCAAAACGCCAGAGCGGGAAGTAGAACCTGCCGTTGGCCTGCGCCGCACCCACGAAATTCGCACCTTCCGTTACGGGCGCGATTTTGTTGGCCATGGTAATAGCGGCAACGTGGACGATTTAGGCTGGATTCGGCTCCCCGCCTTTGCCAATAGTCTGCCCGCCAACTTCGATGACCGCAAAGGATCCCCTGCCATGAATCTGCGGCTACCACCGGGACGCTTCTTGATGGCTGCCCGCGCCGATGCTGCCAAAACCCGCGACTACGATGCTACCGGAGAAATGATTGCCTCAGCAGGAACTGACCCTAACGAGGCAAACCGACATTTCGTCCGCCAAGCCCGCTACTGGATGAGCTTTAACACTGCGGCGACCCTGGGCGTTAACACCATTGTTCGCTCAACCGGCTCCGGCGATGTCACCGACTATCTCGTGGATTTTCTGTGGGGAGGTTAATCCACCTATGGCCTCTCCTGACGTGCCAGCCAACCCAGAAATTATCATCGGGGTGCTGCCAATTATGGCTCAGGCCCCTGCGGCTCAGGTCTCCCAGCAGCTAAACGCCGTTGCTAACTGGTTTTCCGCTGTCAGCCAGCACCGATGTCACCTCTCATTCACAATCTTGCCTGCCATCTTGCCCCAGCGTCCAATTAGCTACTTTGCCATTGCTGGAGGCATGGGGCCACCACCCCAGAACTCTCAGTCGCTGGTGCGAGCAGCCCTAGATCAACTAGAACCTGAAAGTTTAGGGAAACTTGCGCAGGTGCAGAGTCACCTTTTGGCGATCGCCACCGGGCCCATCAAACCCCATACTTGGCATTTACTTGGAGGCGGTAAATGGCTAGGCCAAAAAGTCTGGTGTAATCGCTATGCCATTATTCAACCCGATGCCTCCCTAGGCACCATTGCCCATGAACTAGGTCACTTACTGTTCAACTGGCCCGATTTAATTTGGGAAAAAAGGCTAGCCGATGAATGTCTAATGGCATGGGGAGCCTTAGGAACCTACGGCAAACAACCCTCGCCTCCCTGCGGGCCTCTACGGGTACAAATGGGGTGGTGCGATACTGTCTATCTCCATCCATCGGATCCAGTTATTAAGCTAACGTTCTCAAAGGTGGGTTTATTCCGGTGGCATCAAATAGAGTGGCTCATTGAGTATCGCTCTGAACCTCGGCCCAGATTACTCCTTTATCGCAGCCACGGCAAAAATCCTGGGACTCATCCTAAAATCTTAGGACGTATTTTTTTGGAAAAAGAAGACTTTGGTAAATCAGTAGTGGGGTTAGTTGCATCACATTTGCGCAAGACGGTTCGAGAGCACAGCAATTGTAAATTCAACGCCAGACGGGCGTTTCAGCCTCTCTGAAAAAAATGGCCTCCTCCTTACATGGACTAAACATGAACTAAAAAGCTGAAAATTTGACTGTCAACCACAGTTTTGCACCAAATCTATACTGACATTGGATCCATTTTGGGAACCTGATTTAGCCTAACTTGTGTCTGTATCTGCTGATACCGTTTGAATTTGTAATTGCTGGAACGTTCTGGATCAAGTGGCGGCATCAATGTTGTTTCCCATCTTTCGCTGGGTCTTTCAAGCCCTAGCGTCCCAGGGGTTTTTGAAGCCCTATGAGGTGCTCAATCGCCAGGTCTTGGTGGGACTCGATGGCACGGACTATTTTTCGTCCACCACGATTCACTGCGACCAATGCTCCCACTGCACCCATAGAAATGGACAGGTGAGCTACCACCACCGGGCGATTTTGCCGGTCATCGTGGCCCCTGAGCAGGAGCACGTCCTTTCGCTGATGCCCGAGTTCATTCGCCCTCAAGATGGTGCGGAGAAACAGGATAGTTATTAAACGTCAACTATTTTGGCCGGTTCGCGTCAATTATTTTGGTCGGTTTTTGTCATCAGCCAAGGCTCGTTGTTTAGCGGTCTGTTGCCGAAAGCTCTCTACCTGAATTTCAAAAATGACGGCATGATGAACGAGGCGGTCAACGGCAGCGACGGTCATGGTTGAG
>Ga0169931_10002014_pt1 | contig 33394 bp, 27 predicted proteins | sample Kivu_15m_20L_FD_129675 | JGI IMG/M metagenome (GOLD analysis project Ga0169931, IMG submission 129675) | Freshwater microbial communities from Lake Kivu, Western Province, Rwanda to study Microbial Dark Matter (Phase II) - Kivu_15m_20L... | ecosystem: Environmental > Aquatic > Freshwater > Lake...
ACTTTCTAAAGTAAAAACAAACAGTTATATTGATTTGATTACAGATTTCTTGCAACATGAATTGTAATGATACGTATTAATAAAGTGACTACAAAAACAGGTGATGGTGGTTTAACACTAGGACCTAATATGAAAAAGATGCTAAAAAGCTCTAGTAGCATCAACTTCATTGGAAAATTAGATGAATTGAATTGTTATGTTGGACAGGTAGTTCTAGCAACCAAGTGTAATATTGCACTTTGGAAGTTTTATAAAAACTATAAAACCAGATGCATTTTAACTGAACTACAAAACCAATTGTTTGATATTGGAGGAATCTTTTTCACACAAACTAATAAAAATGTTTTGAATCTTGAAAAAAATGAAACAGAAATTCTAATCGAATTTCTCGAACAAAATATTAAAATGTATACAAAAAAGACTAAAACATTAGATTCTTTTCTCTTGCCTCAAGGAAACAAATTAACTGTAGCGCTACATATTGCAAGAAGCCAGGCACGCGCAACAGAAAGAGATTTTTGGAAAACATGGAATGAAATGAAGAAAGAAAAAAAAATTAGCAATGAAAAACTCGAAAACTTAAAAGATATTGGAGTGTATCTCAATAGATTTTCTGATTTGTTGTTTTCAATTGCCAGAAAACAAGGCTCTAATCAAGCAAAATGGATTGGATTTAAAAAAAGAAAGATTGCATTAGATCCATCAATATGAAAAATTCACTTTGAATAGAAATAATAAAAAAAAATAAAATATACAAACTTAAGTAATTTTTCAATTTTAATTATTTATGTTCAATTTTGTGCAATTTATTCATAGTTAACTCTATTTCTTTTTTAATTTGCACGCTGCTATAAGCACAAAAAATATCAGCAATAGAAAATAATATTATTCCAGTAAAAAGTGCCCTCAACAAATATTTTCTTTTAGATCCAGGCTTGTTTTTGACATTATAAAACCAATGCAAAAACGCTTCGTCAATTGTATGGTTCGCCTCATTATTTTTGTTAGATAATTCAAAACAATTTTGCTCATGATCCTCATTTAGATAAATCAAATCATCGTTTATTTCTTCTACATTATTATACTTACTTTTTGATTGGCTATCTGTTTCATAAACATTATTAACTAACTCGTCTTTAGAAAGTGTTTTATTACAAGAATGCTCAAAACTTGATCCAACGCCCAATTTAACAATACTTCGACCATCATTATATTGCTTTAAATGATCAATAGCTTCATCATAATTTTTTGTGTATACCACAAGAAATTTATCAACAATTCCGTAATAACAATATCCATTATTAGTTTGCTCAATAATTAAACTTGAAGAACCAGAATCATTGAATGCGTACAAATAGAAGTGCGCTTTTTCAACCGGCATCCAATATTTTTCATCATTTTCTAAAAATGCAAGCATTACTTTAGATTTTTGAACAAACACCAGTGCTTTTTTTGTTCCCAACAAACTTACTTTATCTTTTATCCACTTGTTTTTATTAAAAAAACCTATATTTCCAGGAATCTCTTCCATGACATAGTTTTCATTAATTGAAAATTCCTCATGAAATCTTAAACTCATTGAATACTTTTCTTCATCTAATTTTTCATTTATTCTTTCAAAATCTCTGTTCATTTTGCCCCCAAAATTTATAATCCAAAGCTATACAATGGCATAAAAACCAACAACACAAATCCAATCATCATAAGTGCTGTTGCAACTATCATTATCATTGGCAATGTGTTTATCAATTTATCCATAAGAACTTGATACTTTGAATAAAACATCTGTTTTACTAGCCCAATTGCATTTGCTAAATTTCCAGAATTTTCACCTGTTTTAATAATTTGACTTACAGTTTCAGGAATAAATTCAAATCTTTTAATAGAATCATTTATATTAACTCCTTTAATAACATCTTCTTTAATTCGAATCAAAGTCTTCTTTATCATTCCAGATGATGAATCAATTGCAATATCAAAACTTTCAACAATTGACACCCCGTTTTTCATGCTATTTTCTAAGTAATATGAAGTTACATAAACAGCCTTATATTTCATAAAATCACCAAAAACAGGCGTTTTCAAAACAACCCTTTCAAGCATATCAATATTATAAAAATACAAAACCCCAACAAACATAATAAATGCCAAAACAGATAAAACCAAAGATTTTAAAACAAACATAAAAGCAAGAAATGCATTGTAATTCGATGCTGTATTGTTATTCAAAGAGCTAAGCAATCCAAAAATTGATGGCACTATATAATTAGAGAACATAAAGATTATTCCAACAAAAACAAAAAATGTGAAAGCAGGATATGCTATAGCCATTTTTATTTTTTTCTTTTGCTCAATATTCCATTGCATAAAATCTCTTAGCATTTCAAAGGTTTCTTTAAAATTCTTGTTTTTCTCACCAGCTCTTACGATTTTTATTGCATAATCTGGAAAAATGTTGTTTGCCTCTAAAGCTTTGGAAAACACTTCTCCTTGATTTAATCTAAGAATTACATTTTTCAATGCACCTTGAAATTCTTTTTTAACACAATGCATAGATGATTCTATACAGAACCCCAAATCACTGTTGACATTTAAAAATTCACAAATCGATTGAACTAAAAATAAAACATCACTCTCTTTCATTTTTCTTTTTGAAATTTCTAAAAACGAAAATAAATTAACGGTTTTAAAAATATTCTGAAAAAAGAGCGTGTTTTTACTTTGCTCATAATTTGTTGAATAAATTATTTTTGATCTCATAACTTCCCCAAGTTGATCTTTTTACTATGGTATAACAATCATATATCAAAATTGTATTTTTGGCAACCAAATTTTAACCATTTTGTTATATATGGCCGAAAAGTGTTTGTTTTTCAAACAAAATGATTTGCTATTTTTTTTATATTGCTTATAATATTTATCCGATTACTCTTCTAACTTCTTCTTCAGTTGTTATACCATCTTTAATCATTTTTTTGGCAATTTTGCCAAGATTGTTTTCTATATCAAGAATTTCTCCAGATCTTAGTGTATCCCGATTTTTTTCATCGAAATAACAAGCATCCGAAACCAGAGCTAAACCTTTATATGTTTTTTTTCCGTTTTTCTCAACTGTTTTTCTAACAAGTCTCTGCGAAAAGATTGCCAATATAGATTCAGCAAGCATTTTATGAGAAACTCCCATATCTAAAAGCCTACTAATTGCACCCTTGATTGAATAAGCGTGCAGTGTTGTAAGAACTTTATGTCCAGTCATTGCAGCTTGAACAGCAATCAAAGCTGTTTTTGCGTCTCTTATCTCACCTAAAAATATAACATTAGGATCTTGACGCAATATCGAACGCATTCCATCAAAAAAATCCAAACTTTCAGTAATATTGGTTTGAACAATTCCTGGAATTCTATACTCTACTGGGTCTTCAAGTGTCATAATATTTATACCTGTTTTTGCAATTTCCTTTAAAATTGAATGAATTGTTGTTGTTTTTCCTGAGTTTGTTGGACCAGTAAAGACAACAAAACCAAAAGGATCGTTAATTACCTTCTTTGCTATATCAAAAACATCGCCAGACAAACCAATTTCTTCAATAGAAAGAACATTTTTTGTTTGCAAAACCCTTAAAACACATCGCTCACCTAAAAATGTCGGATGTGTTGAAAAGCGAAAATCAACATCGTTGTTTCTAAAATTCCTATAAAATGAAGAGCTATGTGGAATGTGCTTTTTTGATGTATCAATCGAAGACAACACTTTCATTCTCATAATCACAGAATCACCCTGATCTTTTGTTAAAACAAACGACTTTTTCAAAACAGTATCAATTTTAAATTTAACAATATATTGAGAACTATCAACAATATCAAAATGAACATCAGAAACATTGTTTAAAAGAGATTGAATTAATATGAAATCTAAAACAACTCTTGTTGGAGTGGTTGAAGAAAATCTACAAACACCATCTGTTTCTTTGCACAATTCATCATAATTGTTTATTAAAAACACTTTTTCATTAAAGTCTTCTTCTTCAATCTTGAATGTTTTTACTCTGTAATTGCCTATTTTGTATAACCCCTCGTGTTTTACAAGGATCAACATCTCTTCTTTATTCTTATAAAATGGAATTCCATATCTTATTGCTTGAAAATCGTTAAATAAAAACGGATCCAAAAGTATGCAATCTGCAACTTTGTTAATTAATTCGTTACCCATACTTCTGAAACGATAACATTTAAACATATTTTTTATATAATAGCAATAGATTATTAACCTGGTGAAATGCGGAATTAATTTTTTTTTAATCATTTTTTGAAACAATTTATCACCCTGAATTTTCAACAATTTTTCCACAGGTTTCCACATTTTGGTTTTTCCCACAATTTTGGCTGTTGTTTTGTGAAAACATTGTGTTGTATTGTGTGGAAAACTTTTTTTGGCTCGTTTGTTTAGTTTTTTGGGTGTACAATCATTTTTTCTTTTGGTATATATAGTTGTATGGAATTTGATTTTGATTTAGACCAGATAAAAGAGTCTTTTTTTGGTTTTTTCTATAAAAACAAAAAACTTATAGTTGTTTCTGTTGGTTTTTTTGTTTTTGTTACGACTTGTGCTGTTACTTATTTTAAGATTGATTATGATAGCAGAATAACTTCTTCAAATCATCTCATTGATTATATTTATGGTGAAAATTATGATTTTTTAAGCAAAAAACATAAAAGTGGTTATAAATTGGTAAAAGATATTCTTGAGTACAGAAAAAACCCAACAATGTCTGATATTGATAAGTTTTCAAAGCACGATGATTATTTGTTTAAAAATTTGTTTTATTTTGCAAAAAGGTTGTTTTTTAATTATCACGATGAGTATTCTTCATATTACGAATCTGATAAAAATCCTTGGAGCAAGCTTATTATAACTGCTGGTGTTTTTAATGGTGAGCGAAATATTGATTTGGTTAAAAACAAGGAAGAGTATTTGTTGATTTATGCTATTGGAAAGGGTTTGCAGTGTTAGTTTTTAAAAATTTCTTTTTATTGTTGTTTTGTTGTTTTTCTGTTTGTGCAACAGATATTGTTTCAATTTCTTGCAAAGAAAGCACAGAATTTGATTGTTCTAAAGATAAAATAATTGTTGCAGATTGCGAAAATGTTTATATTGTTGATTCTTCTAATGGAAAAAGAAAGTTTGTTTATAAATTTAAAGAAAGACAAAAAATTGCTCCAAAACTGTTATTTGATGGTAATTTTGTGTTTGTGAACACTGAAGATGCTGTTTTTATGTGTATTGATCTTGATGGTAATGTTGTTTTTGAAGAAAAACTTCCAGATGTTTCAAGAAGTGAGATTTTTGAAAACAATGGAAATTTGTTTTTCTATTTAATTAATAATTATGTTGTTTGTTATTCTAAAAAAGGAAAATTGTTGTGGTTTAATACAAAATTGCATTCAGATAGTCTTTATGTTTGCGGAGTTTTAAAATTTATTGAAAATTATTTGTTGTTTTGTAACAAAGATGGGTTGCATGTATTAGATAAAAGAACTGGTTTTTTTTATAAAACATTAAAAGAGTTTTCTTGTTCAAGGGATATATACATAGAAAATGGAATTGTTTTTTCTGCATCTGATAATGATTCTTTTTCTTTTAATCCAAAAACTGGTGTTTGTAAGGCAGAAAAAGATTATTTTCCTAAATTTTTCTTATCAAAAGGTGTGGAATATTCTTATGAAAAAGGTGTTTTGAAGTGTGTTAATAATGGAAAAGAATATAAATTTGATGCTAATAATTTTGTTGTTATAGATGGCTTGGTTTTTGCTTATAATAAGAATTCTTATTTAAATGATAATATTTGTATTATTAATGGCGAATCTGTTGAATTCAAAGATTTTGGTCTGAAGGTAAGAAAGTTGTTTTATAAAAATGGTCTTCTTATTGTTTCTGATGGTAGTCATATTAAGTGGACAAGATTATAAATATTATTTTTTAGATTTTATATATGAAAAAAAATTTTGTTTTTGTTGGAAGGCCAAATGTTGGAAAGTCTTCCTTGTTTAACTTTTTTATTGGTAAGCATGAAGCTTTTGTAAAAGATGAAGAAGGAACAACAATTGATTGGCGAAGTAAGAGCGTTGGAGATGTTGTTTTTTGGGATACTCCTGGAGTTTTTAAAATTTCAAATCTTCCACCGGTTGAAATTGATAAAATTATTTTTGTTATAGAACCAAATGTTTTGAATTATGATAAACAGATTTATCTAGAGCTTAAGAAGAAATTTAATGTTGTTGTTGTTGTTAATAAGGTTGATTTGGTCTCAGCAAACAATTCGTTTGATTTTTTTGATGATTATAGTTTTTTTTCCAATCCTATTTTTGTTTCGTTGAAGAATAGAATTGGTTTTGATGGTTTGAAAAGAATTGTTGAAAGAAATCTTGTTGAAGTTGATAATGCGAAAAAAGTATGGGCAATTATTGGCAAGCCAAATGTTGGCAAATCAAGCATTACTAATCTTCTGGCAAAAAAAGAACTTCATCGTGTTGAAGATTATGAAGGAACGACTAAAGAGTGTTTGCCTGTTGAGTTAGATGATGAGGTTTTGGTTGATACTCCTGGTCAGCGCAAAAAAGCATTGTTTCCTAAATATAGCAATATATTCGGAATTGTTTTTGTGATTGATTTGAAAGTGCAAAGGCAAGATCTTAAGATGCTTGGTTTAATGTATGATCGAAGAAAACCAATGTTTGTTGTGATAAATAAAATTGATATGGCTAAGGCTAATGAAATAAAAGAAATAGAGGACAAGATTACAAAGTTTTGGGATGTTCCTATATTGAAAATTTCGTGTGCTAATAAGAAAAATATTGATAAAATAGAACAGATGATGAGAAATCAGGAAATTAACTATGAAAAGAGAATCAAAACATCTCAGCTTAACGCATGGCTTAGAGAGGAAATTATACTTATTGAACCAAGATTAAAGTTCATGACACAAATTGAAACAATGCCACCAAAGTTTTTTCTTGATACAAAGTTAGATGATCATAAAGAGAGAATGTTAAAAAGAAGATTAAGTAAGAAATTTGAATTTGGAGGAGTTCCAATTTTGTTTCAATATAAGAAAGCTATTGAAAAAACAGATCAATAGTCTTTATATTTTTTTATTTGAAATTTTTCTTAATGTCTGAAACATTTTCAGAATGAGTGAGTTGAACTCCGCCTTTCACTATATCAAATAGCAATCCAACTGCCATATCCGGTTCTTCAGTTTTGTTTTTATCTGCAACATAATCAACATAATCAAAAACTGCATATTCAAAAAGAACGTTATTTTTGAATTCTAAACGCATTATTCTGTGTTCGGGTTCAGAATTAATGCCGAAGGATGTCTTTTTTATGTGTGAATATAAATAATACCAAATGTCGTCGTTTTCAGTGATTTTTAAAGGAGTTCCAAATATATCCACCACCTCTTCCTTCTTCATTTTTTCTTTTAATCTTCTTTCGTCGAATTTGTAGTGTCCATGAGCTTCATATTCAACGCATCCTGAAAGAATGAGAGAAGTCATAATTAGGCTAATGTTTATCGTTGCCTTGTATTTATTATAGACTTTTACCATATGTTGAATTTTACTAAAGTTATCATTTATTCACAAGATAATGAAAATTGTATTGATTTTATATATGAAACCCTGCAATTAGAAGCCAGCTACCCATTCCTCGAGCTGTATTTTATGTTCTAATATTTTGCTCAATTTTGTTTTCCACTCCTCGAGAACCTCTAATGGAACATTATTTCCTTTTTCAATACGTGTTTTTAGTGTTGATATTTCCTGTTTCAGGCCATCAATTTCTTGCACAATGGATGTTTTTGCTTTAAGCGCGCACTCTTTTTCAATATAAAGCTTTATGTTATATAAAGTGAAAGAAAACGTTAGATTTGGATCGATTTTTAGTTTGCTGAAAAATTTTATGAATTGTTTGTCCTGATCTTTGCAAGATCCTGTAAATTGAGCTATATCTTCAATGTTGAATGTTTTGCAATCACCTATCATAGCCATTTTTCTAAAAAATTTTGAAATGTTCATTATAATTTCAAATTGAGCTGCTTCATTTTGATCAATTGTTTTTAGTGTTGTCTCTGTTTCTATAATATAGCTTAATATCGATTGGCTGTTTGGAATGAATATGCTTTCTAATTCTTGAAATGTTTCTTGTGAAATCCATGGAATAATTGGATGTGCAATCTTCAATATATGAGCAAAGAATTTGATAGCATTACCACTAGGAGCTACTTTACATCCTTCAATATACCATGCACAGAAATTATTCCAGAACAGATCATATAGTTCATTGCAAGCTTCATGGAACGCGCATTCAGCAATTGCTATAGTAATCTTATTTTCCGCTTCATTTATTTTAGCCAGCATCCAACCATCTAGCATTCTGCTTGAATTTTCTTCTTTGCTCATAAATTGAGTTAAAAATTTGGCGGCATTCATGAATTTTGTTTTCAAGGCCCGCCCTTCTTCTAAATCTTTTGTTTCTAACAGAATATCTTTGCCCCAAGATGCTTGTTTTAGTAGAGCAAAACGCAGCGCATCTTTTCCATATTCAGCTTGCAAATCAAGTGGATTCAAAACATTCCCTTTTGTTTTGGACATTTTTTGTCTATTTTTATCTCTAACAATTCCATTAAAATAGACTTTTTTGAAAGGAATCTCATTTTTGAAATAGAGAGTAAACATGATCATGCGTGCAACCCAAAAGAACAGAATATCTTTTCCTGTGACTAACATATCTGTTGGTATAAATTTTTCATCATCAGTTGGTCCGCTAGATTTCTCTTGCGTTGCAATTGGCCATAGTGCGGAAGAAAACCATGTGTCCAACACGTCAGTTTCTTGTGTTAAGTCATCAGTTCCTGCTAATTCCGCAGCTTCTTTTTCATTATGCGCGCAAATTACTGTGCCATCTTTTTTATACCAAATTGGAATACGATGGCCCCACCAAATTTGACGAGAAATACACCAAGGACGAATGTTGTTCATCCAATGAGCAAAAGTGTTTTTAATGTTATCTGGAATAAATTCAATTTTATGGCTACGCTCTAATGCAGTTTTAGCCATTGTGCTGACATCACAAAACCATTGTTGCGTAATGATTGTTTCAATCGGTTGTGCAGATTTTTCAGGGTAATATACAATACCTTCCCAATCACGAGTTTCGACTAAATTTCGAGAATCGCTGAGATCTTGAATCACCATTTCGCGTGCCTGTAATGTGGTTTTTCCAACATATTTTTGTGGTAGATACTCTCGATCTCCAAACATGCATCCATTTTTATTAATAACTTGTACAAATTTAAGATTATGTCTTATTCCAGTTTCATTATCAGCCATATCATGTGCTGGTGTAATTTTCAATGCGCCGGTGCCTTTTTCCATGCTGCATGCTGTATCTAAAATTAGCGGAATTTCTTTATTAATTAATGGTATAAGAAAGGTTTTTCCATGTAGATGCTTGAAGCGCTCATCATCAGGGTGAACGCATATAGCAGCATCTGCAAACATGGTTTCAGGCCTAGTTGTGCCTATTTCGATTTTATTTCCAGTTTTCTCATAATCGCTTGCGTAATATGTAATGATATACATAGATCTCATTTCAGTTTTTTCAATCACTTCAAGATCAGATAGGGCGGTTTGAAAATTTGTATCCCAATTTGTGATGCGTTCACTTTTGCTAATTAATCCAGCGCGAAAAAGTTTTACAAATGCATTTATTACATGTTGTTGATAATCTTCGTCCATTGTGAAATGTTTTTTCTGCCAATCGAAAAAGAAGCCAAAAACTGTCGCTTGTTGACTAATTAAGTTTTCAGAAGTTTGCTTCCATTCCCAGATTTTTTCAATGAATTTCTCTCTGCCAAGCTCATGACGCGTTGTGTTTTCTTGAGCCAATAATCTTTCAACAATAAATTGTGTGGCAATGCCAGCATGATCAATGCCAGTAATCCAATTTGGCTCTAATCCATCGATATATGCCTTGCGCATTAACATATCTTGTATTGACCAATTTAAAAAATGGCCAATATGTAATGAGCCTGTGATATTAGGCGGAGGAAGTAAGATTGTATATCTTTTTTGAGTTATATTGTTGTTTTTACTGACACGAGAATGTGCTAAATTAGCGTTAGCTAAATCGCGTTGCCAAAGTTGCTTAATTTTATCTTCATTTGCACTAGAATTGTTTGCGCCCATGCTTGTGTTTGTCATGTCTATATTTTAGTTATGCGCAATAGATCGTGTCAATGTTGGTCAATTCATTTAGTGATAAACAGAGAGCTCTATAAGCCGGGTTCTGTTAAAATAGATCATTAATCTTGTGAACGGTTTTCACGATTCATCATGCGGCCCACCTTAGCTTTAATGGGGAATATTTGAACGCATTGCGTTCTCGCTATTTTGGCCTTGCTCCTGGTGGGGTTTGCAATGCATCCTGCAATTGCTTGCAAGAACGGTGAGCTTTTACCTCCCCTTTTCACCCTTACTAGTGATTACAATTGCATTCACTAGCGGTATATTTTCTGTTGCACTTTCCCTACGGTGCGCATGCAAGCATACACATCGCGCTAGAATTTCTCTAGCACCATTTTCCCGCGGAGCCCGGACTTTCCTCTGCGATATATCACAGCGATCTATCAAGCTCTGTGTATTATTATTTCATTGCATGAAGAACAAAGCAACTATAATCATGAGTGTTGATAATGGCATGTGCATATGTGCTTTTTAAAATAGAAAATTCAAGTAATTTCAAGCAGCTTGTGTGTTAGATCTTTCTGATAGAAAGTATCAAAAAATCTATCCTTGGGGGAGGAATGCTGCGAATTTTGTTAATTCGGTTAACTACGCAGCAAAGTAACAAGATAAAATCTGTTACAGGGGGGAGATACATACCTTAAATTATTAAAGTACGAAGGGTCAGTAAGAGAATTACCGTCCCATGAGATTAGTATAACATAACCATTTGTAAGCTATGCATTTGATTTGGCATTGACTTATGCTTTTTTTGAAGACGCAACATTTTGTTCAGCCATTGTGCATGGAATTGCGCGTTGAAGCTCCAGCATTTTTTGCCTGTTATAACTTGTTTTTTATCTTTTATGTTTTGAAAAACACAATGTTTTTAATCTTTGGCAACGGAAGGAAAAGTTGATTTATTTATGATCTCAATAAACGAGAGATTTTCTTTTCGATAATATCTCGCACCATTGGCTCGAAGTCAGCGCGTGATTCAAAGTATTCAAAACATGCGTTAGAAAAAATTTCTTTAATATCGTTGTTCGATGTAAACATCAATTTTTCAACAGAGTCTTTTATAAGATGTTGATTTTCAAGAAGCACGCGGAACACAACTCGCTCAATTACTTGGTTGAGAAATCCTACAACCTGTGCATCAACTTTTGAAGAATTGATTGGATCTCCAAGGTCTAACACTTCTGGGCCATATCTGCCTTCTATTGTGTTTTGTGATTGTTGCGCGCGCTTTTCTACAGTTTCGCGCAACGATTTTAGCAATTCTTCAACTGAAGGATGTTCGCTCATTTTTTGCCTCCTAATTCATTTGTCACGTCTTGCATGAATATTTTTCTAATCTTACCAGTTAGCTTTAAATATTCCAACATTGCTTTAACATATTTTTCTGCAGAGCTATAATAGCGTTCAAGTGCATTATAATAGTCTGCTCTCGCTTGGCCGATTTTGTTATGAGTCAAGCCGCCGCTTTTATATTGAGATACCATTGAATCAAGAGTTAATTTCTTTGCAGTCATTGCCAGCCTTGCTCCTTCAAATGCTGATTTCGCAATTTGTACTTCTGAAAGTGTTTTTGCATAATCTATTTCATATTTCTGTTCTTCCCAAACATACTCATATTTTGCAGATTCATGTGCCGCTGCCGCCTTATATATGTTGAAGAAACGCGCTATAGGCAATTCTACTCCAAGAGATAAAGTGATTTTGGCTTGATCAGTAGCCGGATCTTTATCTGATGCAGGTACTATGCTCCAGTTAGCCGACGCTCTTAAGAAGAACAGGCCGGTAACTTGGCTAAGCGCATAATTACGCGCTTTATCTAACGCGCACTTTGCCTTCATTAATGTTAATGGTTTAAATTCCGAGAATTTTTGCCCAAAATCGATCATATTTTCTAAGTCTTCTACTGCAACGTCTGGGACCATGAGATGTTCTGTAACGCTTGTATGATTTGGATGGTAAAGTTTGAACATTTTCTCAAGCATTGCAAGATCATTTTTCAATTTAATATACGAATGTTCGGCATCCGCTGCGTTTGATTTGAACTCGGCCTTTTCTTCAATGCTTATATCGCCATATTTTGCGCGCACATCTGCCTCTTTCACATCGTTGCGTCTTGCATTAATATATGCCTCGGTTATTTTTAACAATGCGCGTTTCATATTGATGCTGATTATAGTTTCTAAATATTCGCAAGTTAATTTTTCAGCGTCTACTAACGATGGTGTTGATGTTGAGCAATATGACTCTTCAATTTTGCTATCAGCTTCTAAGTAATCAAAGAGTGAGTTGGCGCCGATCTTCAAATCCAAATTTAATACTGGATTGGACCATTGTGGATTTCTATCGCCTGGCTTTGATTTTTTTATATCCTTGTTAGCTGTGATACTGGCATGATTTATTATATCTGACAAAAACTTGCTGCGATGTTCAGCTCGTACAGCGCGCATATAGCTTAAAATGCTGCGAATTTTGGGATTAATCTTGAAAAATGTTTGAACAATTTCGTGAAAATGTTTTGATCTCTCTTCTTCAATTTTTTCGCTTGCTTTGTTTTCTACAATAGCAGGCATTGTTGATTTCTGTTCTTGTTTTTTTTGTTCTGTCTTGTTATCATGCTGCAAGCCTGGTTTGGTAGGAGTTTGCACATCAGCAGAGGCATGCATGGAGCAGATTAATAGTAATAAAGATTTATGCATAGAATACCCTAAGAGCATCGTACTAAAAAGAATGTTCAAAAACAAGCATTCATGCGCGTAATCGCTATCCATGACGATGATAAATCAATATAATAATTGAGATGTCTATTTTTAACCAGTTGCATGAGTTCCTTGCACAAGAAAGCGCTTTGCTCAATCTCAAGATTTTGAAATTTTCCACATGGCACACAGAGAACAACAATATCAATCTTGATATTTTGATTGAAAAAGCTGATTTGCAACCAACAGATTTAGGTGATTGCGTTAAGGTAAACAAACTTGCTTTGCTTTGGCTTAAGAATGCGAACATGTCTAGCAAAACAAATCTTTCTGTGCGTGTTCCAGGAATCGATCGAGAGCTTTTTTCTCCGCATGATTTTGCTAGATTTATTGGAGAGCAAGTGCAAATTGAATTGAAAGATGCAATTGATAACAGAAAACGCTTTAAAGGCTTTATAAAATCTGTTAAATGTGATCTAATAGCGATTGAAAGCAACTGTCAGGCGCTTGAATTTGATTGGAATCTGATAGAAAAAGCTTCGATCGTTCCTGATTGGGATAAGATTATGAAAAAAGTGAAGGTAAAAAAATAAAACATGAAGGCCTTAGAAGTAATAGAAGCAATCGCGCGTGAGCGGTGCATTGATCAGCAAACTGTAATGGAAGTGATGGAATCAATTTTGCTTGAGCATGCTGCCAGCAAATATGGTCATGCAGATATTTTGAAAGCAAAACTTTTTGATGATGGATCTTTTGAAGTTTATCTCGAGCAAACAGTTGTTGAAAATAAGAATGAAAACAATTTTGCAGAAATTTCTTTAGAAAAAGCAAAGTTGCGGAATCCAAATGCAGAGCCAGGCAGTATTGTGAAAGAGGTTTTGCCATTTGCGGTTGGTAAATCTGATATTGAAAAAATATTCCTTACGCTGCGTAGTCGTTTAAATGCAGTGCAAAAAGCAAGAGAACATGAAACTTTTAACGCAAAGCTTGGTACAGTTATGACAGGATATATCAAGCGTGTTGATATGACCGAGGCAATTATCTCATTTCCAGAAGGTGAAGGCGTGTTGCGCAAAGTTGATATGTTGCCCAATGATATTCTGCGTGCTGGTGGATACATAAAGGTTTATGTTAAGGATGTTAAACAAAGTCAGGGTAGACAAGTTTTTCTTTCCCGTACGCATGAAGGATTTTTGCGCGAGCTACTGAAAGCTGAGGTTCCAGAAGTTCATGAAGGTTTGGTGGAAATTAAGGCTGTTACGCGAGATGTTGGAAGCCTTGCAAAAGTTGCGGTGCATTCGACTCGTTCATCAATTAATCCTATTAGCGTGTGTATCGGTGCATATGGATCGCGCATTCAAGCCGTTACAAAAGAATTGCTTGGTGAAAAAATTAGCGTTATTGAATGGAGCGAAGATATTCATCAATTTATTGCAAATTCCCTTGCTCCAGCAAATGTTTTGAAGGTTATTGAAAGGCCTAACAATCGCTATGAGGTTGTAACGAGTCAAGATCAGTTTAGTAAAGCAATGGGTCGTGGCGGACAAAACGTAATCTTGGCAAAAAGATTGTGCAACGTGAATGCTATTAAATTATTGACAGAGGAAGAAGAGGCGAAATTGTATCAAGAGCAGATTGCGCATCAAGCACAAAGCTTAATTAACAATCTTGAAATAGAAGATATGATGGCGCATTTGTTGATTTCAGAAAATTTCACAACGATTGATAAAATTGCAACGAGTCCAATTTCTGAAATCGTGAAGTTGAATGGTTTTGACGAAGAGTTGGCTCAAGTGCTGCAAGATCGTGCTCAAGATTTTATTAAAACAACAATTGCAAACACAAAAGCAGAGTTAAAGAAAAACGGAAAAGATATATCGTTATTTGATTTAATGCCATTAATAACTCTTAGTCATATTGAGATATTGATTGCAAATAAGATTGGGCAAAAAACTGACTTGGCAATGCTTGATGCTGGTGAGTTGAAAGAAATTTTTGATAATGAATATGATCTTAGTTTGTCATTTGAACAATCACGTGCAATTATTGCAGCAGCTAGAGGGATTAAATTAAACGAGGGCAACTATTCTAATGTTCGCGCATCAGGCTCATCAACTGAGAATGCTGAAAAAAGCAACGATGGTTTAAATAATTCTGTGGTTTCTGAAAGCAATGAAGGCGAATCAAATGGAGTGAATGAATGACGGAAGAAAAAAAGCCTAATATTCTTAAGCTTAAGTTAAAGCCTGCTGGTGAGCAGAAAAATGTTGTCGCAAGATCTGTTGAGCAACATCAACCAAAGCAACCTGAATCTGTTGTTGCTCCAGAATTAAGTTATTCTCAAAATCGTGCACGTGAGAAGGCTCAGGAAGAAGAGCGAGCGGCTCAAGCTGCAAGAGCTGAGCAGAATGAGGCTAGGCCAGCTTCCCCGACATTGCGTGGCATGCCACAAATTGTAGCGCCCCAGCCAAGCACAAGGCCAGGAATGCGTACAACAACATTTCAGCGCAAGCCATATGGTTTTGCAGAAAGATCTGATAGACGAGATTTTAATCCTGATAGAAAATTTGATCCGAATCGCCCAAGAAATTTCACGCCACGTCAAGATTACGATCCGAATCGTCCGCGTACTTTTACACCGCGTCCAGGATTTGATCCTAACAGGCCGCGTCCGTTCGGTCCACGTCAAGAGTATGATCCCAATCGTCCGCGCACTTTCACGCCGCGCAATCAAGATGAAAGGCAAGGTGGTGGATATCGTCCTAATTATAATAGGGGTCCGCGCCCAGAAGGTGGAAACAATCCTAGATTTCAACCGCGTGTTGGATGGTCTCAAGATCGTCGTCCACAAGCTTCTAAACCTAACGAGTTTCGCTCGGATTATTCTCGTCCGCAATTTGGTTCTGCAGGTGGATACAATCAAGGATTTTTGCAGGACACTAAACGCCAATTTGATTCTGATCGTGCAAGGAAAAAGAAAGCGACTGAACATGACGACAAGTCTCGCCAGGCTCGTGGATTTCGCGAGAATGAAGATGTTGGAATTAACGTAACTGATTTTGTTGGAAGGATTGATTCAGGGCATTTAGAATCACACATGTTCCGCGATGCGTTTATTCATCGCAAAAAAGAAAGAGCGCATAAAGAAGAACAGGTTTTTATTAAAAGAGAGATTGCAATTGCTGGGCCAATGTCTATTAAAGATCTTTCTGCAAAAATGGCTATGCGTTCATCGCAGGTTTTGGCAGTGGCAAAAAAAGCTGGCTTAAATGCCAACGATAAAGAGAACATTGCAGAAGATTTATTGCATATTATTGTTGAAGAATGCGGCCATACGGCAATTCGTATTGATGAACAAAACAAAGCGCAGTTGGAATTTCCAGCTCAAAATATTGATTTTGCAAAATCTGTTTTGCGTCCTCCTGTTGTAGTTGTAGTTGGACACGTTGATCATGGAAAAACATCGCTGTTAGATCGTATTAGAAAAAGCAATATTGCTAAAAGAGAGGCTGGCGGAATTACTCAAAATATTGGCGCATATCAAGTCAAAACAAAAGAAGGGACGATTACGTTTATCGATACGCCTGGTCATGAAGCTTTCACATCGATGCGTTCACGTGGTGTTCAGACAACCGATATTGCAATTTTGGTTGTCTCAAGCGAAGAAAGTATCAAGCCGCAAACTATAGAAGCAATTTCACATATCAAAGCTGCTGGAGTGCCGATTATTGTAGCAATTACGAAATGTGATTTGCACACAGCAGATATTGAGCGTGTAAAAACTGATTTATTGTCTCATGAAATTATTGCTGAAGAATTCGGTGGAGATGTAACATGTATTCCAGTTTCATCTGTAACTGGTGAGAATATTGATAAACTATTGCACACAATTTTATTGCATGCAGAAATGATGGAATTGAAGGCGAATCCAGAATTAGAAGCGCGTGGTATTGTGCTTGAATCGAAAGTTAATCCTAAAATTGGTACAGTTGCAACTTTGCTTGTTCAACAAGGTACACTTAAGAAAATGTCTTTTTGTATCGCGCATGTTTCATCTGGAAAAATCAAGGCAATGCATGATGCGGATGGAAATAATGTAACTGAGGCTGGTCCTGGCATGCCTGTTGAAGTGATTGGTTTAGATAGTGCGCCTCCAGCAGGTGCTCCATTTGCGCAGATATCTAACACAAAAATTGCTAGTGAAATTTTGGAAGCGCGTATTGTGAAGAATGATTTAGAAACAAAATCTGTAGGCTTGAGCTTGAGTTTTGATGCATTTGTACAAGATCCAAGTCCGCATATTAATTTAATTCTACGTGCAGATACGCAAGGTTCGCTTGAGGCGCTGAAACTTGGTTTGTTGAAATTGAATTCGGCAGCCGCAGAGACAAAATTTATCATGTCAGGCGTTGGAGCGATTAGAGAAAGCGATATTGATCTTGCCGTAATTAGCAATGCTCATATTGTAGGTTTTAATACGAAATCAAGTGCTATGATGAAAAAACTTGCAAGCGATAACAAGCTCAAGATTATAGAAAATGAGATCATTTATCATATTATTGAAGAAATTGAAAAAGAACTTCTTGGTTTGATCAAGCCTGAAGAAAGAGAAGTGTTAATGGGCACGGCACGTGTGCAACAAGTCTTCTCATCAAGCAAGCTTGGCAATATTGCTGGTTGCGTTGTAACAAGCGGAAGCATGAAGAACAACATGATTGCTAAGGTTATGCGAGGCGAAAAATTGGTTGCTACGACTAAAATATCAAGCTTAAAGCGTAACAAAGATGATGCAAAAGAAGTTAATAATGGCTTGGAGTGCGGTATTTTCTTAGAAGGCTTTGATGCATTTATAGCAGGAGATGAAATTCAGTGCTATAAGATTGAATTGGTTTCATAATTGAATTCCGTTGGGTTGATAGCGAAGCGAAATTAAGCCTCAAAACGATATGAAACAGATTTTTCCGATGCAATCTATGGGTTTATACATTCATTGGCCTTTTTGCTTAAAAAAATGCCCTTATTGCGATTTTAACAGTTATGCTTTTGAATATGAGCCTGAAATTTGGGTTAGAACATTGATTCAAGAAATGCAGTTAGCTGCCATTGCATTTCCAGGTTATGAGATCGAGACGATTTTTTTTGGAGGCGGCACTCCATCATTAATTCCACCGCATTATATTAAAGAGCTTATAGATACTGCTTGTTCGCTATGGTCTGTTTCACGTGGCAGAAAAAAAACCGATGTTGAAATTACATTAGAGACGAATCCATCGACAATTGAAACACATGCGTTAGAGCAATTCATGGCAAGTGGAATTAATCGTTTTTCTATTGGCATGCAATCATTGAGCGATGAATCTTTGCAATTTTTGGGCCGTTTGCATTCTGCGCAAGAGGCGATCACGATTCTCACGCACGCAGCAAAGATTTGCGATAATGTTTCTGCTGATTTTATTTATTCGCTGCCAAAAGATACGCTAAATTCATGGCGAAATGATCTTGATAAGATATTAACTCTTGCTGATAATACGCGTATCAAACATCTTTCACTTTATCAGCTTACTATCGAAGATGGTACGGCTTTTAAACAGCAAGTAGCAACCAAGCTTTGGTCTCCTATGGATGAGGACAAGCAAAGCGATTTATATATACATACTCATAACACGCTAGTTGGGGCTGGGTGGGATTATTACGAAATTTCCAACGCCGCGCGATTCATTGATGCAAGTGAAAGATCTATCAATAATGTTCCACGTGAAACAATTGGTTCTGTATTTGGCACTGATGTTCCACGTGAAACAATTTCTCAGGCAGTTGCAGATAGCGCCTCGTGCTCATATCGCAGTCAGCACAATCTAATATATTGGCAATATAGGCCATATCTTGGAATTGGTCCTGGAGCGCATAGTCGTATGGTTAGTTCAAACGGTGAAAATAGGATTAAGTTCAACAATACCAAAAATCCCTATAAATGGATTGAAGAAATTAATGCATCAAAGTCGCATGAAGAGAATGCATTTTTAAACAACAAGACTGATTTTGAAGAATTAAACGCACGGTCTGCGTTTCAAGAAAAAGTGCTAATGGGGATGCGTGTGAAAGAAGGGATAGAAATCAATCAAGAGGAAATGGAACATGTTTCTCTAGGCAACTTGAACATGTTGCTTGAAAATAAGTTTTTAGAATATCGTGTTGATCGCTATAAAACAACGCTAGCAGGTCGTCTTTGTTTGAATACTGTCTTAAAGCTCCTTGTAGGTGAGTGAAGTTAAAGCTAATTATTTATTAGTTAGATATATTGTTCCACGTGGAACAATTGCCCGCACATGTTTCTATTCTAGATATTTTATTGCTTCAATTGCTGCCATGCATCCATAGCCCGCTGCTGTAACCGCTTGTCTATATCTGCTATCAAATACATCGCCAGCTACGAACAACCCTGGTATGGATGTAACAGGACCATCTTTCACATAGCCATTTTCCAATTCAAGCAAGTCGTTCAAGAATCCGGTGTTAGGTGTATGACCAATAGCAATGAAGGCGCCATCTACAACTAAATCTTCGGTTTCACCAGTTTCAGTGTTTTTTAATTTCAATGTTTGCAATTTTTTTTCGCCAATAAATTCTATAACTTCATACGGCCATTTTATTGATATTTCGCTGCTGTTTTGCACTCTGCTTTGTAACACGGCCTCACCACGAAACGATGTTCGCCTATGAATTAGATGGACATGGCTAGCAATGCCAGATAGGTATAGAGCTTCTTCCAGCGCCGAATTTCCGCCGCCAATTACAGCGACCACTTTGTTCTTGAAAAATGAACCATCGCATGTTGCGCAGGCTGAAACGCCACGTCCAAGAAAATCTTGTTCTATGCCTAGATATTTTGCGCTTGCGCCGGTTGCTACAATAATGGCTCTTGTGTGTAGTTCTTGTTCATCTTCAAGACGCAAAATGAACCCAACATGTTCAGCATCACTTGCATGAATATGTTTTGCGAAATTCAGCACTGACCCATCTATTAGTTTCACACCTTGAAGCTCTGCTTGCTTGCACATTGCATCCATTAATTCTGGACCAGTAGTTCCATGGGCAAAGCCAGGCCAGTTTTCCACATCAGTTGTTGTCATTAATTGACCGCCGCGTTGAGGCCCAAGAATCACGCCAGTTTTTTTATTTGCACGTGCGCAATAAATTGCGGCCGTTAAACCAGCCGGACCGCTGCCAATTATTAATACATCAAACATCTTTCAATGTTATACGCAATAGTTGCAAAAATCAAATTAAATCAAACATATTTGTTACTTATTTAGATTGTCTCACACGCGTTCAAACACATAAAAATCAACGACTTTTTCTATCGATTGCACAAACTGACGTTCAAATTCAAGAGAACGTGCAAGCAGTGTTGCGCATGAAAAGGCCTCCTCATTGTCTTGATTATATTTAAACCAGTTTGTATCGCTAGCAATGAACTGCTCAAGCACTTTAAACATTGCAATTTGTTGTTGTGGCATAAAAAACGCACCGCCCCAAGTAATTTGTTGCAATCGTTGTTGTTTTAGAGCCGATATTGATCGACCAGGCCAAGGTGGAGGTAGGTAGAAATGTTTTTTGCTATCTTCGCTATCATCTATTAATGAATTTGGTGTTTGCAAGCCTGGTGCTTGTGATTTTTGGTATTTGCAAATTTGAAATAATAGGCTCAACTGATTTTGCTTTAAGTGCCAGCAAGATCAAACAGACGCGGCATAGTATCGCTTCATGAGTCAGCTCTGCAATCATCTTATCTTTTATCTCGCGTTCTTTTGCTTTTTGTTGTTTTCGTGTTTCCTGCAATTCTTTTTTTTGCACATGATTTTGCTCATGACTTTTAGCAATTTGCTCACCAAACATCTTATGCCATTCTTGGAACATATTGCCATTGTTGAGGTTTTTCATGAATTTCTTTTATTCAGATCTGTTATTTTGCTGACACAGTCTCAAATAATCATTTTTTTTCTTCTTCTTTTTTTGTGCTGCTGTATCCCATTGTTCATTGCATTCAAGATCTGTTATTTCAAAACTTCGTTTTAATCGCTCAATTCTTTCAATACATTTTTTGCGTACATAAGCGCATAAAAGGTCTTTAACATTTGCATGTTTTTCATAAATTTCACGTTTAGCAGTTTTATGCAAATTTTGCATCTCTTCAATAAATTTTTGCGCATCGGTTGCTTCTTTTTTCTGCGCTATTTTTGGTAGTTCATCAAAATTTTTCATCCTCAATAAATGTGCAATTGAAAACTTGCAATATAACGCTTCATCTTTAAAGATACTCATCAATATTCTTTCGCTATTTGAATGTTGCTTTTGATTAAAAAAATAGAAATGACGGCCATGTCTATGCACGCCATGTCCGTTATGTTGCACGATGTTCATGTTTTTTTCGCCGTTAGTATTGAATGCGTATAAACAGCAATATATGATAAACGCGCGGCATGATATCATGCGCATATTCTATGAGACGAAAATTAGCTAAATGATAATTATTAGGGCATTTTTTTGCTGCGAAAACAATACACATTCGCTGTTTAGAGTTTCTTTTTCTTTCTTTCTTGTTGGGCGAGGATTTTTAATGTTGCTATCATCATCTGTTAGGCTTTTGGTTCGTTCAGGCTATTTTTTGTTGATCTCTTCTTTTTGCTAGTGCAGAAACACTTATTTCATGTCTTTATACTCTTTAACTGTCGTATCGATTATTGTATCATAGCTATTTATATTCATCGTATAAACACATGATAATACATTCATCAAAAACAGTTCAGTTCTATTATCTGAAATTTCAGATTTTTCCATTGATTTGTCTAATATTAGCTTTCCTAATTGTTTTAACACTTCAATCCACTTTTTATTCTGATAGCTATAGATATTCACAATGTCTTCTATTAGAGGTCTCATATCCCTTGTTTCTGAGATGAATCCACTTTCGCTAATAAATCGATCTGGTTCTGAGATAAATCCAGTTTCGCTAATAAATCGATCTGGTTCTGAGATAAATCCAGTTTCGGCATTAGGTTTTTCGAGGGGCGTGTTAAATGAAAAGATCGCCCTTGCTCCAATTTGCCTGCAATTTTCTATATGGTGGATGCGAGCCTTTATTTTTGCTAATTTTTGTTTTTGCGCTTCATCATCCGTATGTGTTTTTGCAATATCGGTCTGAACAGATTGGAGTTCTGTTTCTAAGTGATTCTTATATTTATAAAATTCTTCCTTCCTCGGATTTTTTTCAGAAAATCGTTTCATATATTCAATTAATTCAAACAGTGCAGTGAACTCATCTGCTGTTGCGAACATGCGATCACAAAGGATCGCAAAAATTGAGCTAAATGTGCTTAAATCTTCTTTATTGTATTGGATTATTGGTTCTATAATGGATATAGATAGCATTCTTAGATAAATCAGGCCAAGCACTACATCATATTCCGGCATCATCTGATTCTCCATTGTTGCTTCGTATTTTTGGCTACTAGAAAATGCATTCCAAACAGGCCATGTACCAAGTTTTACAAATTTAGGCAGTGTCTTCAGTTTTGCAAATTTTTTAGTATCTTCCCTCAAATATGGATTTTTAAAATCTAATATCAGGGCATGCAAATCTTGATGATGCCAATATTGTGGCTTGGTTTCACTACATTTCTTCATTAGATGGTTTTGCCATTGCTCCCTTATTGCAGGAGGTTTTCCAGGCAAAAGATTCTCTTCCCATTTTAATCTGCTGCCAAAAGGTTCCATTAAAAGGGCTGCTGGCAAATGATGGCGACGCAATTGTGTTATGGTTTGCGTCGCATGATCAAGTAGATAGTTATCGTCTGGTCTCGCTTTTTTCAAATATTCAAGACATGCATTTTGATCATGCCAGTTTATTTTTTCGTAACTTCTGGCTGCCTGTGATTTTATAGTGGCAGTCTCTGTTTCTCCTAGCACTATTGCTTGCAATAATATTGCTCCATTACCATATTGTTCTACGCCAAACATACTAATTTTTGGACCCCTGATTACTACCCCTGGCAATGCAATATCCAATTTTGTTATTGAATCGGCCTTCAATGCATGCGTTTGATATAACTGCATGCAAAATATTATTTGAAAGGCTAGTTTTTTAAGTTTCATATTTCTTCTTAACTAATTTTGTCATATATCTTATTTTTTGCATATAGACTTACGGTGCGAAAAATAGTAAATTATGCAGAGAGATTAAGGAATTAAATGGCTAGAAAAAGATTAATCAAGGCTTATAAAGATGGCGATAGACAATATGAAATTGCATGTGTGCTAAGCCAAAACCTTTCACAAGACGCAATTAAGGCCAAAATGGAAGAGCTTAAAAAGATTGCTGAATCATTGGGAGCGAAAGTTGAAAATGCAGCTATTACGAACTTAAAGTCGTACGCTTATCCAATTAATAGCAACAACAACAAAAAAGGATATTATGGATGTATCTATCTATCAATCAATCCTGCGCAAGTTTCGGAAGTTATAAGAAAGTTTTCGATTCAAGATGATGTGTTGCGTGTTCTTGCGTTATTGGCTGATCCTGCAAAGAAAAATTATGGAATTTTCGCAAGTAATTACGAAGATGAATCATACAAGCCAAAGCAAAAAGTAGTTTCATACGATGATCCTAACATGTTGATCAAATTCCTAGGTGAGCGAGGCAGAATTGAAGCGCGCAAGCAGACGCTTGGCAGAAACGTTCCATCAGGTCTAGCCTTAAGACAACGCCGCATTTCAAAAGCGATTAAAAGATCGAGATTCTTAAGTTTGTTGCCTTATATTGAGGAATAAATCATTTTTTGCATTTTTTCTTTGTATTTGACACATAAATAATAAATGTTGCTTCGCTTGCAACAATAATATGGTGGAATGTTATATATGAGATATAGATATTTTACGTTGCTATTATTTGCCTTAGCATGTAATGCATCAGTGATTGAACCTGATTATAGAAATTATCCAGAGACACAAAGTCGTCTTTGTGGATATTTAAACGAATTTTATGAGTCAACTCAACATTTGCTTGTGCAAATAGATTATAGCAAGCCACAGGATCCTCTTTCTAAAGATTTGTTTTTTCAAGTAGTTAATACGAAAACGCCTCTTTGCGATGAGTTCAAAGCGGATGCTTCAGATTTATTCAAAGATGCTTGCAGACTACAGAGATTAATTAATACTGGTCAATTGGAACTAGATCAAGAGGAACTAGGAATATTTCAGACTGTTGTGCACATTTTTCTTGCTCATTATAAGAATCAGCAAGGGACAACGGCTGAACAAGGCCCTGCTAAAACTTCTGCTGTGACGGGAAATGAGCAAGGGCAAGATACAGGCCAAAAGCGCCCTAGAGATTAATTAATACTGTTGCGTACATTTTTATAATCATTCTGAGAATGTGAAAGATGACAAGGTTAAAACTTGTCCTATTAAAGCACGTCAAAAGTGCAATACAAAATAAAAAGGGAATTAAATGAATAAAAAATTTTTACTATTATTATTACTTGTTAAGGTAAATGCGCCAACAGTTAGAGTGCTTAATGTTGGTCAAGGCTCATGTACTGTAGTGGATCATGAAAATACGTTGGCAGTGTTTGATTCTGGAACATCTTCTCAATATATGCATGGGAAATATGCATTACCAATATCTGTTACTAGACAAGTTGATTTGTGTAAGTTTGTTCATACACCTGGTTTGGTTCCTCAATTTTTAGTTGATGGACAGGATGAAGGATATGAATCAAGTGGTTCAGATGGTTCAAACGTAGCGAATCGTCAAGCTCTTTCGGCTGTAGAGATTCCTGATATTGTTAAGGCATTTATGGAATATAAGAAAGAATCGCTTGCTAATATTTTGTTTTTCATTTCACATCAAGACAAAGATCATTATGGTGAAATGCATCAGATTTTGGAAGAGATGGTGCCTGATAGATCTACATCTCAAATAAAAGTGATTGCCGTATTAGGTGGTAATTGGATGCAGAAAGAAGAAAAAGAAGAATTTTTTGGTGCTGAAAAATCAACATTGTTTGATCCATTGAAAAGGGTTAACGCGAAGGTTGTGTTGCCATATTATCTTTCTAATAGAACAATCCATGATGCTATTGTAAAAGATGTTGTGTTTGGGAACAATCCAGCGGCAAGAATGAATGCATTTAAAAGCCTAAATGTCAATCGACATCTGACAAATCCTTTTTGTGGAACGCTTGAGATGTTTTGTCAGGAATTTTTAGAGAAAAAAGATTATGAGAATATACCACAACTTTTTATGAACAATACAATGTTTTGGATAGCAAATCCTGTTGGTGAAGATCCTAACTCACAAAGCATGGTTATGTCATTTACTGATATGGGTACTACTATGGCTGATAAGGGTACTACTATAATATTTCCTGGTGATGGGACTCAATCAACAGCTCAGCAAATTAATATAGCTCTCCAAATTAAAAATTTGCAAGGGCTCGTGCCAAAAGCGGATTTGCAAACGCTTATGCCAACAGCAGCGAAATTATCCACCTCATTATTAGAAAAATTTAAAGCTTTACATTCTAAAATTATGGAAGCGGGTCATAAGAGGGTATTATGCGCACCTCATCATGGAGCTGAGGATCCGTCCGCATTTCTTGAAATTTTCAAGCCTCATTTGGTTATATTTTCTGTAGGTGTGCGTGCCGGTTATGGACATCCGAAAAAAAGTGCTGTTGCATTGTATGATGCTTGGGCTCAAGAAAATGATCGCAACCTAATTAAAAGCAATCTCAGTGAGCAAACACTACGTCGTATAATGGGAATACCAGTTTTTGCAAAACTTGACGAAAAAGATCCAACTCCAGCTACAGCTACATCTCAAGCTACACCTCCAGTTCCAGCTTCAGGAACAACTAAAGCTCTAGTTTCAGCTACAACTCAAGCTCAAGCTTCAGGAACAACTAAAGCTCAAGCTTCAGCTACATCTCAAGCTACACCTCCAGCTTCAGGAACAACTAAAGCTCCAGCTCAAGATGAAGCAACATTTGTTCCAAAACTCTTTATGCCGACAAAAATGCCAATGCTTTCAACAAGTAGTCATGGTGAGATCAAAATAATTGATGGAAAGATTATGGTTCGTGTTGGAGTACATACTTATGAAGGGCAAGAATATATTATTTGTACTAGGCGTTCATCGAATTTAGAGGTGCCAAAAGCAGAAGGTGGCCAAGAGCCAGTTCATAAAAAAACGAGGATAGAAGCATCACAAGTAGAAAACGATAAAAATGTATTTGTTAGTCTGAACAATCAGCTATTTATTAAGATAACAACAGGACAAGAGACAAAATTTTATAAGCTAGAGCAAATTCTATTAAATCCAGCTTCAGCTACAACTCCAGGAACAGCTCCAGCTCCAACTACAGCTACAGCTACAGCTCCAGGAACAACTAAAGCTACAGCTACAGCTCCAGGAACAGCTCCAGCTCCAGTTACATCTCAAGCTCCAGCTCCAGCTCGAGAAGTATTTGAGATTACAGATGATGATGAGGATGAGACAGATTTATCTAAAACAGACGATTAATAAAGCATTTAAGCGAGCTACAAAGCCAGTCGGAAAAAAGTAGCTAAACAGTCTTGCGTTAAACAACTTCCAAAAACAAGCCTTAATCCTTCGTTTTTCTCACTTGTTTATCATAACAAGTGCTTTTTATTTGCAACGCTAATTCAATTGCTTTTTTCAACTGCGCATCATCTTTATTGATATCATGTGTTATAGCATTTGAATTGACTATTTCAATATCAGGAATTACACCTGTATTTTCCAACTCATATCCGTTATTCATAAACCAAGTTGCAAATTCAGGTTGGCTCGTTAGTGTTCCATCTACTAATCTGTATCGTGGCATGATTCCAACCACTCCACCCCATGTGCGCTCGCCAATCACTTTGCCCAAACCAAGCAATTGGAATTGATGGCTAAACATTTCGCCATCAGAGGCTGTGTGTGCATTAGTAAGCAGTACATAAGCTCCGCGAGAAGCTTCGTTTGGCAGCTCGTTCAAGCCATGCCAACGTGTGTGATCTACTCCAACGCGTCGACGGATTAATTGATCTAATAGCAGACACGATACATTGCCTCCACGGTTATAGCGCACATCAATAATAATTGCTTGATGGTTGTATTCGCACAAATATTGCTGATAAAATTCTTTGAATCCGCGTTTTTGCATATCTGAAATATGGATATAGCCCAATTTGCCCTTGCTTGTTTTTTTCACATGTTCTCTATTAGCATCAACCCATGCTTTATAACGCAACATGTTATCAGAAGCTATCGTTTTTAATTCGACAGTCCGTTTTGTTGCTTTAGTTTTTCCAATTTCTAATGTTATCCAAGTATTAGGTTTATTTGATAGCATTTCTTCAAGTGAATTTTTTTCGTTTAATGTTTCGCCATCAATTGCAAAAACATACTCACCTTCTTGAACATCATTGTTGGCAGCTTTTAATGGACTAATTGCCCCAACTTCTAAATTAGCATCGAAAATCTTGTTGATTCTATATGCTTTCATACGCGCATCATATGATGTGTCTGCGCCCAGATATCCACGATAATGAGTTAAACGTTCATTACCCTTTTCAAGCACAAATGCATGAGAAGTGCCAAGTTCTCCTTGAATTTCTGCCATGATATCGTATAGTTCTTGAATTGTGCGAATGTTATCTATATATGGCTGATATTTCTTCCAAACGCTATCCCAATCGATTCCATCTAAATCTTCTGTCCAGAAAAACTCCTGCATCAAATACCATAATTCATATGCCATCTGACGCCACTCTGCACGCGGATCGATTACTGCTTTCCACCTTGTTAAATCAAACACGTTGCCTTTTTTATAGCCATTCTCTTCTGGTTTTTCGCCAACTTTTAGCACCTTCAATTTATCATCTTCTTCAATCACGCAATAATCACGATGCGTTCCAATATCAAAGTATGAAAGATTTCTATAGCATGTTTCAGTTGATAGATTTTTGAAGTTGAAAATTTCAATCATGGTATGCCCGCCAGCCGGCTCATCCTCATCTTCATCGTCATGCCGTCCTGCTGAGCTTACTAATACTAATCTTGCATCATTTAACGCATACAACTCATGATAATCGCGTTCTTTTATAGATAATGGCAAGATGCGACTAGCAATATCATCGAAATCAATTATTAGTTTTTCTTTTTTCTTGCTCTTTTTTTCGTTATCTGTTTCTTCTATCTCTTCCTTTGCATTTTTCCATGGCATCATTACATTTTGATTTTTTTGTAAACTTACAACATATGGCTTGCTTGTTGAGTTGAATGTCAAATCAAAACGAAGCCCATCATATGCGCATTGTGTTCCACGATTTGATAAAAATGCGATATATTTACCGCTAGGATCAAATGTTGGGGCATAATCACGATATCGTCCAGATGTAATATCATGGTGTTTTTTCTTGCCAAGATCATAGATTACGATTTTTGATTGATAAGTATTAATTGTTGCGCTATAAACTAAAAAGTTTGAATCAGCAGACCAATCACAATAGTTCAAACGCTGGTTTGCTTTGAAAATAATTTGATCTTTACCAGTTTTTGTGTTGAAGATATGTAATTCATGTCTATGATTTACATAAGCTAACAAATCGCCTGTTGGCGCAGCTTTTACAAAGGCAATTTTACCACAATCAATCTTCAAACGTTGTGTTTCTTTGCCAGTTTTATCATAAATGCAAAATATAGATTCAGGCGGTTCTTTAAATGCGTATACACGACCATCGTGCAACAATCCAGCAATCCGATAACGCAATTCATCGCTTAACTGTTGCATTCCGCCTGACCATAATCCTGCATAGTAAACATGACCGCGAATTGCGAGCGCCAGGTTGTTTCCATCCGTTGCTATTTCTGTTACATATTTTTGTGCATGAGTGATAAACAAGCGAGTATCAGGATGTGGCATATAGCCATCTAGTTGCAATAATGTGTTCTGCTGTTGTGCGGCATCGTAAATACCAATTTGACCATTTTTTGAATAAATAAACTTATCATCCAAGTGCGATAAGTCTTGTACTTGAAAATCTGTGTAATGAGTGTGTTGTGTAAGATTGTTTCCATTCGCATCGCAAGAAAAAATGTTGCCGCTAATTCCATTATCATGCAAGAAGAACAATCTATTTCCAGCTTTATTCCAAAACGGACGCAAGCAATTGCCTTTTACTTCAAGAAAACGTTTATCACACTTCCATAAACTTCCTGCTGTACCTCCCTTATAGCGCTTCCAATTAACATAACCATATCCATAACGTTGGATGATCAAATCATTTAGCTTAAAGTTCTTTATGTTGCTTTTTTTATCTCTGGCATACCAGCTAATTTGAGATATATCCATTGCTTGAGTTTGTTTTGTTGCAAAATCATATTTGTAAAGAGACATGTCATGGCGGAATGCAGCGTCCTTAGCAGATACAAAACATAGCACATTATCATCAAATTCGATAATGCGCGCATCTTTTTCAAAGTAAGTGATACGTTCTAATTGGCGGGTAATTGTATCAAAAATATAGATATCTGGGCCACCATCTTCATCGCTAATACATGCAATTTTATTTCCATATGCCACAAGGCCATGTATATTGCCTGTTGCTTGAAAATATAATTGTGGGCGCGTGCTACCTTGTTCTAATTTAAACAAATCATTACCAGCTACAAAGAAAATATCTTTTTCAACAAAAACTGGAAAACGCGCATACCATCCGCTGATTTTTTCGCTTCTTTTTCCCTTAATTTTTTCTAACACTTTTAGCAAGATGCCTCCTTCAATGTAAAGCCAATAGCAATGGTTTCATTATATGTTATTCGGCTCAGAATATGCTAGTAAAAGGTAAAAAATAAGATTGTTTGAGGAAAAAAAATAATAAGTGAAGATTTTAGCAATTATATATAAAACAATTTTGTAATTCTAATTTAAATTGAATTTATGTTTTTTAACAAACAACGACAAAAAGTAGCTGTTTGCCCTTTTATTAGCACTAAGCGACTATAGTAGATTATAGATAGCCTAATGTGAACATGCGCTGAACAATATTCAAACCTTCTTTTAGAACGTCGGTTGTTGATTGTCCGTTATATTTTACAGCTTGCAAATCTTCGTAAGAATAATGCAACGTAATTATATTAAAAAATTCTTGTGCAATCCGTGGATTGCTTGATGTTACAAAATCTTTTACACGACGCCAGCAATTTTGAGCCTTAAGATCTTGGTTGCCATAAGTGATTGTGTTCCATGAATTTTGTATATGTATAGTCCAAGTATTTGGAGAAGAGGAAGGTAGTTTTTTGATGCCCATTCCCTTCTGCGACTTGATAAACAGATGCTCTAGAAAGCATGCAACGTCATATTCTTCCTTTGTCAGTTTTCCAAAGTGATATGCAAGGCTTATGACATTCATGGCCTCTTTTTGCATTTCATAGCGTTCAAAGAGTTCCTGTTTTTTGGTTTCAATATAACTACGCTCGATTGGCTTATATACACATGGACGACCTTTTTTCATCTTCCTAGTAAAGCCCGCGTTTAAAGCGTACATTTAATACTCCCTGTTTTTGATCGGATAAATGGAATTACGGTCATGTTTGATCGAAGTGACCGGAATTCTGTCTGTTACACCATCGTGCAACTTTCATTCTTCCTAGTTCCATGATAATAAATAAGTGAGAAATAATGCAAGGACTAAAAAACAAATTACTATTAGACGGGTCAATTGACGAAGAAATCAGGATAGCGCTTACAAATGAATCGCATCAACTGTTAGAATATGCAACGCAATTGAAGCAGAAACAATTGCTTGGAAATATATATCTTGGCTTTGTTGAGAAAGTTGAGGCGTCGCTTAATGTGGCATTTGTCAACTTTGGCGAAGGTGAGGATGGTTTTTTATCATTTGATGATATAAACCATGATTATTACACTAAGCGTTTTGTGCGTAGAAAATACACGCGAATTCAAGATGTTCTGAAAAAAGGACACCCTGTAATTGTGCAAGTAACGCGCGAGCCATCAAGCGTCAAATCTGCAATGCTTACAACGCATATCGCCCTTACTGGCAAAAATTGCATTTTTTTTCCAAAAAATTCTGATAGCAGCGGGATATCAAAGAATATAAGTGGCGATAACAGAAAACGATTAAAAGAGTTCCTTGCCACTTTAGATTCAAACACATCGCTTATTATTCGCACAGCATCGTATTCAGCATCTATTAGTGAAATCAAGCAAGATTATATAAAATTAACGAAAATATGGGCAAATATTGTGCAACAAACAAAAAACCAGCAAAAGCCAATGATGTTGTTGCAAGAAGATGTAATGTTAAAAAGATTGCGCGCGTATTCAAAGTATTCTGTTGTATCGGTTGAAGTTGAAGATAAAAAATTGTTTGAAACAATTCAAGGATTGGTTGCAAAAAATCTAATTCATTTTCCATCTGTTAAATTGGTAAAACGCGTTATGCGCAAGGTTGAATCTCAGATACAAAATCTTTATTTAAAGAACGTAACATTGCCTTCACGTGGCGTGATTATTATTGAGCACACTGAGGCGCTTACAGCAATCGATGTCAATTCCAGGCACACAAAAGAGCGCAATATGGAAGAGACCGCCTTAAAGACGAATCTTGAAGCGGCAACTGAAATTGTAAGGCAAATCATGTTGCGTAATATTGGCGGATTAATCGTAATTGATTTCATTGATATGGAAGACGAAGAAAACATTAAGTTGGTGAACAAAGAAGTCAAAAATGCATTTAAAGAAGATAAGGCTGCTATTACAATTGTTGGCATTAGCACACTTGGCATGATGCAAATTTCTCGCCAGCGTCTTCATACAAGCATTTTGCAAAAAGACTTTGAAAAGTGTGAAGCATGTAGCGGAGCGGGCGTATTGTTAAAACAAGAAAATGTAGCGCTGAATTTGATTAGACAAATAAAACAGATAGATGGAAAAATGAAAATTTATGCAATAGGCAGTGTGGTAGAAATGATCTTAAACAAGTATTTTAAATTCGTTTCAAACAAGCAGATTGAATGGCAAATTGTAACGCATGATCACGAGATGTGTAATAAAATAGAAAAAATAAAATAAGCAAGAAATATGAAGGGCACAAGCGGAATTTTTTTAATTCCCGATTGTTTGCGTGCTAGTATATAGATAACGCTTAATCCTCCTATACATGCTAAAAATGGGCCAATATATTCAATTGGTAGCCCAAGTGTGCAGCATGCGATTATCACAAAATCAACAAAGCCAATTTTATCCTTCAATAGCTTTGAATAATAAAGCGCGCCAAGCAAAACACAAGCGCTGATGATAATCCATGGATCATCGATACAGCAAAAAATTGAATACGCAACGAAAATTGCTAATGGCAACAATGTTACGTGCATTGTTTTGTAATCCTGCCACGCAAGAATGAAAATCAATGAAGAAATTATTACGTGGTTATATATGTTTAGCATTATTCTAAATTCTCGGCCTTTCTATATGGCTAAATCATATGTAACAATTGCCACAAAGTATAGTATGTGCTTATACTTATTATATGTTGATCAAACGGGGGTCTTTGTATAAGGCATTATTTTTTTCGTCTCTTTTGCTAGTCGGTTGTGATGAAGATGCCAATACGCATGAGAGTGATTTTGCAGTGCCAGATGTTCCAAAAGAAGAAGAGCAATCTAAGCCAAAAGAGGCAAGGCGCCCGCTTGAAAGTGGTTGGTATGAAAAAATCAATATCACTCTTACAAAAGATGTGCCGATGGCAGAAATGCTTAAAAGCGTCGCGCAAAGATTAGATTTGAAATTGGTGTTTAATATAAAAGATACGATGACAATCAATTATTCGGCCAAAAACAAGCCGTTTATAGAAGTGCTTAGTGATATCTGCGAATTAAATGATTGGAAGTTAAGAATAAAAGGCAAGAATGCTAAGGTTGCAGATGATTCTCCATATATGCATACGTATTCGATTCCATATTTAATTGGAGAACGAAAAGGCGTTGCGGACACATCTTTTTCAGGGTCAGGCAGCAGTGGAATGGCAGGAGCAGGTTCAACATCTGGAACGGTGAATATTGGTTCAAGCGCTCGTTTATCAAATGATATTTCTCTTAATGCATTTGAAGAATTGCGCAAAAACATTGAAATGATTGCCTCAACAGAAGGCGAGAATGCAGTAAAGTTTTCTATGCACAAACAAGCTGGCATTTTAACGGTTGTCGCTAAACAAAAAGTGCACCGCATGATCACGAAATATATTAATTTGCTTTCAAAGCAGATGCGCAACCAAATTTCGATTGAGGCCCGTATTTATGA
>Ga0169931_10002015_pt1 | contig 33393 bp, 26 predicted proteins | sample Kivu_15m_20L_FD_129675 | JGI IMG/M metagenome (GOLD analysis project Ga0169931, IMG submission 129675) | Freshwater microbial communities from Lake Kivu, Western Province, Rwanda to study Microbial Dark Matter (Phase II) - Kivu_15m_20L... | ecosystem: Environmental > Aquatic > Freshwater > Lake...
AGGATTCGGGGGAGGAATACCGGATCGAATACGGGGGAAGCCCCTTGCCGCAAGACATCACCTTGAAGTTCCCCCATCTGGGCGTCTGGTTTTATATTTCCGAAGTGAGCTGGCCGTGGCTCATCCCGGCTCTTAGCACGGTGCAGTCTCCCTTGCAAGTGTTCGAGTCCGAAGAGGGCGGGATCGAATCGATCCAATACGATGAGGAGGCCAGGTGCTTTCGGATCCGACACAAAGGATTGAAGGCGGGAGGCGAGAGCGATTTTATGGGGACTCCTGTAGGAGAGTGGCTCTTTGTCGAGGGGAAAGGGTTTTATAAAAGGCGGAGTTCCCCGATTTTCCAATCCGAGACGATCCCGGAGGAAAAAATTTCCCAAACCCTTTCCGAATCGCACAAGGATTTGCAGCCATTCCTCCCGATTTTCCCGGAACCGAAGAAAGCTCGCTACAAACTCTATTTCGATGCGAAGCGGAGCCTCCACATCGAACTCTTCATTTTGGAAAGCGGCGATATGCGCTCCGAAAAATCGGCTTGTTTCATCCCCTGGGCCTACGCTGAAGGAAAAGGGTTTTATCTCATCGAAGATTGGCTATTCGAAGGAAAAGAAAAAATCGTGCCGAAGGCAAGCGTTGCCGAGTTTGTCAACCGCCACAGGCTTTGGCTGCAGAATTTCCCGGGATTCCAAACCCATTTGGGCAGCCTCGAAGCCCATCTCATCTACCGTTTGAGCCCCGAGGGGGATCTTTCGTTCGAAGCGGAGCTGAATTTCCCGGAAGGATTTGAAGAGGCGTACCACTTCGACGAATGGGCCTACCTTCCAGGACAGGGCTTTTACATGAAAAAAGAGAGCTCTTCCAGGCTGCCGCTTCATCCCGGGCTGAAAGTGCCTAGGGCGGAAGTCTCCTCGTTTATCGGATCGCATAAAGAAGAGCTGGAACAGGTTCAAGGGTTTTTCAGCTCCCTCTCCCCAATCGCCAAAACGGGCCTCAGGATCAGTTTGAATGGGGAAGGGGCGATCGCGATCGCGCCAGAGAGGGAATTTGCCGCCGGGGTCGATCCCGCCCAGGTTCGGATTTTCGGCGACTATCTTTACATGGACGGAAAAGGATTTTCAGAAATCCCGGCGGCATCAAAGCTCCTTGAGCGCTACCAGGAGGCGATGACCATCCCTCAGAATCAAGAAACGGCATTCCTTGCCTATGAGCTGGCACCTCTCAAGCCGTTTATCGTCGACATCGACCCGCGCCTCACCCGTCCCCAGGGGCTAACACTCAAAATCCGGCGGATCGTGCGGGAGAAAAGACGGAAGGCCGACGAATGGCTGGTCGATCTCGTCTATGAATCGGAACTCGGCACGATCGATCCGATCTCGGTCTGGGACGCTTTCCAAACCCACCGGCGCCATCTGTTTTCCCCCGCCGGGCTTCTCGTTCTGAAAGAGCCTAGGTTCAACTGGATCCGCCAGCTGAACAAAAAGCGGCTCGACCGGAAAAAGGGGATGATCCGGCTGAACACTCTCGAATGGATCCGCCTCACCGTCTTCGAAAAGCTGGAGCCGCCGCGCGGGGACGATCCCGACGCCGTGTCGACAAGGAGCCTTCTGGAGGAGCTGGGCAGGCTCGAAACCCACCGCCTCCTCGACATCTCGAAGCTGAAAGCGACGTTGAGGCCGTACCAGGAACAAGGGCTCCAGTGGCTCTGGTTCCTCTATTGCCACGGACTCTCGGGCCTTCTTTGCGACGACATGGGGCTTGGGAAAACCCACCAGGCGATGGCCCTTCTTGCCGCGGTCGAAGGGGAAGACCCGGACAAAAAAAACAAATACCTCGTCGTCTGTCCCACTTCGGTCATCTACCACTGGCAAGAGCTCCTCAAACGGTTTCTCCCCGGCTGCAGGGTCTGCACGTATTATGGTTTAGCGCGCAGCCTGGCCGATTTCGACGAAAATTACGACCTCCTCCTCACTTCGTATGGGATTTTGCGCACCGGGCGGGAGAGTTTGCGGGGCATTTCATTCGAAGTCGCGGTATTCGATGAAATCCACATCGCCAAAAACTACGCCTCCCAAACTCATAAAGCGCTGCGCGGCATCGCCGCGAGGATGCGTCTCGGGCTTAGCGGAACGCCGATCGAAAACCGGCTCCGGGAGTTGAAGGCGCTGATCGATATCGCCCTTCCGTCCTATCTCCCTCCCGATCCCATTTTCCGCGACCTCTTCATCAACCCAATTGAAAAACAAAACGACGAAGAAAAGAAAACGCTCCTCGCGCGGCTCGTCAAGCCGTTTATCCTCCGGAGGAAAAAAAGCGAAGTGCTGACCGATCTTCCCGAAAAGATCGAGGAGATCGCATATTGCGACCTTTCGCCGGAGCAGGCATCCCTCTATGAAGAGACCGCGTCAATGATGCGGGACACCGTATACAAGGAGCTTAGGGACAGCTCCAAGCCCGTTTCGTACGTCCACGTGTTCGCCGCGTTGATGAACCTGAAACAGATCTGCGACCACCCGGCGCTTTATTTGGGCGAGCCGAAAAAATACCAGGAGCACGTTTCGGGCAAATGGGACCTTTTCGTCGAGCTTTTAGGGGAAGCCCTTGGCAGCGGGCAGAAAGTGGTCGTGTTTTCTCAGTATCTCGACATGCTTGCGATCATCGAATTGTACTGCAGGAAAAAAGGGATCGGCTTCGCCTCGATCAAAGGCTCGACGCGGGACCGCAACGAGCAGCTTCGGAAATTCCGGGAAGACCCGAACTGCTCCGTTTTCGTCGCATCGCTCCTTGCCGCGGGAGTTGGGATCGACCTCACGGTCGCCTCGATCGTCATCCACTACGACCGTTGGTGGAACCCGGCCAAAGAAAACCAGGCGACCGACCGGGTCCACCGGATCGGGCAGAGCCGCGGGGTGCAGGTGTTCAAATTCGTCACGAAACACACGATCGAAGAACACATCCACGAATTAATCGAGAAAAAGAAGGGACTCCTCGAGTCGATCATCGGCGTGGAAGACCAAATCACCTATTTGACGCGCGAGGAGCTTCTGGAAGTCTTCGAGAAAATGTTCCTATGACCCTCGTACTTTGGCAGGGCTCCGCCCTGCAGCCCGGCAAAGGACTTCCGCCCTTTGCAAACCCACTTATAGAATTTTAGAGATTGTTAAGGATCACTAGATTCGGCAAGCGGCTGCGGCATATGACGCGCCCTTTTAATCCGACCCTCTTCTTCGGCCTTGTCCTCTTCGACAAGACGGGGCGGCGCCTCGTCTAGGAATGAGAAAACGTGCGTGTCGGACGGCAACTGCGGGAGAGAGGCCGGCAGCGTTGAAGAGGCGAGAGAGGAAGTTTCATTCGCGCTCGTCGGAGACGGGGTCTTCCGCTTCGACTCTGCCAATCCCTTTGCTACTTGACGGGGAATGAAAGAAAGAGACGACAGGGATGATTTCGGAGCCGCGGGCGGGATTTGCGCGGGAGGCTGCGAGGTTCGGTTCACCGCGCCCGGATTCTTTAGCTGCTCGATCAGCTTGGCGGGGTCGGAAGTGGGGCTATTTCGATGAAAGTCCGATACGATGTTCGCGACGGATTGGCCGGACATTTGCAAAACGCCAGGTCCCCTTGGGATCAGCCTTTTACTCGCGCTGCTTTGATGCTCCTGATATTGGCGCGGCGTCCCGGTAGATTGCGAAATGACTTCGTAAACGGTTTTGCCGCCTACTTTTAGAACTTTGCAATCTCCTTCCCGCACCCTCTGCGCGTCTTTGTAAGGAGAGTCTTTGGGGGTTAAAGTCGGAATTAAAGAATGAACTGGCTTGCCGGCCACATATCTTTTATCGGGAGATTCAAAGGTGTTTGCAAGTCGATCCGTAAAATGTTTGCCCTCGGGTGTGAGGACATTATGTACCGGCGCTGAGGCGCTGCGGGGAGGAGACTGGTAAGCTTCGGCCGAAAATTGTTTCGAATGCGCTGGGCGCGGGGGGCTCCCGAAACCGTCTTGGTTTGGGACTGAAAGCGGCCTGAAAGAAGCCGTTGGGGTTGTCGACATGGATACTCCTCTTTTTTTTGCAGCTATTTTATGTGGAACCGCCGGATAGTCCGGCGATCCTAACCTATGGAGGCCTATCGGCTTATTCGCTGGGCAATACAGGCAGCTCGAAGAGCGGACCCGGCATGCGCCGCGCCCTTTTGACCCGGCTGTCTTCTTCCTCATCGGTTTCTTTCAACAGGGGAGGCAGAGCCAGCGCCTCTTCATCGACCAGGGGTGATGTCGAAGGAAGGAGAGGCGGAAGCGTTGTTTGGAGAGCTGGAGCGGGAGGAGGCGCTGAAAGAGGAGGGGCGGTTAAGAGCGAAGAGCTGGAAGAATCGTCATCTCCGCTTGTCGAAGAGGGGGATTTCCGCTTCGACGGCACCACTTTGACGTTCTCTTTCAAGTGCTCGCTGAACGATCTCGGGGAAGGGGATTTTCGAAGCTTATCGAGCTCTTCTTTGCATTGCGCTCCGGTCAGAGGAATAAAACGGCTGCCGTCGTCTTTAATCGGAAACAGTCGGCCGCGCATCGAACCGTCGGAAAGGGGTACGCAATGAACCCCCCATTGCCGCTCCTCGCCTCTCGAATTATGCAAACGGTATACGTTATGCACCGGGTCGGGCTGAACGAGCCCCGCTTTGATCTTTTGGACGTCTTTTTGAGGAGATTCATGATATCCACGAATCACCGTGTGCCTTGGCTTCTCCTCAAGCTTTTTGGCGATCAGTTTTTTCGTGTCTTTTTCAGTTGGAGATTCTAATTCATCCGAATGATGATATTTCATGGGAGAAAACAATTTCGACGGATCTTTTTGCAGAAACTGCGGGATCGGGGGCTGCTGCGGGGTGTCCGGGTGCGGAACCTTGACGACATGCGGGGGTGTGAAGGGAGCCGTCTTATCGCCGGAGGCCTGTTTCGGACGCGAAGGAGAAAACGCGCTGGGGTCGGACAGAGGAGCGGACGAAGGGAGAAACGCGCTCGGATCGGGCAGGGGAACCAAGGATGCCGCGGCCGGTTTCTCTCGGCTCGACGATCCCAAAATGGGATCCGGCAAGGGGGCGGGTTTGACCGATCCATGGTCCGACCCGATCCCTGCCGGGGTCTGGGCTGATCTTTGCGGCTTGGTCCCGTTTTGGAGCGGGGCTGTGATTAGGCCTTTTGTCTTGGCATACGCTAGGGCTGCTGCGACCGACATGTTTATGTTCCTTTGTAATAAAATGAAGCGGATAGCTGTATAAAATATTTATCTTGGGTCGCAAATTATAGCGTCCGCTGCAATTGAATGAAAGTGTTATTTTATATTTGACCTGATCCGGATTTCGAGATTGTCTCTCAAGTCGGAATTTTGTATGATATCCGGAGGAAAAACAAATTTATGCTGCCAAAGATCGCGATCGTAGGCCGCCCCAACGTGGGGAAATCGGCGCTTTTCAACCGGATTTGCCAAAAAAGGCTTTCCATTGTCGACGAGGAGGAGGGGATTACCCGAGACCGCCTCTACGCCAAGGCGGAGCTGTTCGGCCGGCCGTTTCTTCTTGTGGACACGGGGGGGGTCGACCTCGCCGGCAAAATCCCGTTCGCTGAAGAGGTGAAGCGGCAGGCGGAGATGGCGATCGAGGAAGCCGATGCGATCCTCTTCGTAGTCGATGGGCAGGTAGGCCCGACTCCGATCGATGAAGAGTTGGCCCGCCGCCTTCGGAAGTGCGCCAAGCCGGTCATCGTCGCGGTCAACAAGATCGACCAATGGGGCGGGGAAGCCCAAACCGCCGCATTCTTAAGGCTCGGAATTAAAGAGATCATGGGAGTTTCCGCTTTGCAGGGACTCCAGATCGCCGAGCTGTTAGAGGCTGCCCTTTCCCGGATCGAAAAGGCGGAGGAAGAGGAAGCGCCTCCGGAAGAGGCGATCAAGGTGGCGATCGTAGGCCGCCCCAACGTGGGCAAATCGACCCTTTTGAACCAGCTTTTGTCAGAGCAGCGTTCGATCGTCAGCCCGATCGCCGGGACGACGCGGGATGCGATCGACGTCTTGTACGAAAAAGAGGGTCAAAAATACCTGCTGATCGACACCGCCGGCATCCGCCGGAAGAAGAGTGAGAAGGAAGTCGTCGATAAATTCGCGGCGATCCGGACCGACGAAGCGATCGAGCGGGCCGACGTGTGCCTTCTCGTTTTGGATGCGTTCGAAGGCTTCACGACCCAAGAACGGCGGATCGCGGCCGAGATCGAAGCGAAGGGGAAAAGCTGCATCCTTCTTTTCAACAAGTGGGACCTGATCGAAAATTTGCGCATGGAGCATGCGCTCCGCGGCGTGCGGGAAGCGGCGCCGTTTTTAGCTCACTGCCCGACCGTTTTCATCGAGGCCCTGACCAAGCGGAACCTAGATAAGATCTTCCCTCTCGTCCGAGAGGTATATCAGCAGAGGTTCCTCCGCCTCGGTACGGGCGCTTTGAATAAGTTCATCGAGTCGTGCCTGCAAAAGTACCATCCGCCGCTCATCTGGGGAAAGCGCTTACGGATCTATTACCTGACGCAAGCGGAGACGAATCCCCCGAAATTCGTCCTCTTCGTCAATAAGCCCGACCTCATGACCGATAGCTACAGAAAATTCTTGATCAACCAGCTTCGGGACACATTCCCGTTTACCGGATGTCCCCTTCTCTTTGAGCTGAGAGGCAAAAAATCCTCCGATGCGCCCAAGCCTCTATAGACTCATAAGGCCGATTTCCCTACATTTAAGAGGGTGTCTACAATGTGAGGTTCTGTCGATTTTTGGGTTCTTTTGAGCCGATTTTCGATTTAGATTTGGAGGGCAATATCGACAAAAAGTATATGGCCCCCCAAATCTAAATCGAAAATCGGCCAAAATAACCCCAAAACTCGACGAACCCTCACTTTCAGACGCCCTCTAAGAGAAGGATATGTTTCATGCGGCTTCCCCGCCCGAGGTCGATTTCTTTTACTCCTTTTCTCGAAGAGCTAAAACTCTATCGGTTCCCCGTTTTCCGCGACGACCTGTTCGCTGCGCTTGCGGTTGCGCTCATGACGATCCCTCAGTCGATCGCCTATTCGCTCCTTGCCGACCTGCCTCCGACGGCAGGCCTTTTTTCCGCAATCTTCGGTACGATCCTTTCTGCGGCTTTCGGCTCTTCGAGACAGCTCGTCTCCGGCCCGAGTACAGGGACTGCGATCCTTTTGCAAACCTCGATCGCGGGGATCCTCCACACCTATTTCCCGAAAGTCTCCGGACCTGAGCGTGATGCGCTCGTCCTCCATATCCTGACCCAATTCGTCCTCCTCATGGGGCTGATCCAGGTCGGATGCTCGTTTTTCAACGTGAGCAAGCTGCTTCAATTCGTCAGCCGTCCGGTGATTCTCGGCTATTTCGCCGGGATTACGGTGGCCATCGCCGTGACCCAGGCGTTCAGCTTCATGGGGATCGCTTCGCCCGACGAGGATTTCACGATCCTTTTTCAAGGCTGGTATTTCCTCCTCCATTTGAACGAGATCCATCCGTGGACGCTCCTGATTGGCGCAACCGGGCTGGGGCTTCTCCTTTTCTTAAGGGCAAAATGCCCGAATTGGCCGAACGCCCTTCTCATGATCATCGCAACGACGCTCCTTGCCAAAGCGCTCAGCGATTGGATCGGGATTCCCGGGATCAAGGCGCTTGAGAATTTTGAGCTTCCCGCAAAACCCTTTTCGCAGCTCACGTTTCCCTTGCCTGCCCTCGATCTCGTCCCCAAAATTTTCCCGGCCGCTTTGGCTTTGTCGTTTTTGGCCATTCTCGAGGTGTTTTCGATCTCGCGGGCTTTTGCCGCCAAAAGCGGGATGCGGGTCCAAACCAACCAGGACGTGTTTTCTTTGGGCCTGAGCAATACCATTCTCTCCTTTGTTGCGGGAGCGATGCCTGCCTCCGGGAGTGCGACGCGGACGACCCTCAACGTTCGGCTGAACGCAAAAACCCGCTTTTCCGCTATTTTCAGCGGCGCGATCACCGGCGTCATCATCCTGTTTTGCTGGCCGCTCGTGAAAGAAATTCCGCTCGCCGCGCTGGCCGCTCTTTTGATCGCGACCGTCCATACTCTCATGGATTGGAACGAGATCCAATTTTCGATCCGCGCGACCCGCGCCGACGCATGGGTTTTCTTTTTGACGTTTTTCTCCTGCTTGATCTTTACTTTGGACGTCGCGTTTTTCATCGGGATCGTGATTTCAATCGGAAGCTACCTGAAACGGTCTGCAACGCCGCACCTTGTCGAATATGCCTTCAATTCAAAGGGGCGGCTCATGATCGTCTCGCCGAAGGAAGACGTGCACCGGAAAGTGCGGATCATCGGCATCGGCGGGGATCTTTATTTTGCCACCGCCGACGTCTTCCAGTCGGCGCTCGAGTCTGTCGCCGAAGACAAGACCGTCCAGGCGATCGTGCTGCGGCTCAACAACGTCCATCACATGGACGCGTCGATGTGCCTGGCGATCCTCCGCCTCTTCGATACGCTCCATTCAACAAGCCGCCATCTCGTCATCAGCGGGCTGACCGAAGAGGTGTGGCATGTGTTCCACCGCACCGGCGTGGTCAAGAAAATCGGCTTGGACAATCTCTACTTCACCGACGAGAGCAATCCCCAGTTTTCCACCTGGAAAGCGTGCCTGAGAGCCCAAGAGATCATCCACCGCCACGGGATGTCATGATTTGCTACGATCGATCGGCTTAAGCGTGTTCATCAGGCGGCGTTTGTCGAGGCGGGCGACCCAGATTTCATGGTCTTGGCGGCCATAAGAGATCCAGAGGTCGTTGCCATCGAGTATAAGGCCCGCGGGGAAGACGCATTGGATCGAACCCCAGTACGGCTTGTAGGATGCGCCTGTATAAAAGCCGGAACCTACAATCGGTTTCGGACTGAGGCGGGTTAACTGGAAGGGAAGGGTGGAGGAGAAGGTATACGCGCCGATAAAATAGTGGCTCATCGTCTTGCCCTTAGAATTTTCGGTCGCCATCTTTTTCACCGAATGGAAAAAAGAGAGGTACTCGCCGTTTTCTAAGAGGAGGGCGGGGGTTCCTCCGCGGATGACGCCCCAATCCCATTCGAGGGGAGGATCCGATCGCGCAAGGGTATGGCAAACGCCTGTCCTCTGGAGCGGTTGGAAGACAAGATGGGGGGAAATGGTGTAGGAAAGGAGAAGGCTTCCCATCCAGTCGAAAGGGACCCAGCTTTTTTCCCGAAGCGTCTTCATTTCCCCTTCGAATTCGACGAGCCGCCTTGCGTTTTCGATCGAAAAGAGGCCGTTTCTGTAGGCCAGTTCCCCTACGACGACGCGGAATCCGCCTCCGGTCAACTCGGGCTCGTCGTTATCGCTGTAAACAATATGGAGCCGCCCGCCGATATAGACGAGCCTTGCGTCTTCGGCTCGAGGGGGGGCTGCGGAGCCTTTGGCTCGCGTTTGCAGGATTTGCGGCTCGCCGACCGGATTGAAAGCCCGATCCAGCAGGATCACCCCGATCCATGAGGTAAAGACGTCTTTGGGATTCGGGATCGTCCGGAAGCTCATGAGGATAAACCCCTGCCAGGGGACCATCGAGGCGTTGAAAGCGTAAGGGAAATCGGGGATCTCGACCCGCTTGACCTCGAGGACGAAATCGTCGGAGAGGGTTTCCAATTCAAGGTCGGCGAAAAGCGCTCCAAAAAAGGCGAGGAATAAAAGAGCTTGTTTCAAGGGGGCGGCACCGGGATTAGGCTGTCTAGTAATTGGCGTTTGTCGAGCTTTGCCACCCAAATCTCATGGTCCTGCCGCCCGTAAAGGATCCAGACAAACCGGTCGTCCGAAACATAGCCGCCGGGGAAAACGACGCGGAGCGGCTTCCAGGTTTTGTAAGCAGGTCCTTTGTAAAAATATTTCCCGACGATCGGCTCGGGGCTGATCCGAGTCAAATGAAACGGCGGGCGGGCCGAAAACATGTACGCGCCCATGAAATAATGGGGGATGCTTTTGCCTTTGGAGTGCTGCGTAGCCATGCTTTTGGAACAGTGGAAAAAGGCGAGGTATTCATCCCCTTCCAAAAGGGCCGGAGTGCCGCCCCTCAGGACGCCCCAATTCCATTTAAGGGAAGAGAGGCTTGCTGCGGCCGTTTCGCAGGCGCTCGACCCATAGAGAGGGGTGAAAATTTTGTGGGGGATGAGGCTATAGGCCAAGTGGAGCCGGCCGCCATAATCGAAAGGGACCCAGTTTTTTTCTGACCGGTCTTCCCTTTCCCCTTCAAAATGGAGAAGGCATTCGGCGGGCTTCACGATGAATTCGCCCCCAACGCATTCTACCGGAGCGACAAGCATCCGGCGCAGTTCCCCTTTGACGGTATTATTGTAGGCGACCCAGAGCTTCCCGCCCACTGCAAGGAGCCGGGGATCTTGTCTTTTCATGAGGCAATACGGATCGGGGCTTTCGAATTTTAGGAATTTCGTCTCTCCCGCCGGCTCGAAGTCTTCGCTCAATTCGACGAGGGCGATCTCGTTGGTGGAACGGGACTCGGGATGATAGGTCCGAAAACACATGATGAGGCGGCCGTCCCAGCGGATAATGGAAGGGTTGAAGGCGTCCGGGAAGCCCTCGATCAGAATCCGCTTGGTCTCCAAGACGAACTCTTGCGCCATGTCTTCAAGATCAGGTCCGCCGTCCCCGGACGGCGCCTCCTCCACGATTTCGAGAGGCGGCTCCCAGCTGTAGTCTGCCGACGCGAAAAGGCATACGAAGGAGGCAGTCAAGGCAAAAAAGGTCATGCTATTCAGCAAAAGTTAAGGGGAGAAGGCGGCTTGAGGGGTAGAACTCGATCGGGAACGCCTGGTAGAGTTTTTTCAAATCGCACTCGAAAGGGGGCTCCCCGCCCATCCGCAACGCCTCCTCGATACTGGTGGCGAATTGGAAATGGGGACGGTTCGTGCCTAGGTAGTAATCGGTGTATTTCAGCGCGTGGTTATGCTTGCTCTCCGAAATCCTCAGCACCCTTGCAGGGATGCCGTAACTTTCAGCTACGACGACCGCGTGGAGGGAACTGGAGATCACCAAGCGGCTGTCTAAAATTTTCTCCACGATGAATTCCCAAGGCTCGGAGGTATAAACGACGTTGTCGTACTCGGACTTGGGGAAATGCTCCTTGTCCGCATAGTGCGGCACGATCAGGTAGGGGATCGACGGGTTTTCTTTCTTTTTGAATTCGGGGAATAAATAGGGGAAAAGGAGCGCCGGATCCCCATAGATCTCGGGCGCCTGGATGCCGAAATTTTCAAGCAGGAACCGGCGCGTCAGCGGCCCCCGGACGGCGCGGATGTCCAAACGGTCGAATTCAAAGAGATTCCTGTCCAAAATTTTCCCGTTGACCCCGGAGCCCCAGACGACGTCGCCATCGCAGGCAAAGTATAGGATCGACCCGATCGCAAGGAGCTTTTTTTCACGGGCTTTTCCTTTTTTGACGTAGCATTTCAGCGGCTTGCCGACGATCCGCTCCACGATGACTTTGGAGAGGACGTCGCCGAAATTGACGGTCGGGTCCTCGCTCCAATAGAACAAGGGGAGATCCCCGAAAAGAGCGCAAAGGGGAAAGAAATAGATAAGGGAGGCGGTTACAAAATTCCACGGCAGCGAAAAACCGATGCTTTTGAGCCGCCTCGAGAGGCCAAGCAGAGCTTGGCCGTACAGCTTCGACGGCGGCCTGCCCAAGAGGGCAGGCGAGGAGGAGGTGTCTCGAGGCGGCTTAAAAGGGCGGTTTTTCGCGTTGAAGAGTTTTGCTTTTGGCTCCAGAGGCAAGAGAGGCCAAATCCGCAGATTTTTGATTGAACACAAGCTCATCGCTAGGCCTATCGGTCCTCATTTATTTTCCTGAGCGCTTGCGGGGCAGCTTTGCCATCTGCCGGGTTGAAAAATAGCTTAGGGCTATTTTTCTCTCGACAAAAACGACTGATCGCTACGGACAGCCAAGCAAAAAATGATCGCAAACAGAGTCTTGTAGCTTGCCTTTCGTAAAGAAAAAAATCAACAAAATCGAGTTACGGCGTTTCTTGCTCGTGGAAGCGATAGGGAATCTCGCCAATCTCCTCCGAGCGCTCGAAAAAACGGGCATTGACCGTTTCCGGCTTGAGGTAAGAGCGCATGGCCGCATCGAAACGCTCGGCCGAACAGTTGCTGCCGCAGGTGAAAAGGTCGACGAAACAGGCGCCGTACTCAGGATATGTATGGATGCTTGCGTGGCTTTCGGAGAGGAGATACACGGCTGTCAATCCGTTCGGAGCGAAAACATAGTGGGCCTTGTCGAGGACGGTGGCGCCGCATCCCCCGACAGCCCGATCCATGGCCTCTTGAAGGGCCTTGACATCGGAGATCGCCCGCTCGTCGCAATGCAGGTAGCTTGCGATAAAATGCTTTCCGGCAAACTCGTGGACTTCTTCCGCCCGTAAGGAGAAGCTGGCGCACAACAAAACCAAAAAGATCATTCGCGTCATGTTTTTTTGTCCTCTCAAGAAATGTTAATAAAAGAAATTTTTCTGCAATTGAGCCGGCGCAAAGAAGATTCCTGAATGTCAGAAGGATGCAGTCGAATTCCGCTCATGACGAAAATTATAATGGGAACGAGGATTTTCGTGCTATTATTCGCAGCGTACAAAAAAATTATATGAGAGAACGATACACCACAGCTAAGGCCAGGGCGATCAGCATCGCTCCCATCGCTCTCATGAATCCGAGCTGGTACTTTTGCAAATGGGGCAGGAACCTCTTGTGGGTGAGCATCGCCGACAGGAAGGAAAACCAGGAAAAGGCAGTTGCCGGGACGAGCAGGCCGTAGACGGCTTTAGCCCAAGGGGGCGTAGTGGTCTCGATGAATTGGGTAAAGAGGCTCAAGAGGAAGAGCGATGCTTTCGGATTGAGGAGGTTGGTCAAAAAACCTGCGGCGAAGGGGCTGTGCCGCTGGGGGCGTTTGGCTTCTTCCCCCCCTGCTTCGGCCCGTTTGGTCCGGAGCAGCCCCGCCCCCAAGTAAAAGAGGTAGGCGGCGCCTCCGATCTGCACTGTGGTGAATAGCCATTTCGAGTTTTGGATGACGACCGCGATCCCGAAGAGGCAGTAGCCGATGTGGACGCAAAGGGCTGCCGCGATCCCGGCGGCGGCGAGGATGGCTGCGCTTCTTCGGCCCGTCAGGGCGTAGCGGGCCACGATCGCAAAGTCGGGGCCGGGACTCATCGCCCCAAGCAGATTCACAAATACAAAGAAGGCGAAGGACGCAACTAGATCCATGGAAGAACCGATCCCGGGAAAAAGGGTATAGGCACTAGACAAAATATTCAAAGGGATTTAATGTCCCAATATAGGCCTATCTCAGGAATGGGGCTTCGTATCGTTTGGGATGATTTTTGGCCGGTTTTCGATTTTCTTTTGGAAGTTCTATGCGAAAATGAAAATCGAAAATCGGCTCAAGAGGCACCCAAAATCGACAGAAGCTCATTCCTGAGATAGGCTCATGCAAAGCAACGCGTGTGCTAAGGAGTGTATTCGCATGAAAATCAATTTCAGAAATGCCGCTTTATTCGCTTTTGTCGCTTCCTTGTCTTGCCTTTCGGCGCAGGATGCGTCCGAAGAGAGCGCGAAAGAAGTATCGATGTCGCAGTGTCCCGACCGGAACGCTTGCCCGGAGGATTGCCGCCAGTCGCTCTACCAAAGGGAAGCCCAGGCGCGGGTCGACGACTACGACTATGACGTCTATACATCCGGCAACGATGACAACGGATCATCCGACCGCTCGTCTTCTTGCCGCACTAGAAAATGCCCTCCCGCTGAAAAATCCGGGAAAAGCAACTGCAATAACCAGTGTAAAAGAAAAAGCGCGGCTAGCGCAGCCAAAGAGTAAGCTGCCGGCTGGGCCTAGACCTGTTCAGTAGATAGCGTTTCCATCTGAAGGACTCTTTCCTAAAGGGAAGAGTCCTTCAGATGGAAACGCTTTTTATTTTATAGCGGCGGTTTTTCCGTGGGATCTGGAGTCTGGAAGGTTTCTTTGATGCTTTCCGGATGTTTTTTCAGGATGTAGGTCATCGTTCCGCCGATGATGATCAGGATGGTTCCGATCCAAGACCTCCACGTCGGGGGCATCTCTAGGAACAGCCAGCTGACCGCTCCGGCGTAAATGACCGTCACATAGCCGAGAGGCGAGAGGTAGGAGGCGGTCCCATGGCGGTATGCGACCGTGAGGAGGATCTGGGCGACTGCGGTCGCGACCCCGATCCCGATCGCTTGCGCCCATTCGAGGGGCGTCGGCTGCTGCCAGAAAGCCCAGGCGAACGGGAGTGTCACGAGAGCTCCGAACGCGAAATAATAAAAGAGGGTACGGCTCATCGGCTCGAGGCGCATGTTCAAGACCCTAAGCGCACAAAAAGCGACGGCGGAGGCGATCCCGGCAAACAGGCCGTATGCGAACCCGAGCTGCAAGATTTGGCGCGTCGGGTTCAAGATCACCCCGACTCCGATAAACCCGACGACGATCGACCACCAGACGTGGGCGCCCACTTTCTGCTTCATCCAAATCCACCAGATCAAGGGGACGAAAAAAGGGGCGGTGTAATTGAGCGTCGTCGCATCGATCAAGTTCAGCGTGCGGATGGCAAGAAAGTAGAGGAAATAGCTTGCGATCCCGAAGATGTCCCGGATCAAATGCTCGGCCAGGCAGTCCGTTTTGAGCCTCTTTAAGCCTTTCCGCAGAGCAATCGGTAGAATACAGACGAAACTGACGAGGTTTTGGATAAAGAGGATCTGGACGGTAGGGAACCGGACGCCGAAATCCCAAACCAAGGTGCTGGCCGTCACGAAAAACACGTAGGCGATAAGACAGATGAAAATCCCTAAGCCTAGGCGCGGGGGCGTCGATTCTTCAGAGGCCATATCTGCACGTTACTGCAAGAGGCAATATGGGTAAAGCCCGTGTGCGGTACCCCGGCTCCGGCTTTCCACGGGAACTCTGATTTTTCGTCGAAAGGCGCGGCCTATTGCGAGGAAAGAATTTATTTGACAATGAAAGATGAGTTTGTTGTTTTTTTTATTTTATTTTGTTAAAATTTCAGGCATCAATAATCGTTCGGAGGTTTTGTGAATACTATTTCAGTAGTAAAGGAAGAGAGAAGTTTTGTAAATCACACAATTCGTGATGTGCATGTCGGAGGGATCGCAGGGTTTATCGGAGCTGTAGCCGGATTAACTATCACTGGATTAGCCTTCCTGATGGCGATTCATCCCCAAAGGCCTTCTGATACAATGTTTATGAACGTTATAGTGGTAGGTTCAACTGTTGGCGCTTGCACAGCAACCAGCATCACGGCATATGTTATGAAATGGTTGGATGGGCGCGCAGCTGCGGCTGCAATCCCGCTTCAGCCAGAGCGGATTAGCGCAGTCCCGCCTCAATCGGTTAAGGCGAAATAAAAGGCCTCCGGCCTCTATCCTTTCAGGCCGGCGACTGTCACGTTCCGGCCGGTTTTCTTATCGCCGCGATAAGAAAAATAGTCGCTTTGGTTGCACACCGTGCAAAGTTCGCTGACCTCGATGTTTTTTTCCAAGATCCCGCAGCCGGCAAGCTGCTTTTTGCTGATCGCCCAAAAATCAAAATAGGACGGCTTGACTTGGAAGCTCCACAGGTCTTGGGGGATTTCATGCTTATAGTTTTTGTATTCGGCATGGTCAGGCCCGAGGGAAGGGGAGATGCAGACGAGAAGATTATGGGCTTGGGTCCCTATCTCCTGGTGCATGGCCTGGACGACGCGCGCGTAGATGTTTTGGGCCGTCCCTTTCCAACCACAGTGGGCGACCGCGACCGCTTCATGGACCGGATCGTAAAAAATCGCAGCCTGGCAGTCGGCGTGGGTGACGGCAAGGCCAAGGTTTTTTTCCGTTGTGAAGAGCGCGTCGGCCGCAGGGACTTTATCTCCGTTTTTCGCTGAAACGCGGATGACGTTCGTCCCGTGGACTTGGTGGGCGTAGACGATTTTGGGCAGGTCGAGTTTTTTCCGCACCTGCTCGCGGTTCATTTTTACGCTATCGGGATGGTCGCCGACTTCGGTCGAAACGTTGAGCGTCCCGAACGGCGCTTTGCTCACACCGCCATGGCGCGTGAAAACGGCATGGATGACGTGGGGGAACGGTTCCAATAAATCGAATTCAAGCCATTCCATCTTCTGCTTTTCAAATTCCATAAGTCCTACCTCTTTTTCACATCTAGCATTTTCTCCATTTCCGATAACAGCAATTTCTAATATCATTTGCGATATGAAAATTTTTCCCCTTCGATTAAGCGGCTTGCATCTCATCGCGCCGCAGATTTTTAACGACGAGCGCGGTTTTTTTTTCGAAAGTTATGCGCAGGCAAAATTCGCGGCGGGAAAAATTGAAACGGTTTTTGTCCAAGACAACGTTTCGCATTCGAAAAAGGGAGTCGTCCGAGCGCTCCACTACCAATCGAAACCCGGGCAAGCGAAACTCGTCTCATGCCTCAAGGGTGCGATTTGGGATGTCGCCGTCGACATCCGGCCGGAGTCCCCCACTTTTGGGAAATGGGAGGGCGTGATTCTCGACGAGAAAGATCGCCATCAGCTCTTCATCCCTGTCGGTTTCGCGCATGGATTTTGCGTGTTGAGCGAAGAGGCTCTTGTCCACTACAAGGTTTCTTCTCCCTACGATCCGAAGACGGAATGCTCGATCCGTTGGGACGATCCCGATCTGAAGATCGCATGGCCTGTTGTGCAGCCGATTTTTTCCGAAAGGGATTGCAAGAGTCCGTTTTTCAAGGAGGTATTCGGTGAAGTTATGGGTAACAGGGGCTGACGGGCTTTTAGGTTCGTCGCTCAGAAAGAGAGCCGCGTATGCGACAGGGCGGAAAGAGGCCGATATCGGCGATTTGGACGCGGTTCGCTCCTTTTTAGGAAAACACCCGGACATCACCCACATCGCGAACGCTGCTGCGTTTTCGCTCGTCGATCCTTCCGAAACGAGGCGGGACGAGGCCCACCGGGCCAACGCCCTTGGCCCCGAAAACCTGGGCAGGGCCGCGGCGGAAGCGGGGGTTCGGCTCGTCCACCTTTCGACCGATTACGTATTTCCCGGGAATGTGCACCGCCCCCTTAAAGAAGACGATCCGGTCAAACCGTTAAGCTATTACGGGGCGACCAAATTAGAGGGCGAGCGGCGCCTTCTCGCCGCGTTTCCGGATGCGTGCGTGATCCGGACCTCTTGGATTTTCGGCCGCGGGGGGAAGAACTTCGTTTCGAAACTCCTCGAGCTTTTGCGAACAGAAGACGAGATCCGGCTGACGAACGATCACTGGAACTCTCCGACCTATGCCGCCGATTTGGCAGAAGCTGTCGTAAATTTGAGGGATGCAAACGGGATTTTCCATTTCTCGAACAAGGGAGCCGCTACGAAATACGAGTTTGGCCTCGCGATGCGGGACATGGCGGCAAAGGCCGGATTTTCCACAAAAGCGAAACGGATCCTTCCTGTCCCCGGATCCACATTCCCTTCGCCGGCAGCCCGGCCGGTCTATTCTGCATTCGATCTTTCCAAAGCGGAAAAAAGCCTCGGCAAACCGATCCGTCCTTGGGGAGAGGCTCTCGCAGACTATTTGGACGAGGCGTATGCGAACCGTTAAACGGCTGCTTGTCACCGGCGGGGCGGGGTTTATCGGGTCGGCCTTCATCCGGTTTCTCCTCCGCTCTTCGGATTTTGACGGGAAAATCGTCAATTTTGACCTTTTGACCTATGCGGGAAACTTAGAAAATTTGAATGGGTTTCATCAGCATCCCCGCTACCGGTTTGTCCAAGGCGATATCAATAATCAACGCTTGGTGGAAGCCCTTTTGGAAGAAGAGGAGATCGATGCGGTGGTTCATTTTGCCGCCGAAACGCATGTCGACCGGAGCATCTCGTCCGCCCGCCCGTTTTTCGAAGCGAACGTGATGGGGACCTTGTCTCTTCTCGAAGCGGTCCGGAAATTCCCTTCCGTTCATTTCCATCACATCTCGACCGACGAGGTCTACGGCTCTCTCGGCGAGAGCGGTTCGTTTGACGAGCGTTCCCACTACCGGCCCAATTCCCCTTATTCCGCTTCGAAAGCCGCCTCCGACCATCTCGTCCGCTCGTTCGCTCACACCTATAAGCTCTCTACGACGCTTTCCCACTGCAGCAATAACTACGGTCCCGGGCAGTTTCCCGAAAAATTCATCCCGGTGATGATTCTCAACTGCCTCGCGGGAAAACCGCTGCCCGTCTACGCGCATGGAGCGAACGTGCGCGATTGGCTCTATGTCGACGACCACGCTGAAGCGGTGTTCGCGATTTTACAACAAGGGAAAAGCGGAGAGACGTACGATATCGGCGGAGGGGATGAACTTTCGAACTTGGAGATGCTCCATCTCTTGATCGACTTACTTTCCGATGCGACGAAAACCGAGCGCGAGATATACCGCAAGCTCATCCGGTTCGTAACCGACCGGCCCGGCCATGATTTCCGCTATTCGATCGACGCTAGGAAAATTCAAAAAGAGCTCGGCTGGCGCCCAAAAACCTCGCTTCAAACAGGCCTTGCCCGCACGATCCGGTGGTATTCCGCCGCCGGTTCGTTGAAGACGTAATTCGATTGAGAAGGCGCGTGGTATAGTTAAAGTACAATCACAGAAGAAGGGTTTCAGTGTTTATTTATCCAACCGAGCAGCCGCTCAAGATGCGTTTGGCCGACCTCTGTCCAACGGGGGACTGTGTGCTTTTTTACTTTTTTCTCCATCGAGGAGAAGATGTCTCCCTGTTTGGCTGGCGTCTGGAAAGTGGCTGATTGAGACCATTTCCGAAATTCAGAGGGCAAACTGTGCCACGAAACCGGCCTGATTCGAGTAAAAGCGGGATTCTTTAAACTTAAGGAATCGGAAACTCTCCGAAGTATCGGAGAGGGGCTTTCCGCTAACCTAGCGCACATCTCATGCAGGTTTTCGATTTTCCCGGCCCGGATGGCGTAGTGGAGGGCAAAGGCTGGGCAAGAAGACATGTCTTTTTGCATCTGAAGAGACGAAAGTTCAAGAGGCAGGGAGCTCTCCAGTATAGCTTTGAGGATTTCCGAAGGCTCGGGCGGGGCAGGCAGATTTGCTTCCAGCATTTGGATGAAGGACTCGTCTTCGATTTCCAGGATCGAAGGGGAGGAAGAGGAATGAAAATACCAACGAGAAACTCCATCGCTCCCGGCTGTCCGGAAGATCCGGATCGCTGTCTTTCTGGCGGAAGGGTCTAGGGTTGGTGCTTTGGACATGTCTTCTGCCGGATCGCAAGAGATCTGAAGATCATAGTGATTGAGATTCGGAACTGTTGAACAGGCGAGGTAGATTTGCGCATCCAACTGCTCGATCATTTGGACCACGGGTTCTCTCAGATAGTAGTTGATTTCGCTGATCGAATCGAGGATCACGCAAGAAATGCGGCCCCGGTCAATCCGGACGTCTAAGCAGGTATGATGGCCTAGATCGACCATCATTTGGAAACGGATGGGCGGATCCCCCTCTTTTTGACTCGCGCGCGCAGCTTCGATGAGAGGCAGGATTTCATCCGGTTTGACGTATTGGAGGAAAATCGCCGACTCCGGCCTTTTGGCCCTCCTCGAATCGGCGTACCATTCGGCGATTTCGTGGAGCGGCTGTTCGCTGAAACGACCTATTGCCAATTGCTTGTGGATATGCGCCGCCCGTTTCTTTTTTTGATCTCCAAGCGCATTTTGGAACCCGGGATTCAACCGGAGCTCTCTCAAAATCTCTTCATTTTCGACCGAGGAGGATGTCAAGACGCGATCCCGATAAATGGCGTCGATCCGCATGAGGTCAAAAGGCTCTTTTCCTTTCGGAATGTGGAGTTTGATGAATTCAATCAGGGAGGGATCGGCTTCCTCGCAAGCGTCCAAGATGGACAAAAGCTCGGTCGGATCGAAGGGGATTTTGAGCCTGATCCCCTCTTTGGCCCGAGCGGACCATCTTTCAATGCATCCGCTATAAAAGTCGAAAAAATTGGAACGGAGATTCTCTCTTCTGGCGTGGGTCTTTAGCCACGTTGCCAGCTCGATGAGCGTTTCTTCTTGAGGAGAGCGGAGCGATCGCTTGGTTTGGGTTCGGCCGGACACTATTATCTGGATCGGGCCCCCAAGATCCTTTAACAGAACCCCGTTGCTTTTCAGACTGCCTGAAACGATGGCCTGCTGTTCATCGCAAGGGATCCCGAGAGTCTGGAAGACGCAGAGTTTGATTTTTTCAATCGTATCGCCATTCGATTCCTCAATTTCCAGTTCCGTATTGGAATAAGGCCCTGAGTTGATTACGACTTTTCTGATTTCGTTTGTCATGTTTGCTGCGTATTTTAATTGGTTTGTATATTATTTTAAATAAAAAAATATACATTTATTTGTGTGAATTTATGGATTGTTAGAGGGTGAATGCCATCTGGAACCCGAGGCAGAACGCATTCGGGATATCGGTTCCTTTGGGATGGAAGATCACTTGGAGGTCCGGCACGATCGAAAGCCATGGTTTTGCTTGGCACCAGTAGGTTAGCTCGAACACGGTCTCGAAATTTTGCCCTGTCCCTAAATCGGGGCTGAAACGGCCGTAGGCGAGACCTGCCGAAACGGCGTCGAGCGGACGATTCGGAATGAGTCCCTCGAAGACAATCCCGGAAGAGAAAAATAAGGGGAGGAGGTTCCGGTCTTCCGGCTGGAAGATCATCGCGAGAAAAGGGGTGATCCCGTCGTAGACGGTTTGGTCGATTTGGAAATAGTAGCCGGGATTTCCTCCGACGCCGCCGGAATAGATCGCCGTGTTCGCCATTTGATAGTAAAAACCAACGACATACTTGCCGGCAAAACGCTCCCCTTGATTGACGAGGAGGTTCGTTTCCGTAATCCAGATCGCTCCGTTTGTGCTCTCGAACGTGAAATTAAGGCCGTGGTATTTGTTTTTTTTGACTTCCAAATTCCCGTTGTAGACGCCGCCTTTGACAAGCAGCATTTTGTGGGGCTTGAAGTCAAGGTAGGCGCCCCATTCCGCAAACGGGAAGTCGGTGAGCGCCGTATTGTAGAGCGGCGAGACAGGGTTGCCGCAAAAGGCGAGATTCAAAAAGCGGAGGTAATTCGGCGAAATGAGAAAATCATTCAGCGCGTTCAGCCGCCCGGCTTTGATCGAAAACCGGCCGTCGGCCAGCGTTTCTTTCAGATACAGCTCGTTGAGCTTCACTGTCTGTCCGCCGTAAATCTCTTGCACCGGGAACTGGTTGCCGATTTTTCGCGCGGAAAGACTCGTCCCAGTGCGCCAGGCCATCGAAGTGAAAAACTCAAAACCGCTCCAGCCGCACGCTTTTTCGAAATCGACCTGGCAAGCCAGCTCGAAGGAGCCTGTATAGGTAAACCCGCGCGCCCTTCCGCCGGATGGGTTGCCGACCGGCTCGGTGAAGAAAGTGCTCATGAAAGCGATTCCCCGCTCCTCCAGGATATCCCTCCACCCACCCCAATTGCCGGTCATATACTTCTCGGATGAAGAGGGGGCATCGCCCAGAAGGGACCCGGCAGCAATCAGAAGAAAAAGAAAAAAACGCATAAAAATTTTATTATTCAGGCGGACGAAACCCCAGCTCTTCGATGAGCTTGTCGGCAGCCTGGCAGACCTCTAGGGTCATCCGGTGCCACGGGTCGTAGTCGTATTGGAACTGCACCTGTTCCGCAAAGACCAGAACGCTTTGCTGGATCGGATCGTCCATCAGAACCGCCCGGGTTTTCAAATCCTCGATGAGAAGGTCGGCCGCCGACCGCTGTCCGTCATGCAGGCACCGGACGATCTCCGCAATGTCTTTAGCCATCTCGAGTTTGGAGCGGATCGGAAGTTCATGGGGAGTGTGTTTTTCCATAGCTAATTTAATTGTATTCGCCTTCTGTTTTTAATGTATTTAAAAATTTATGATTTTAAAATATAATTACTTATAAAAATTGACTCCAAGTCGAGGGTCGGGTAAAATCGGGGGGAAATTTATGACGACCCAAGAACAATTCGCCGCATCCGACTATAAATACGGCTTTCGCACCGAGGTTGAGTCGGAGACTTTTCCTAAAGGCCTGACCGAAGAGACGGTAAGGGCCATTTCCGAGAAGAAGAAGGAGCCTCCGTTCCTTCTCTCGTTCCGCTTGAAGGCGTTTAAGAAATGGCGCGAGATGGAAGAGCCCTCCTGGGCGAATGTCAAATATCCTCCGATCAACTACCAAGACATTTCTTATTATTCGGAGCCGAAATCGAAGCCGAAGCTCGATTCCTTGAGCCAGGTCGACCCGGAGCTTCTCAAAACGTTCGAAAAGCTCGGGATTCCGCTGGACGAGCAGAAGCGGCTTACGAACGTCGCGATCGACGTCGTCTTCGATTCGGTCTCCCTCGGCACTACGTTCCAAAAAAAACTTCAGGACGCAGGCGTCGTCCTCTGCTCAATGTCGGAAGCGGTTCACAAGTACCCCGAACTGTTGGAGGAGTACCTCGGAACGGTCGTCCCCATCGGAGACAACTTTTTCGCCGCCCTCAATTCGGCCGTCTTTTCGGACGGGTCGTTCGTTTTCGTCCCGAAAGGGGTCCGCTCGCCTATGGAGCTTTCGACCTATTTCCGGATCAATGAGAAAGAGACGGGGCAGTTCGAACGGACGCTGATCATCGCCGAAGAAGGGGCGTATGTGAGTTACTTGGAAGGTTGCACCGCGCCGGCCTACGACACCAACCAACTCCATGCGGCGGTGGTCGAACTCGTAGCCAAAGAGAGGGCCGAGATCAAGTATTCGACCGTCCAGAACTGGTATGCCGGGGATCCGAAAACGGGCAAGGGGGGCGTATTCAATTTCGTGACGAAGCGCGGCCTTTGCGCGGGGGATTTTGCTAAAATCTCCTGGACGCAGGTTGAGGCGGGCGCTGCGATCACTTGGAAATACCCGAGCTGCATTTTGCGCGGGGATCATTCATCCGGGGAATTTTATTCTGTCGCGTTGACGAATGGGATGATGCAGGCCGATACGGGAACGAAAATGATCCACGTCGGGAAAAATACCCGCTCCACCATCATTTCGAAGGGAATCTCGGCAGATTCTTCGAGCAACAGCTACCGGGGCAAAGTGTGGATCTCGCCGAAGGCGGATGGGGCGAGGAACTATACCCAATGCGATTCGATGCTCGTCGGCAATAAATGCTCGGCGAACACGTTCCCTTATATCGAAGCGGGCAACCCGACGGCTTCGGTCGAACACGAAGCGTCGACGTCGCGCATGAACGAAGAACAGATTTTTTACCTGCAATCGCGCGGGCTTTCGAAAGATGACGCGATCAATTTGATCGTCAATGGATTTTGCAAAGAGGTCATCCGAGAGCTTCCGCTCGAGTTTGCCGCGGAGGCGCAAAAGCTCCTCGCGCTAAAATTGGAGAATTCAGTCGGATGATCGAGATTGTCAATTTGCACGTATCCGTAGATGGGAAGCCGATCCTCAAGGGGCTTACCCTCTCGATTCAAAAGGGAGAGGTTCATGCCGTCATGGGGCCGAACGGCGCCGGAAAGTCGACGCTGGCCCGCGTGCTCGCAGGCCATCCGGCCTACGAAGTGACGCAAGGGGAAATTTGGTTCAAAAAGCAAAACCTCCTCGAGATGGCGCCCGAAGAGAGAGCGTCTTCCGGGCTTTTCATGAGCTTCCAGTACCCCCTCGAGATCGCGGGGGTTTCCAACCGGCAGTTTTTAGCTGCGGCCCTGAATGCGCAGAGAAAAGGGAGGGGACTGGAGCCTCTATCGGATGAGGAGTTTGAAACGCACCTTTCGACCCTGATGGCCGAGATGGAGATCCGCTCCGAATTCAAGGACCGGAGCGTCAACGAAGGGTTTTCCGGAGGGGAAAAGAAGAAAAACGAGATCCTCCAGATGGCGCTCTTCGATCCTGATTTTGCGATTCTCGACGAGACGGATTCGGGGCTCGACATCGACGCGATGCGGGTCGTCGCCGCCGGGGTCAACCGGATGCAAAGATCCGATAACGCGCTCCTTCTCATCACCCACTACCAAAGGCTTCTCGAATTCATCCGCCCCGATTTCGTCCACGTTTTAGCCGACGGTGCGATTGTCCGAAGCGGCGGGCCGGAGCTTGCCCTCGAACTCGAAGAAAAAGGGTACGCCCCGTGCAAAGTTTAGAGGGAGTTTTCGAGACGCTTCTCGATCCCAAAGAGAGCCTCCAATCGTGGCGGAAAAAAGCGTGGGACCGGTTCCTGGCGCTCGGCCTTCCCCGTCCAAAGCAAGAGGCGTTCCAATACATTGCCCTCAAAGATTTGAAAATCCCGCAGCCGGCGCCGGCTCCATCCGACGAAGGGCCTCTGCCGCCGCTTTATTCTCTCCGGTTCGTAGACGGCTTTTTCCAAAAGGCGAACATCCCCCAGCCGCTCGTTTGCATGAAGCTCGATGCGGCGATGCTCGTTTACGGCGTTTTTCTCCAAAACCGGATCCACCGCTCGATCCAAGAGGAGAACGATCCATTCGCCGCGATGAACGGCGCGCTTCAAGGCAAGGGAGCGTTTCTCTACGTCCCGCCAAACACCCATGTCGAAACGCCGATCGAAATCCACCATGCCTTCAGCGGCTCAGAGATGGCTTCTCCCCGCCTCCAAATCTTCCTCGGCAAGGGAGCCTCCCTCAAGATCGTCCAGAAAATGGGGGCCGGTACTTCCTTTTGCAACGCCTACATCGATGCTAGCCTCGACCAAGGAGCATCGCTCTTCTTCGGCCATTCGGATCGTTTGGACGGCTCGTCCCGCCTCCTGCAATCGTTTCGTTGCACGCTCAAAGCGGATAGCCGCCTCCACGCGATGTTCCTTTCCAACGGAGCCGAGATTGCCCGCACCTCGATCAAGGCGCAGCTTCTCGAGCCGAACGCCGAAACGCTTCTCCAAGGCCTCAGCCTCCTCGACAAAGATCTGCAAAATCACACCCACGTTCTCGTCGAACACGTAGCGCCCTATTGCCGCTCCCGCCAGCACTTTAAAGCTCTTCTCAAAGGCAAAAGCCGCTCGAGCTTCGAGGGGAAAATCCTGGTTCGTCCTGAAGCGCAAAAAACGGAAAGCTACCAACTTTGCAACCAGCTGCTCTTAAGCGAAGAAGCGCAAAGCTTTGCCAAGCCCAACCTCGAAATTTTTGCCGACGATGTGAAAGCCTCCCATGGAGCCACGATCTCTCAGCCCGATGAAGAAGAGATATTTTATCTCCGCTCCAGAGGGTTTTCTCTGCAAGAGGCCAAAGAGACCCTTTCCGCTGGTTTTGCGGGAGAAATACTCCAACAAATCCCCGCCGGTATTTGTTTATGATGCGCGAAGAATTTCCCTTTTTCGCCCGCCATCCGGGCCTTGTCTATCTCGACAGCGCGGCAACAGCTCATAAACCCAAAGCCGTAATCGAAACGCTTCATCGCTTTTATGAAGCCGAATATGCGACGGTCCACCGCTCGATCTACCGCCACTCGATGCAAGCGACCGACCGCTATAACGAGACGCGCGAAACGGTTCGCCGCTTTCTGAATGCGGCTGACGCATCCGAGATCGTTTTCACCCGCGGCACGACCGACGCGCTCAATCTCGTTGCCTTGAGCTACTCCTCGTTTCTGAAACCGGGGGACGAAATCGTCGTCTCCGCCGCCGAGCACCATTCGAACTTCGTCCCCTGGCAAATGGCGGCTGAGCGGACCGGCGCATCGCTCGTCATCCTCCCGATCGACGCTGAAGGCGTCCTCCAATGGGAAAACCGGATCGGGCCGAAGGCGAAAATCGTCGCAATCGCCCACGTCTCGAATGTAACGGGAACGGTCAACCCGATCCGCTCCATCGCCAAGGCCGCCCACGCCTCCGGCGCAATTCTCGTCGTCGACGGCGCGCAAAGCGCGCCCCACATGCCGGTCGACGTGCAGGACCTAAATTGCGATTTCTACGCCTTTTCCGGGCATAAATGCTACGGGCCGACCGGCATCGGCGCTTTGTACGGAAAAAAAGAGCTCCTCGAGAAGATGCCCCCCGTCCAAGGCGGTGGCGATATGATCGCCCGCGTCGGCCTCGACAAGACGACGTTCGCTCCGCCGCCGCTTCGCTTCGAAGCCGGAACGCCCCTCATCGCCGAGGCGATCGCGCTGAAGCCAGCGCTTACTTTCATCGAAGGGATCGGCCGGAGCGCCATCTCCGCACACGAAAACGCCCTGTATGCCCGCGCCCTTGCCCAAATTTCCGGCATCCCCGGCCTTCGCGTCCTCGGAACCGCTCCGGACAAAGGCCCCATTCTCACATTCGACATCGAAGGGATCCACCCCCTGGACCTGGCCACCTTCCTCGATCTCAAACAAATCGCCATCCGGAGCGGCCACCTCTGCGCCCAACCCGCGATGCGCTCCTTCGGCGTCGAACACGCCGCCCGCGCCTCCTTCGGCGTCTACAACACCCTCGAAGACATCGACCGCTTCGCCGAAGCGCTCCACTCCGCCGTCAAGCAATTGCGAGGATAGGGATGCAAGTTCGTATCGCCGTTCAGGAAGACGTAGACCGCATCCGCGCCTTGATGAAAGAGTCGATGCGCGTCCTGGGAGAAGGGTATTATACAAAAGAGCAGATCCAATCGTGCTGCCAATTTGTATGCGTCCCCGACCTTCAGCTCATCGAAGACGGCACTTTTTTTGTCGCGGCAAAAGACGACGGCTCGCTCGTAGGCTGCGGAGGCTGGAGCTTCCGCAAAACCTTGTATGCCGGCCCTTCCGCACTGCCCCAAAATGCTACGGCGCTCAATCCGGAGCAAGACGCGGCGCGCATCCGCGCGATGTTTACATCCCCGTCCGAACGGGGCAAGGGAATCGGCTCTCTCATTTTGACGGCCTCCGAAAATGCCGCAAAAACCCGCGGCTTTAAAAAAGGGCGTCTTGGAGCGACTTTATCCGGCCTCGCTTTTTATCAATCGAAAGGTTGGAGGCCGGTCGGAAAAGAAAACGCCATCCTTCCGGACGGCGTTTTGATCGATGTCGTGACTATGGAAAAGAGTTTTTGATCTGACAAAGTCAGGCAAGAGCTCCGCTCTTGCAACACGGCAAAGGACTTTCGCCCTTTGCAAACCCAAATTAGGATTGATCGCTGTGATAGATATTCCAGATCGCATTGGTGGACTGATTCGATGCGGTTGGATCTCCTCCGTTCCAGCCCCACGCCCAATAGCAAGTGCTATAACCTTGACTTTTTGCCCATTCTGCAAATTGTTTGATGTCGTAGGCATGCGCATCAACATCATCCAAGCCTACTGAAATCTGCGCGGGGGTGAATTGATACTCGGTTTGCAGCCATTGAGCCCACTGGCCGACCCAGGCTTGTTCTGAGCTTTGAGGATCGTAATATGACATAATATACATCCGATCTAGAGGGCATTTGCCTCCGGACGCTTGCGTTGCCGCATCCAAGATGTTTTTCATATGGCCTTGCCAGGTGCTGAAGCCTGCATTCGTACAAAGAGATGTCTCCAAACTGGGATTTTGAGTTTTTACATAGGAGATCAACTTGCCTACATTTTGCTCGAGAGCCGTTTGATCCGGTTGATCCCATTCTTCGAAATCAAAATCGATCCCGTCCAATTGATTGTTTTTGCAAAAATCGACGATTTCATCTCCGCATGCGGCAATCCCCTTAGTCTTCAGAGCATCCCACGTATTTCCACACCATCCCGCAGAACTGCCCCCCAAAGACATTTTGACCATGATCCCTTTTGCGTGGCACTCGTCCACGAACTTTTGCAGATACGTCGCATTGGGATTTTTGGGATCATAAAATGGCGATGTTGAGGGAATCTTTTGATCCATGACGCTGCGCGAATCAATTTGCCAATTATTATTCGCATCAAATCCTCCGACAAATACATTGACGGTATTGACCCCTTGCGGGATGTTTGCCAAAATATCGTCTCCATGCATTGTCCAATCGACTTCCCAAGCGCCGTTTTCTATCCTCGGGGGTTGGTTTTGATTCGAAAAAATGGGATTTGTCATGCAATCACCTAAATGTTGGTTGTATCTTAATTTTATTTCTTTTGTTGATTTTATTAAATCATGATTTATTTCGATAAGATAGGTTTTCTTAAGAGTCATTCGCATATGTTCGATTTGCGAAAAATCGACCCGGCTTTGAAATCATCGAATTTTCCCCGCAAAGCGGGTTATGCAACGGTCTCAGGCTCAAACACGGGTTTTATTCGGAGAGGCGCTTGAGAGTGATTTCGACCAGGTCTTTACCTCGATAGAGTTTTTGGATTTTTTGTTTTTCCTGGTTGTATCTTTCAAGGGTCTCGTCAGCTTCGAAAGAAACAAAGCCGGGAATGTCAAGAGCTGCCATTCCCCGCTTTTCAATTTGAGGCCAAGGGTTTGCCATGGAAAAAGGGATACAGCCGGCGTTTTTTAAACAATCCCTGATTTTCCCTCTCCGGCCCTCAAATTCATCGCGCCAGTGATAAAGCAAGGCGTTTCTCTTGCCAAAGCCATACAAAAGCCCCATCGTAAGCGAATTTCCTGAGTCGAAAATTTTATTCCAAAACACGGAATTTCGATTTTCAATTTCAAAAACAATTTCAAAAGGATGAAAATCGAAGCCAACGCATTCTTTGAAAATTTCATAGTTTTCCGCTAAAACAAGCGCTGCTTTTTCTGCATCAATTAAGGTGATGATTTTCAAAACCCATTCAGCGGTTTTTTCGCGAGGATACCCCTCAGGATAGGAAGGAGTCATTTTCATTTCTCTTGCGGCCATCAAAAATCGGTTGTTGGGTAGATGGACTTTTACTTTTTCCCACGCCTTCCATCCTAAGGTTAAATCCCGCTTGAAATACCCTTTCTCGGGCTTCATTTGATGCAGCGGAATTCCCACATCGCATAATGGTTTGCTGCCAAAAAGCACGAACGCCCCTGAGCCATCGATCATCAAAAACCGGAAAAAATAATCTAGGTCTTTTTTCTCTTCTTCAGAGAGATAGTGGCTCGCAAAGTTTTTAGTTCGAGAGCAGCTAGATGTAAAAATTGCGAATGAAAACAAGAAAAATATTATAATAAGGCGAAGATGAAAGGAGGTAGACATGATCCGCTCTCTCTTGCTATTCACGATGATGGCATCTTGCTACGCATCGATTGTAAGCGATGCTCCTGTTTGGCGGCAAATTCTCGAAGAGCAACCCTCTTCTGTCTTGTTATGCACTTCGGAGAAACTGTATCTCCGGGCAGAAAAAATCGAAGCGACTGAACGAGGGCTTTTTTTAAAAGATGCAGATTCAGCCATTGGGTTGCCATTTGTTTGCTCTGACGGAGGCGGCTGTTTTGTCCCGTTGCTAAGTAAGCCGGCGGTTGATTATTGGGTCTGTTGGAATCTCGAATGCACAAATTATGGCGGCATTTGGCACGGGTCTTCCAAGTGTCCAACATGCGGCAAGCCCGGTTCCCGTGCGTAACAGTGCAAGAGCTTTCACTGTTGCAAACCCAGTTTTAGAAAAAGAGGCCAAGCGTTCCTTGCACGTCGTTTGACATAAACCGGCTTCCGAATTCTCCTTCGTAAATGACGGAAAAGAAGAATTTGCTGGGTTTGTGTTTATAGAAGATCTCGAACCCGCAATTAAATAGGTTCAGCATCTCGTTGTACGTTTGGGCGGAAAATGAGCTGGGAGCCCCGAATGGAAGCGCGCTTGGAGCGATGATCACCGCGCTGTGGATATTCGTGTTGAACGGCGTCTTATTTACATAGCTCAGCGACTCTTCTAAAATGCAAACGCAGCTCTCCTCGTCCCAGGTCTGATATAAATTGAGTCCCGCTTGGCTTCGGAGCATCATGGGCATTTCGCTTCTCGTGTGCATATTGGCAGGCGAAGCCCCCCTCTCGGAAAGCGGCCGCTGGAAATTTACGACCCAATCCAAACTGACGAACGGCTCGACGTATCCCCATTCAAAGCCCAGATCGTACCCGCCGCCGATATGGGGCATGATTTGCCAGACATTGAAAGAGCTTTTCGCTGTCGCATCGATTGGAAACGCTCCCGGGACAAAGACATCCCTTTTCATGTGGAACCGGTTGTAGCTGAACAAGGCTCCCAGCTCGACATAGGCGTTCTCTTTCAACCTCGTTCCATAGAATCCCAATGCTCCACCATTGGATGTTCCGCTTCCCGAAGCGCTGCCGCTTTCATGGATGCTGTTGCGGATATAACCACCCAGGCAGGAAAAGAGCGCCCGGTCGAAATATCGATCGTAGCCAAGGATCCCGCCGTAGCTTGTGCTTCGGATATGCGGATTTAGATCGTTATCTTGAGAAATGAAATCTCCAAAGCCCGTGGCCCAAAGAGCGTTTAGATCTTCTTCGGATGCAGCCGTTTTTGCTTTGCCTTTCGGCGAGTTGGTTCTCTTGAAAAAATCGCCCAAGCGGCCTGCTACAAAATCATTAGGATCGTTGGCCTCTTCACCGTTTTTTCCTTCAAATTCGGCCGGGGTACTTAAAGCAGGTTCTGCTGGGGCCATTGCGATGAGCGACGTTTGTTTTTCATTGAGAGCCCCTACAGCTGCCGTTTGGTTGGACCACAGGCTATGCATGACCCTTCCAGATCCAAGCCGATTGAGGCTGATTGACCTAAGGCCGAATGCGACTTGGTTTGCGACCGCAATCGAGGCTGCGTTGCTTGCCGGGGACATGCTGTTCAAGGCGCTTTTCAATTGGTCGGCATTCAATCCCGCGAGATCGAAGAGGATCGTGCCGATTGACGCAACCCCCGAAAGCTGCGTCAGGTACCGGAGCAAGGCCTCTTGGTTTTGATTCAGATCGACCCCAAAACCGATGGCAGAGGGGCTCAGCAATGTAAGCTGGGTGATATTCGGCCCATAAGAGATTTGCCCAAGGAAACCTGCAGGAAAGGAGACCGACTGGAAAGTTCCCGATGTCGTACCGACTGAGGTGATGAAGTCGTATGTGTGGGTCGATGCGTAGGTTCCTGGATTCGCGATGAAGCTTAAGTGGCCGTTTAAAGAAGCGTTCCCGGTCACTGCGATGACAGATGAGTTATGATTCCCCGGGGCTAGCTCGATGGCTGTAAAACTACCTGGATTCAGGGCTAAGCTCGAGACGGTCATCGTCCCGATCGACGTCCCGATCGACGTCCCGGGCTGAATGGTTCCACTTACAGTGACCGTATTGTTGATCGTCCCGTTTCCTTTTAATAGAGCGCCGCTATTGACCGTTACAGGGCTTGCAAGAGTGCCTGTCACGGACAGTCCTCCCGCTTGCACTGTTGTCGCGCCGCCATATCCGGACGTGTTCGTGAGGGTCATCGTTCCCGTTCCGGTTTTGGTCAATCCTCCTGCGCCTGAAAGGGTCCCTGCAAAAAGAGTTGTCGAATTGTCCCCCCCTGTGGTCAATGTGCCGGCGCCAAGGGTTACTGTCGAAGAGGAGCTGCTGCCGGCAAGCGAACCGATCGTCTGATTCGCATTGTTCAAATTCAAATCTCCGGTGCCGTTCAGAGTATGCTGAGATTGAGTAGAAAGGGTCGCCGCGCCTCCTGCTTGCAATATTGCGCCCGTATTCACTGTTGTGGCGCCCGTATAGGCATTCGTTCCGCCGAGCGCCATCGTTCCTCCGGATACAGTGTAGGAAGAGGAAGAAGAGTTATTCCCATTCAAAGTGAAGGTTCCCGCGTTGATCTTCGTCAAAGATGAACCGGCTCCAAAGGTAAGCGTTCCCGAATGGGTCATGTTGAAGGAATTCGTATCGACTGTAGCCGCTACCGAGGCGTTGACCGTCAAGGGACGCGTGGAAGCGCCGACCGCAGCAGCCAACTGCAAGGTGCTCGACCCTGTAAAAATAACGGGGACGGCAGCTCCGCCCAAAGCCGCATCGGCGTTGATATTCAATGTCCCGCCTGCAATGCTCGTCGTGCTGAGCGAGCCGCCGTAGGTATTCGTTCCTTGGAAAACGACCTTGCCCGTTCCGCCGGTCGGATTGATCGCGACCAAGGCTCCCGTTCCCGATCCGGGAGTATAGGTGGCGCTGGCCGGGATGCTGGTTACGCTATCGTCTGCAATCGCTGCGGCGATCGTCACCGTGTCGGCCGGCTGCATCGCTTGAAACCGGAGCGTCTGTCCGCTAATCCCGAAGATCTCCTGCACGCTTGCTCCGGCCAAAGGCCCCACGAACCCTGCGCCCGATGTGCCGCCTCCCGTGCTGCCTGTGGCGGTGCTTCCCGAGGTGGAAGAGGCCGTGCTGTAATTTGCGGTCGCGGAATTCGTTTGGATCGTGAACGACCCTCCATTATTGTTGACGAACACGGCGGCTCCAAGCGCCCCGCCGCCGCCGCCGCCGCTCGTTGCGACAGTGGCGGAGAGAAGGCCCCCTCCGACTCCGAAAATAGAGGGCGGCGTCACCATTCCTGTGACCTTATTATATCCACCCGTCCCCCCGCCGAATACGCTCCCTCCGGGCCGCTGCGTTCCGCCCGTCAGCCCGATTCCTCCTCCTCCTCCTCCGAATCCTCCGTCGCCGGCGGTGTGGCTGCCGCCGCCGCCGCCGCCGAAGCCTCCGGTTCCGCCCGTGCTGCCGCCGCCGGCGCTGCCGCCGCCGCCGCCGCCCAAATAAGCTCCCGCGCCGCCGGCTCCGTCTCTCGTAGACCCCCCGCCTCCGCCTCCGACGGCCGAAAAGCCGCTAGCTGTATTGAAAGTGCCTCCGGGCTGAGATGTGCCAAACAGCTCACCTCCTCCGGCGCCGCCGCCGCCCCCCCCGTTTCCGCCGAGGCCTCCCGGACCGCTCCCGTCTGCGAGTCTAGCGCCTGAAGGAGTGCAAGCAGGAGCGCCGAGGCTGCTTCCTCCCCCGGCTCCTCCGGGATTGGTGGTTGTATTCGTGCAATTGCCTGCTCCCGTGCCATTCCCCCCAGCTCCGCCGGAGAGCATAGTCACCGCGTTGTTTTTTGCGCCGCCGCCGCCGCCGCCGCCAAGAGAGACTCCGAGAATGCTCCCCCCATTACCGCCCGGATTGCCTGCCATACTATCTGTTGATTGACCGGCTCCTCCGGTTGCGTTGGTCCCCCCATAGCCGCCACCGCCGCCGCCGCCGGGAGTTTGGGCTGCCGCCACGCCGCTTCCTCCCGCGCCTCCCGCACCGAAAGCGCCGCCGCCGCCGCCGCCGCCGCCTACCCTCATCCCTCCTCCTCCGGAGGAAGCGCCTCCTGCGCCGCCGCTTGCTCCGGGATGAAGTCCGCCGCCGCCGCCGCCGCAACCGGGAACAAAGCCGGTCGGTCCTCCCGTGAGG
>Ga0169931_10002016_pt1 | contig 33392 bp, 23 predicted proteins | sample Kivu_15m_20L_FD_129675 | JGI IMG/M metagenome (GOLD analysis project Ga0169931, IMG submission 129675) | Freshwater microbial communities from Lake Kivu, Western Province, Rwanda to study Microbial Dark Matter (Phase II) - Kivu_15m_20L... | ecosystem: Environmental > Aquatic > Freshwater > Lake...
AATTTTTCATTGGCGCCCAAAACCAAGTCCACCCCGGGAATTTCAGAAATTTCTTGGGGCTTCAATTGCGCGTAGCAACCAATCACAATAACATAAGTTGCCGGATTGGTTTGCATCACTTTTTTCACCAATTGTTTACATTTCTTGTCGGCGTTTTCGGTTACAGAACAGGTGTTGAGTACAAAAATATCAGGACTTGCATCCATTTCCACGCGGGCGCAACCCATATCCGTAAGTTGGCGGGCAATTGTTGATGTTTCTGAAAAATTCAGTTTACAACCCAAAGTATGAAAAGCGACTGTTTTGTATTGGTTCATTGCGGGGGCAAAATTACACTTTTTACGTGGAACTCAGCGTATTTGATTCATGCAAGTCACATCAAACCTTCGTCGGCAAAACTCAAAAAACCGAGGTCGCCAACAATGATGTGGTCGAGCACTTGAATTTCGAGAAGCTTTCCAGCGGCCACAATACGCTTGGTGAGTGCTTCGTCTTGCTCACTCGGCTTCAGATTTCCAGAAGGATGGTTGTGTGCCAAAATTATTGAAGACGCTTTCACGTCCAATGCCTTTTTGAAAATGATTTTACTATCCACTGCGGTGCTCGAGAACCCACCTTTTGAAATCAATTCCGTGCACAAAACTCGGTTGCTTCTGCTGAGAAAAATGGTGTGGAACTCCTCGTGATACAAATCACTCAAGCGCGGTTTGAGCACTTGATAGGCGCCGTTGCTACTTTTCACGTGCACCAAGCTTTCGGGGGGCTCTTGGTCGCGTCTGCGGGCCAATTCCATAGCAGCCATTATGGTTATTGCTTTGGCTTCACCGATTCCGGAAAATTTACAAAAATCTTCGATGCTTTTTTTAGAAAGTTGGTGCAAATTGTTGTTGAACGAGGACAGAATTTCTTGCGCCAAATCCACAGCACTTTTCTTTTTTGTTCCAGAACCAATGAGAATCGCCAGCAATTCGGCGTTGGACAATGCACTTCTTCCTTTGAGCGCCATTTTTTCGCGTGGACGGTCATCTTCCGCCCAGCAACGAATGCTTAAATTTTCCATGATGTAATAGTTAGGTATTGCGAAAGTATAAAAATCATTTTAATCATCAACAAGCGCAGATAAATAAAACCTAAATCAATTTCCCTTGATGCCTATCAATTATGTTTAATTTTACTGCATGAAGTGGTTCGCAATTGTTGTAACACATTGGATCTTTTTGGGTCTTCAGGCACAGTCGTTTAAGAATGTGCAACTTTTGGACCATTGGACAACGGACACGCTCATCTCTGCCCAAAATATTCTCTTCAACGAGGTTTGGTATTTTCAGCGCAATGATAGAGATTACGCCATTATTGGTTCCACCGAGGGCAGCCATTTTTTTGAAATCACTGAATCGGATGCCTTGCGTTTTGTTGGTTTTATTCAGGGTGATTTTCCATCAGCTCAAGCGCACAACCGCGATTTCCGTGATTTTGACGATTATGTGTATGCAGTTGCTGATCAAGGAGAAAGTTCGGCGCTGCAAATCATCAATATTTCTGCTTTGCCGGATAGTGTTTATCTCGAAAAAACGGATTCTACCAATTGGAATCGGGTACACACTTTATGCATCGACCAGGAATCTGAATTGTTGTATGCCTGCACCTTTCGACCGCCCTTGGCACATCCCGATTGGGTTTATAGTCCGATGAAAGTTTTTTCTCTGGTAGATCCGCTCAATCCTGAGTTGGTTTTTTCGGGTTTCGACGATATTGCTGAAGTGCATTATGCTTACGTGCGCGGCGACACGGCTTATTTGAATTGCGGTTTTGATGGACTGCGGATATACAATTTCGCGAATCCCGCCAATCCGGTTTTGTTGGGTTCACTGACAGTTTACAACGACCAAGGCTACAACCATTCGGGTTGGCTTTCTGAAGATGGTCAGACTTATTTTTTCACCGATGAAACCGATGGAAAACGCATCAAAATGGTTGATCTATCGAATATTGCCAATCCAACGATTATCCGAACTTTTGGCACGACCAATTTTCAAAATGCCGTGGCGCATCATATTATTCCTGTGGGAAATCTTCTTTTTGTGTCGTATTACAACGAAGGTTTGCGCATTTTCGACACGCGTTCGCCAGTCAAAGAAATTGCCCATTACGATACTTATCCGCTGCAAAACAATTTCTTAATGAATGGCGCTTGGGGCGTTTATCCTTTTAGAAATGGAACGCGCATTTTGGTTTCTGACCGCAGTTTTGGTTTGTTCTTGTTTGGATTTGACGCCGATGTGTTCGAAGCACAGCTCACCACAGATGATCTTGTTTTGTTCCCCAATCCCGTGACGCAAGGAGCTGAATTCACCGTGATTGTCAATGAAAACGGGGTCAACGAACTCAGCGCTTCTGTATTTGATGCTGCGGGAAATTTGGGTGCAACCGACATTTTTTCAAATCAGTCGTATCTGGTTTTTTCGGCTGATTGGGCACAGGGCATTTATCATGTTGTGCTCCGATTTAAGAATTATTTGGGCGAAGAGGAAGTGAGGGCGGTGAAGGTTTTGGTGAGGTGATAACATCGTAAACACTTTGATCATTTATTCTTTCAAGCGTGCTGTGACCCAAATACGGAAAGCAGTGGCTTGGGAGCTATTCACGTCATAACCCACGGAAATAATAACGTCGAGGTTGTAGAATTGGGTTCGGTAACTTTTTGAAATCTCACCTCTTCCATTCCACTACTTCCAAATTTTGCACTTTATCGCCATCAATTTCAAAGCGCAGCAGGGTCATCACTTTATGGAATCCTTTGATGCCGCATGCACCGGGATTCATCCACAGCGCATTGATGTTTTTATCGAACTGCACCAAACAAATATGAGAATGTCCACAAACAACAATGTCGGGTTTCTCTAATAAAATTCGAGCATGGGCTTTATGGTTGTAGCGAAATGGTTTACCTGCAATGTGAACAATGAGGACTTTTTTGTTTTCTACTTGAAACACTTCAAATTCCTTGGTTTCTAATCGTAAATCCGCGCCATCGATATTGCCAAAAACAGCTCGTGTGGGTTTAAATTTACGCAGTCCATCCAAAACATCGAGGGTCCCAATATCACCGGCATGCCATATTTCATCGACGCTTTCAAGGTGTTTGAAAACCTTTTCATCCAAGTGGCCGTGGGTGTCTGAAATAAGTCCGATTTTCTTCATGTGGTTAAAACCTCAAAAATACCTATTTTTAGCACTGCAAAACGCAACAATTATGGATGCCAATCAACGAAAACAGTGGATACAATCGCGCAAAAACAAGCGCAATGTGTCTGTGGTGTCGTTGGTTGAGGGTGTGTTGCACGGTGAACGTCAGGCACTTGGTCAGGCGATAACGCTTATTGAAAGTCAAAATAAAGCCGATAGACCCAAAGCGCTTGAACTACTCGAAGGCACAAAATTCGCACATGGAAAATCAATTCGGGTGGGTATAACGGGCGTTCCGGGTGTTGGAAAAAGCACATTTATCGAAGCATTCGGTCTTTATTTGTTGAGCTTGGGCAAAAAAGTTGCAGTTTTGGCCGTTGACCCCTCGAGCGAGAAAAACAAAGGCAGCATTTTAGGCGATAAAACCCGGATGAATCAACTCTCTTTGCAAGAAAATGTCTTTATTCGCCCCTCGCCTTCTGGAGGCACTTTGGGTGGATTGGCACGCAGCACCAACGAAAGTATTTTACTTTGTGAAGCCGCTGGTTATGATGTGGTTTTGGTTGAAACCGTTGGTGTGGGTCAGTCGGAAACCATGGTAAAACAAAGCGTTGATTTCTTCTTGCTTTTGATGCTTTCAGGTGCTGGCGATGAATTGCAAGGTATCAAGCGTGGCATTATGGAATTGGCTGATTTATTGGTGGTTACTAAAGCGGATGGCGATAATATCAAGCCCGCCAAACGTGCTGCGGCTGAGTACAAAAACGCTATGCATCTTTTTCCAGCGAATGACAACGATTGGATTCCTCAGACTTCTATTTGCAGCGCACTGGAAAACGATGGATTGGATGACATTTGGAAACAAATAGAATCGTTTGTGAATCTGACCAAAATCAACGGTTGGTTTGAAAAAAATAGAGTGGCACAACAAAATTTTTGGTTGGAAACTTTGGTGCAAGAAGAAATTAGAACGCGCTTTCAGCAAATCCCAGAGTTCAATCAACTGCTAGACGACGCTGAAAATAAAATTGAAAACGGCGATGCCAATGCCTTTGGAATGGCGCAACAAATTGTGAATCAAATCTTTGAAAAATATGTCAAAAAGTCCTGAGAAAATCGAATTTTCGCTGAAAGGCGCACCTTTTATTGAATTGAACAAATTGCTCAAATCCTTAAATTTGGTGGAAACAGGAGGTCAAGCCAAATTGCTCATTTTGGATGGTTTGGTTGAACACAACGGCGGTATTGAAAATCGAATTCGTGCGAAAATTGTTGCGGGGGCTGAGATAAATGTAGATGGACAGGTGGTGATTGCGGTGACTGAATGATAAAACCTCGGTGAATACTTCGGTAGCTGAGATGATAGACCACGAAGTCAGGAAGCTCACCAAGTTGACACCAAGCTAGGTTAAATCTTCTAAATATTCACTTTGTGTTGTCCTTTGTGTCTTTGAGCCTTAGTGGTTTGTTCTTTTCTATAAAATCCCAAATCTTTTCTTAATTACCACTTCTCTAAAGTCATCTAAGATTTCGCAATGATTGCTAGCTGCCAGTTTGCGTTTAATTGCCGTGATACCGCGCGAAAACTTGTGTTCCAACTCTTTCTGGAAAAGCGGAATTAAGAAAAGTAGATGCACTGTTTTTCCTTCAACTTCAAAAGTATTGAGCTCGTTTTCATATAAAATGGCCTTTGAAAAAAACAGGTGATTTTGCTTCATGGAGTTAGAAAAAGGACCATTGGGATTGGCATTGGGCATGGTGTGTCCGTCCCAAAAGTGTGTCTTTTTGGTCAACACAAAATCAACGAGGAACTTCAATTTTTCGATGACCCAAGATGAATTTTCATTCGTAAAAGTCAAATCCCAATAACTGGGTAAAGCAAAACACAATTCAATATGCGGTGCGTTATTTTCTTCTTCGCGAAAGGGCATTTGAAAGGCGGATAAACCTGATGTGGTGAGCAAAGTAAAATCGCGATCGAAATGAGTCTTAACCAACAAAATATCAATGTTGTATTGAGAAACTTCGTCTATTTTGGTGATGTTTTCTTCTGAAAATCGTTGAGCTAAAGCAGCTTTGAAGCTAGTCATTTGTGTACAATTTAAGCAGCAAGTCATAGCGTGATTGCTCCGACAAAAGTAGTCCATTATTCATCATGGAGAAGATTTCTTGCTCGCGATTGGGTTGATATTTTTTGGTTTGACGGAACAATTCGATTTCAGAGGGCTTATTTTTTATGACATCCAGCAACAATTCGAAAGTGGAAATATCGGATTCACTGTTTTTGCACTGACAGCCGAGTAACTCAATCTCTTCGTCATGGAAGGCAAATATGAAAAAACGATTGCGCGTACCTTGCTCACCAAATTTCACTTTTTCCAAACTTCTGTGAATAACCACATCTGAGAACATACCCACCAATTCCTGGGCCTTGTCTGGATTAGTTTTGTTGATTTTTTCCCATTCAGGTCCATCGATGCCGTTTACGATGAGAAATTGAATCAATTCATCTTCAAGCAGTTGTAATTCTTCGGGGGTGAGGTATCTGTATTTCATTTTTTGGTAGTTGGCGGTTAGCTGTTGGTTGTTGGCTAAAAGCTAAAGCGAAGCGAGCCAAAAGCTAAGCGCTAGTCTTCATATTCATCGCGTTCTAATCTGGCTATGATCTCTTTCAAATGCTGGTCTTTTTTCTCCTGGCGCAGACTTATCGCTGATTTTGTAAAATATTTGTGTTTTTGGAAAAACGAAACTTGAATTTCATCCCATTTTCTATCGCTGTTGATTCTACCATGCTCTTTCAATTCGCGTCGGAGCTTATCAGAAATATCCCAAAAATCATCGCGCCCGAGATAATCCAAATCGGCATCGCACAAAATTTCTTCGAGATGGTTGGTTGGATTATGTGGAAAAATTGTAGCATAAATGAGTGCTTCAATGCGTTTGATTTGGTGCTCGCTGTAGCCAAATTTAGGCAAATGATCGTGCGCCATCTGAATGCCTATGGGCTCGTTGTTGTCGTATGTTTCTATAAAGCCAGCATCATGGTAAGAAGCGGCACTTTTCAATAAAAACAAACCTTCATCTTCGATACCTTCCATGAGTGCCAAACGCTCGGCGGCGGCGGTAACATCTTTGGTGTGCCAAATACTATGGTAATGCAAATTTTTAGGCAACTTCTTGGCCAACATGGTATGGATAAATCGTTCTGCTTTTGCATAATTGATTGTACTGTAAAGGTGCAAATGCACAATTTTCCAGAACTGCTCATTGGGCACAATGCCGTGTTCATCTGCTGATAATTCAGGTTTGATGCGTTCCACAAAATACATATTCACCAAACCACTGTTTTTTGCCATCACCTTGCCGCGCGGGGTGCAAACAAAATAGGGTTCAATCAACTCATAGGTGGATTCAGAAATATTCACCGCACCGGGTTTACAATTGACCTCCATGCGTTGTGCCAAATTCACTGAGGCGCCCCAAATATCATACGCGTAGCGTTTCTTTCCGATAACGCCAGCAACCACTTCGCCAGTGTTAATTCCGATGCGCAAAGACCAGGGCTTCATGCCTTTGGCTTCGTCTTCGGCTGCTTGCTTTTTCATGAATTTTTGTATTTCCAAGCCTGCCAAAACAGTGTTTATCGGATTCTCTTTGGAGCGAATAGGCATACCACCTGCACAGAGATAGGCATCACCAACCGTTTTGATTTTCTCCAAATTCCACTTCTCCACAATTTCGTCAAAACGCGAGAAAAACATATCCAATCGGTCAATCAAATCAATCGGTTCAATCTCTTGAGCAGTGGTTGTAAATCCAGCAAAGTCGGTAAACATAACCGAAACTTGACTGAAGGCCCGAGCCCTTGTTGTACCAGAATCGCTGAGTTCCTTCACCGTATCCTCAGGCAAAATATTAAGGAGTAATTTCTCTACTTTTTCTTTTTCTTGTTGCAGCAAAATACTCTTCTGCTCAACTTCTCGTTTTTGAATTTCAATTTCCTTGTTCTGCTCGGCAATGCGTTTGTTTTGGCTGCGTATTTCAGTGGTTCGCTCCATAATTTTCATTTCCAGGCGCACCATTTGACGGCGCTGCTGCTCTACCCGGTAGCGATAAACGGAAAGGAAAACAATTACAATAGTCGTAATAGCCAAAAGACGGAACCACCATGTTACCCAAAACGGAGGCACAACGCGCACATCCACCTCCAAAGGTTCATCGCTCCATTCTCCATAGGTTGATTTTGCAAAAATTTTCAATTTATACTCGCCTGGCGAAAGTGAAGTGAATGTAATGGAATTGTCGTTGCCCAAAAAGGTATAGTTATCGTCGTTGCCTTCAAGGATATATTTGTATTCGATGAGTTCTGCATTGGCCAAATCATTGGTGGCAAAACGAAAATAAATGTTTTTATCGGAGTAATCCAAACGCACCTTTCGGGTCAAAGAAATGGGGTCTTTCAAAATATCGCTATCCGTTTCTGGATGAACAATGTGGTTAGATATGCGCAAGTCGGTTAGAAAAATAGTGAGATTGGCTTTTGATTCTTTTAGGTACTCTGGCACAAAGTGGTTGAACCCAAAAATTCCGCCAAAATACATTTGTCCGGTTGATGATTTAAAAAAAGCGCCGGTATTAAATTCGTCGCTAGTAAGTCCATCTTTCTCAGTGAAATTTACAAAACTGCTCTCAATTGGATCAAATTTAGACATGCCTTTGTTGGTGCTCAACCAAAGATTTTTATTGTTGTCTTGCAAAACACCGTAAACCACATTATTGGGCAATCCTGCTTTGATATCATAGACACGAATATCACCATTGGTCAGATTCACTTTTACTAAACCAGAACCATAGGTGCCCAACCAAAGCACATTGCTCTTATCGGCGAAAAGTGCATTAATTCCTCCTTTCACAACAGCCGACAAACGTTCGTTGAAAGCCGCAAATTGCACCAATATTTCATGATTTCTATTCAGCTTAAAGACAAATACATCTCCTGCTGCTGATGCCCCCCAGTATTTATTATCTGGACCTCGAATAATTTGTTTTACAGACATGCTTGGCAAACTTCCGTTGGGATAAGTGAAGGTCAAAGTTTCAAAATTGAGCAATGCCAAGCCTCCTTTGGTTCCCACCCAAAAATGATTTTCATCGTGCTTCAAAATGGAATAAACGCGATCATAGTCTTGATAAAACTCCAAATCGTGAGGAATTTTAGAAAAACTATAAACAGATGGATTGGCCAAGTCAAACTCCAAAATATACAGTCCATCTATACAACCCACAAGCAGTTTGTTGTCTGCTATGGAAAGAAGCGAGAGTACAGGCACATCTGAAACAAATCGATTAACGGCATCAGGATTGCGATAAAAATGTGTGAAGGTTTTAGAAAAAATATCCAATCGCGAAACGCCAGAGGAATGACCAACAAAAATGTGATTTCCCGCTACATTTTCGGTGAACGACCAAACACTGGGCACAGGAAGTCCATAGGTAAGATTGGCACTCGGTCCATAGCCCATAATACCGACATATTCAGGGTTAAACACACTCGCGCCGCGTTGCGAACCTACCCAAATATAGCCTTGTCGGTCTTGGAAAATCTTGGTGGTTAAATCACTAAGCAAAGTATTCTTTTGAAATATATCCTCGCGATGTTGTGTAGAAATCACCACATCGAAATTCTCATTCATAAAAACCTCTATTAATCCCGCAGAGCCAGTTGACAGATACAATACACGCTTATCACTCATATAGGCATGTGTGATTTCTAAGCCCTGCGACCAAAGATCCAAATGGATATAAAAATCACGCACTTCTCCCGTTTTCAAGTCGATGAGCAGGCTCTCTCTTTTTCCCATTACCAAAACCTTATTGGCGCCAAGGGGCAGCACTTGAACCACTTTTCCAAATTGGTCAGCGCTCATTGGCATCCAGAGAAATTTCTCCTTTTTTCCGGTTTTGAGCACAAGACCCTTTTGATTTGAATACGCGAACAAGCCTTTTCCTGGCAGGAAACCAATATAATTCCAATTCGCGTCTTGAAATGATTTAGAAATTACTTGAAAACTCGAACTTTCCGTATCGAAGCGAAAAATACCCTTGTTTTCAATCAAAACCACTACATCACCTTCATCGGTTTCGGCAATACTAAGTATCGATCGGTTGTCGCCGAATTCTATAGGCGTTTCATAGGCAACAAAAACATCTTTGGTGTAGTCGTAGAGCACCAAATTTTTTTCTGTCCCAAACCATATAAGCCCATTTGAAGCGCGGTAGGAACAATAGAAATAGTTGCTGTTCAGACCCTTAATGCGGTCTGTATTGTAAATTTCAAACTTGTATCCATCAAATCTATTGAGACCATCTTGGGTACAAATCCAAATAAATCCGCGCTCGTCTTGAACAATGTCATTCACATAACTCTGCGAAAGTCCGGAAGCTATGGAGTAATTTTTAAATCGAATATTGGACTGCGTGAATCCATAAACAAGGATGAAGTTGAAAATCAGATATGTGAAAATCTTCTTCATCCTAATACATTATTGTGCTGGTGCTGTCGTTGAAGTTACAGAGATGGCACTGTTTTCCAAATCGCGGTCAAACAAATACAAACCACCCTTATCGGTGCCAATCATGCGCAACTTATCCAAAATTGTTCGGGCCAATGCTTCCTCTTCCATTTGTTCGGAAACATACCACTGCATAAAATTGTAAGTGGTGTAATCTTTTTCTTTCAAACAAAGATCAACAATGTCATTTATGCTTTCAGTTACCCCCAATTCATGATCTAGAAGAGACTCAAAAACATGAAGAATAGATTCAAAATTATGGGGCGGCTGAGGAAGCGCGGGCACAATGGCACGACCTCCACGCTCGTTGATGAATTTCACCAATTTCAACATGTGCATGCGTTCTTCATCAGAGTGCGTGTACATAAAACTTGCTGTACCTCCCAAGCCATTCGCCTCGGCCCAAGAAGCCATAGCCAAATAAAATTGAGAAGATGATGCTTCTTTTAAAATTTGATTGTTTAAGGCATTTTCAATTGCTGCTTTCATTGTGTATTGTTTTTGATTTTGTATTTCTTACTAAGTACCTGATAATCATATCCTAAACAAGGCTACTTGTTTCTTTCAACAACTCAGATTTTAACTTTCAAAATTAATGAATTATCCGAACGATATTCGCTCAAACAAGAATTCATACTCTTTCTAAACAACTTAAAGCGCTAAGGGTTCAATTTCACGACTGTCGTGTGGTATAAATTACCCGCTTCGTTCCAAAAGAAAATATGATACACGCCATTCTCCAAAAATTCCAAATTGATTGTAAAATCGGATGCATCCATGGCATTTGCGTGCACTAATTTTCCAGTAACATCATAAATTTCCATTTGATTGATGTTGAATTCAGCGGCTACCTGCAGTGTGTTATGAAATGGATTGGGATACACCAAAAAATCAACATTATTTTGAAGCTGACCTAAAAAACAATCCTGAACATTCACATCTACAGTGTCGTATGACGGACATCCATTGGGTGCTATGGCTTGAACAGTCACCTCCCATGGACCAAAAACAACCGGAACGGCGGTGTAGCTTGGACCCACAAAAGAATTTTGCCAAAGCACATTGTTCCATATTCCAGACAGTGAAAATACAAATTCAGAATTCATACAAACCAGAGACGGTTCATCGAAAAGTATTGTAGCTTCTGCAATTTGAGGCACATCATAATAAAAGGTATCAAAGCCCACAACATCGCATAGGTTTGCCACCTCTATTGCAATCCAATTGATGCCCGGTTGTGCAACAATTGTAGTCGTTTCAATCGTGCTTCCGGTGCTCCATTCATAAGAATCAAAATCGCTGGAAAGCCCAAAAACCAAGTTGCTTCCAGGACAAATAGGTGGGTCCGATTGAAGTACAATGATTGGGGTAAGAACCGTAGCGCTTATAAAAATTGGAGGCGTTGAAATGCTACATCCTGAGGTATTGAAAACGGTTAAAGACAACCAAGTTTCAGCATCAATTTCTATGCTGGGTTCGATACTTCCTGTGCTCCACAAATAAGCATAATACGGTTGATTGGCACTGACCTCAAGGGTTTCGCCGAGACAAAAATTTGTGGAACCAGAAAAAACCAGTTCGGGCATCTCAGGTGTTGATAAAACTGCGAGCACCACCTCGTCTTCAGCCAAACACCCGTTTTCATCAAACACTTGAACTGAAACTGAAAATGTGCCATCGGTTTGAAATTGATTGAGTTCTATGGGTGATGAGCCGCCGGTTGACCATGCATAAGTTTCATAGCCCGTTGGCACAGAAAAAGTAACTGTTTCAAAGGCACAAATCGTGAGCGCCGATGCATCAATTTCTACAGAAAAGCCCTCAAACACACCAAAACTAAGCGTATCTGAATGGAAAGCACAATTGTTTGTGTCGATAGTGTTTACGTAATATTCATAAAAGTTTCCAACGATCAAATCCTCAAGCACAATTTGAGGCGAAGTGCTGCCAATGCTCCATTGATAAGCGGAAAAGGCGTTTGGCATTACGCCTACGGTGTAGGAATTGTTGTCGCAAACCGCTGAAACGATATCGTACTCTAATGCTGGTGTAACTGGAGCGCAAAATTGAGCCAAAAAACCGTGAAACATGCCGCCAAATGTTTGCGTCTGATCGGCATCCAAAGTTGCAATACCATTTTCACTTTGTGTAAACCCAACTGCATGAATGTAGGTATTTGAATTTCGAATGGCAACACCGGTAAATTCTTCTGATAATGTTCCGCCGTAATAGGAACCCCATTCCAAGGCACCAGATGTGCTTATTTTCATGAGAAAAGCATCGTATTCCCCCTGAAGCAAAGCCACCAATGCATAGGGCGTGGCGATACCATTATTGCTTTGCGTTTTGCCAACAACAATTACGCCTTCGTCATAAAACGACTCAATTGCTTTGAGGTATTCTGCTTCACTTCCTCCAACATAAGTTGACCATTGTAAGGCGCCTGATGCATTAAATTGAGCCACAAAACCATCATCAACACTGCCTGGCTCAGTTTGATATCCAGCACCAAAAGATATGTTTTGCGCACTCGAGGTGTTGCCCATCAAATAAATATTGTTGGTGCCATCTACACACACATCATAGCCAAAATCATCGGAAGGGCCTCCAAAATAAGTTCCCCAAAGCCGTTGTCCTGCAGGATTAAATTTAGCCAAAAAAGCATCCATATTGCCAGCCAAAGCAGTTTGATATGCTCCTGGAGAAGCAATACCTGATGATGAAGAAGTAAAACCACCAAAGATGATGTTTTGATCACTGTCTAAAGCCAATCCATAAGCTTCTTGAAACGAACTGCCATAATAAGTGCCCCATATCAATTGACCTTGGTCAGTAAATTTTGCCAAAAAACCCGCCGAAACGCCAAAGAAACTCTCTTGGTGCGCTCCTAATGTTGCAATATTTGAAAAACTTCTTGTATGTCCGGTGATGTATAAATTATTTTGATCGTCAATGACCACCGACTCAGCAAAATCATGAAGTTCACCGCCATAATAGGTGCACCAAATTCGGTTGCCATTGTCGTCAAATTTGGCAAGAAAAGCATCATCTGCATTCATATTTACCGTCTGATGTACACCCGGAGTAGCAAAATTTGAACTGAATGAATTGCCACAAATATATACGAAGCCATTTTTAAACGTCACACCATAAGCCCTATCCACACTATTTCCACCAATGTAAGTGCCCCACAATTTTGTACCATCGGGAGCATACTTGATTAAAAAAACATCATAAACTGCTTGAAATGTCGATTGGAATGCCCCGGAAGTAGCGATATTGTTAACCGAGTTTGTGTATCCAACAGCATAAATATTGCCTAAGCCATCAACGGTAACTTCTAAAGGATAATCATCAACATTGCCACTGATGTAGGTGCCAAACCACAAATTGGGCATGGGGTCAATCACCAAAGTTTCAGTAAATTGAGTGAGACCACTAGATGTATTGAATTGAAAAAAATGGTCTGAATTGTTGTGCTCCTTGGCAACAAAATCTACTTGTATTTCTTGTTTAGAATCGCGAAAAAAACTGAGCGGAACAAATTCTTGAATGCGATTCAAAGGCAAATCAACAATGATAGCACCTTCACTCATATACGTTTGAAAAGGCGATTTGAAATTTAAAAGTATATTGTTGATGTTTCCTCCGGGATGGACGACAAAATCGTATTTGAATCCGCTTGGATTTGCATAAAAAACGACGTCGATTTTCGGATAAATTTCTTTGTAGGTTACTTTTTGATAAACATGTGATTGAAAGAAATTATCGCCTCGGTAAAATTTTTCAGAAAAAAGCAGATTTTCAGTTTCTATAATTCCTGCAAACGATTGGTTTTCAAAAATAATATCAACACGGTTAAAGTCGAAAAGCACCTGAGTTTCATCCTCATTCTCCAATTTAGTTTGGTCCTTTTGCTTTTTAAGCAGCTCGTAAGAAAAACCATTTTTGTTCAAATGCACCCTAAAATCACCGAAATTAGCATAATACAAAACGTGACTATTGGATAAACCATACTCATTTTGCAGCTGTCCGTTATTATGAACAAAACCTTGAGCTTTTGCCTGACCTACGAGCAAAAACGCACAAAAAATCCAACAAATTTTTTCGAAAACTTTCATAATGGTTCCGCTAATTTAGATTATTTTTTGAATTTAAATCCATATGCAACTACTTTATGTTTATTTTCGTCAGGTTTGAATTAAAAGACTACATTATGAAAAAAATACTATTCGGCTTATTAGTGCTAGGCACCACTTATGGCTTTTCTTGCTCACCCTATTTAACCCCATTGGTATCTCACACCATAACCCCTACAACGATAGATTTTCAGGTTATCAGCACCTCGCAGTGGCAGTGTTGTTTTGTTTTTGAAATGGAGCTCATTTGTGAATCTGCCAACTTTACTGGAGTTGGGAATTTGCAGCCTGGCATTGAAGTTTGTAAAGGTGCTGGAAATGCGTCTTCCTCTACTTGGGGAAGCGAGCCTTATCCTGTTTATTCTTTTCCTCTAGCAGATTTGTGTCCAGGTGTACCATATAAATATCGTGTTAGAGACCGCCACACAGGTTACAGCTATTGGTCGGAATGGTCTGCAATTGGTTATTTCACTATCGACGGTGATGCTCCAACTTTTACGCTTAACCTAGAGGCTGATCCGCAGGTGATTTGCGCGCCAGATTGCTCTACTTTAACTGCAACACCGAGCATCGGTTGTTCTCCGCCAGTTTTTACATGGAATCAAGGTTTAGGAAATGGAAACCAACAAACTGTGTGTCCAACAGAAAACACCTTTTATGAAGTTACAGCAACATTTAACGTGCCTTACTGCCCGAGTGTTGTTCAAACACAATCTGTTACCATTATTGCTGATGTGCCTGCTGTAGCTGGGAGTTTGACAGCGCAGCCTTTAATTTTATGTCAAGGAGAATCTACGACTTTATCAATTTCAGGTCAATATGGAGATTTGCAATGGCAGTCTGCGAATGAAGCTGCTGGACCTTTTGTAGATATACAAGGGGCAACGTCAACCACATTCATTCATAATGGCACAACTCCGGGTATCTTTTATTATCGGGTGCGCGTCAATACTACTTGTACTGAGGAAATCACGGAAATTATTACAGTCGAAGTATATGACTATCCTCAGGCGAATTTCGATGCGGAGAATGTTTGTTTTCCAAACGCTACAATATTCGAAAACACAACACAAAACATCTTTCCTGTGACCAGCTGGTTGTGGAACTTCGGTGATGGAAATACATCAACCCAACAGTCGCCAACACACTCATATGCGCCAGGTACGTATACGGTAACACTAACCGCCACAAATGCAGGTGGATGTCCAAATACTTTTACAAGTACAATTACTGTTTATGCCGTACCTGATGTAAGTTTCACGGCAACACCACTCGAAGGTTTTGAGCCTCTTATTGTTGATTTTGTTAACACATCAAATGGAGCAAGCAATTATTCTTGGAATTTTGGTGATGGAAATTCGACTTTCGGTAATTTTCTAGAGACCTCGCATACCTATGAAAATTATGGTGTTTATACGGTCACTTTATCGGCTACAGAAAATGGGTGCAGCGATTCGGCAACTTTGACTATTGTGGTCATTATAAATGATATAAGCTATCAGATTCCGAATGTATTTACTCCTAATCCAGGGGATGATGTCAATTCTTATTTTCAATTGATGAATCCATTGGGATTCAATCGTGTAGAGCAGTTTGAAGCCCTTATTTTAAACAGATGGGGACAAGTTGTAAGAACTTATACGAACTACGATTTTGCATGGGATGGAAAAGATGAAGCTGGCAATGATGTTTCTGAAGGCGTCTATTTTTATAAATTAAGCTTTCAAAATGTTGAAGGTGAGATTTTCGAAGAACATGGTTTTGTTCACTTGGTTCGACAATAAAAATTCATTCACTGAGAAAATCAGTGGTACATTATTCAAACAATGATGCACCGATACTTTAAAATAGAACTTAATCTTAACTGAATTGTTTTTCATAAAAAAATCAATTGTGGGCAACCTTCGGGTTCAGTTGCGCGTTATGTTCTTAGAGAAAAAAAATAATGAAAAATAAGATTTTACTTGCTTTTTGTGTTTTCGTTCTACCCATGATTTATGGAAATCATGTTAATGCTTGCTCACCCTATGGAACGCCATTTGCAACGCATACAATTTCTGGAAACAATCTAAATATAACTGTTACGAGCACTAGTGCATGGTCTTGCACATACCATTTTCAATTGGAGCTTATATGCAGCGCTGCAAATTTTACTGGCACGGCAAACTATGGTTTCGAGACGCCAATTGCAAACACGCCGATTGTTAATAAACCAACTCCTGCAAATTTAGCCTATCAAGCATATGCCATCGATATCAGCCAACTTTGTCCGGGAATAACATACAAGTACCGCGTTAGAGAAAAACACACGAATTATTCTTATTGGTCTGAATGGTCAGCAGTATATACGTTTACGGTTCCAGGTCCGCCTTATACAATCAACATTTCTGCCGACCCCGTGGTTGTTTGCCCACCAGATTGCACCACGCTAACTGCTTCATCCACAAACAACTGCGGCCCAGTTACGTACACATGGAGTGGGGGTTTGGGTTCAGGAGCTGTAAAAACAGTGTGCCCAACAACATCTACTACATACGCCGTTACAGGATCCGTTCAGGTGCCGATGTGTCCTATTCCAATCACCCAAACTACTTCCATATTCATCGAAGTCGACAGTCCTGCTGTTAATGGTTTGGTTGTTGCCGACCCTCCTATCTTGTGTCAAGGTGAATCAACGACATTAACCGTTTCAGGATACTACGGTTTTCTGCAATGGCAGTCGTCAACTGATCCCAATGGACCGTTCAATGACATTATTGGTGCTACTGGTGAAACATATACGTTCAACACAGATTTAACGACACAAAACACCTATTTCAGAGTACATATTTATACATGTACAGATGAATACACCACACCAGTTTTGGTTCAAGTATTTGATACACCTCAACCCAATTTCAACACCGCCAATATTTGCGCAGATGCGTCTTATGTATTTCAAAATACAACGGTCAATGTAAGTCCAATAACATTATGGCAATGGGATTTTGGGAATGGTGCCACATCCAATCAAGAAAATCCTAATTATTTTTTCGCTCCAGGCACATATTCGGTTTCTTTATACGCAGAAAATGGCGCAGGATGTTCTGACCAAATAACACAAGACATCACAGTTTTCCCAATGCCAGTGCCATTATTTACTGTTGAGAATGTTTGCCTAGGCGTTGCAAGTAATTTGGTGAATAATTCTAGTGTTATTGCACCAAGCACAATTGTTCAGTACGCGTGGGATATAAATACGGATGGTACTGTGGATTATACCAGTATGAATGCAAGTCATAACTATTTGACAGAGGGCGCATACCCGGTTAATTTAACGGTTACTACAGATCATGGATGTTCAGCCAGTTTCAATCTGATGACCTCGGTTTACCCAAACCCAGTAGCAAACTTTACAACATCTGCTGTTTGTCATAATGTAGCCAGCACTTTCTTCGATCAATCTACTGTGTCAAATACGATAACAAACAATTCTATTGTAGATTGGCAATGGGATTTTGGTGATGGCAACAATGGTGTAGGACCCAATCCTTCACACACATACGACACACCAAGCAATTATAACGTAACATTAACGGTTACAACCAATAATGGCTGCACGCACAATACAACCCAAAACCTGTTTGTTTACCCCATACCAGTAGCCTCTTTCGTTGGTACGAACATTGAAGGATGCAGCCCAATTTTTCCTATAATCACCTCCACATCTACTGTTGCAGCACCATCGGTAATTACAAATTATCATTGGCAAATGAGCAATGGAACACAACAAAATTCTGGTGTTAACACCTTCTTGAATTCGCTTGTGAATAATGGAAGTGCAACGAATACTTACGGTGTTCAACTCACAGTAACAACCAACCACGGTTGTACGCATACCGTTAATGATCCTTCTTTCATCAATGTATTCCATAATCCAATTGCGAGTTTTTATTACGAACCATTCTATCCAAATATTTTGGATACAGAGGTAGATTTCTTCAACACATCGCTATATGCAGATTCCTATGTATGGCACTTTGGCTATGCAGGAAACACAACTGAAACGAATCCAACGTTCTTTTTTCCAGATGACCGACCAGAAATTTACACAGTTTGGATGGTTGCAAACACCAACGAAGGATGCGCTGACACGGCATATGCCAATGTCGAAGTACAAGATGTATTACTGTTCTATGTTCCTAATACTTTCACGCCAGACAATGATGATTTCAACCAATACTTTACGCCTATTTTCACCTCTGGTTTCGAGCCATCGACGTATCATCTCACTATTTTTAATCGCTGGGGAGAAGTGATTTTTGAATCTTACGATTACGAAATTGGTTGGGACGGAACATACGGTGTTGGTAGTTCAAACATTGTTACAGATGGAACATATGTTTGGCAAATTACATTTAGAGAAACGATGTCTGATAAGCGTCATTTATATCGTGGACATGTGAATATTTTGAGATAGATTTATTTTGTCATTCTTTTGATTTTTCTTGTAATCAATGAAAATCAAATTGTTAGGTGCTATTTTGAATGTAAAAATATGAGTGGTTTTGTTAAAAATTACAAATAGATTTCTTACTTTTGAACATTCACTTTCTCCTTTTCCTTAGATTATGAAGCAGAAGTTACCTATTATATTGACAGTTTGGCTCGGTATTTTGTCCTTTAATAAAAATGCCCATGCCTGTTCACCTTATGGTACTCCTTTGGTTCAACATACAATAAGTGGTGGCAACTTGAATGTAACCGTTACGAGCACATCTGCTTGGCAATGTTGCTATGTATTCGAAATGGAGCTCATTTGTCAACAAGCCAACTTCACAGGAATCGCCAATCTCACACCTGGTATCCAAGTTTGTAAAGGCAGCGGAAATGGATCTTCGTCGTCATGGGGCAATGAAAATTATCCCGTTTACTCCTACCCTTTGGCTAATTTGTGTCCTGGTATTCCTTACAAATACCGGGTTCGCGAGCGTCACACCAATTATTCATATTGGTCGGAATGGTCTACCGTCGGGAATTTTGTGGTAGGTGGTGACCCTTATGCATTGAGCATTTCAGCAGACCCCGTGGTTGTTTGTCCGCCAGACTGCACTACTATCACAGCAAGTTCTTCGGCCAATTGCGGTCCAGTAACTTACACATGGAATCAAGGTTTAGGTACTGGAGCGGTTAAAACGGTTTGTCCAACAACACCTACCACGTATGCTGTAACAGGTTCCTTTCAAGTACCGATGTGCCCGATTTCGATTACCCAAACCGTATCAACTTTTATTCAAATTGATGATCCAGCAGTTCCTGGTGTTGCTAGTGCTAATCCTTCTACAATCTGTCAAGGTGAATCATCTAATTTGACGCTCAATGGTCATTACGGAATTATTCAATGGCAATCCTCGAGCGCACCGGGCGGTCCGTTTACGGATATCCCTGGAGCAACATCGACCAATTACACCTTCAATTCGGACTTGACAAGCCAAAACACATACTTCCGTGCGCATGTTTACACGTGCACCGATGAATATACGACTCCTGTATTGGTTCAAGTATTTGATACTCCACAACCCAATTTCAATACCGCCAATATTTGTGCTGATGCGTCCTATATCTTCCAAAACACAACCGTAAATGTGAGTCCAGTTACCACATGGGGATGGGATTTTGGTAATGGCGCTACTTCAAGCCAAATGAATCCGAACTATTTTTTCACACCCGGCACATACTCCGTTTCTTTGTTTGCCTCAAACGCCGCTGGCTGTTCTGACCAAATCACGCAGGATATCACCGTTTATCCTATGCCAACAACATCGTTCATGGTGTCCAATGTTTGTTTTGGAACTACGAGCAATTTTGTAAACACATCGTCGGTTGAGGCACCAAGCACCATCACTAATTATTCGTGGGATATCGATACGGATGGTTCTGTAAATTATACTACAATCAATGCCAACCACAATTACCAATTCGAAGGAGCGTATCCTGCTACCCTCACGGTAACTACAGATCACGGTTGTTCTGGCACATTCAGTTTGATGACATCTGTATTCCCTATTCCCGTGGCATCATTCACAACCACACCTGTTTGTCATAATGTTTTGAGCACCTTTTTTGACCAAACGATGGTATCAAACCAAGCTACAAGTAATACGATCGTTGATTGGCAATGGAATTTTGGTGATGGCACCACTGGAACTGGTCCAAATCCATCACATACATACGATACGCCTAGCAATTATACCGTAACTTTGAATGTAACATCCAACAATGGCTGTTCGCATTCGACCTCACAAATCATCTTAGTTTATCCTATTCCTGTGGCTTCGTTTTCGGGAACACAGTTGGAAGGCTGTAGTCCGCTATTTCCTGTGATAACTTCCAATTCAACAGTTGCATCACCAAGCGTCATTTCGAATTATCACTGGCAAATGAGCAATGGAGTTGAACAAAATTCTGGTGTCAATACCTTCCTTAATTCATTGGTCAATAGTGGAAATAGTACACTAAGCTATGGTGTTCAACTCACAGTAACTACAAATCACGGCTGTACACATACGGTAAATGAACCAGAATTCATTTTCGTGCATCACAACCCTATAGCAGGTTTTTATTATGACCCTTTTTACCCCAACATCTTAAACACAGAGGTTGATTTCTTCAACACATCGTTATATGCAGATTCTTATGTTTGGAATTTTGGGTATTATGCGTTTTATGGCTCAACAACCGAGGTGAACCCTACATTTCTGTTTCCAGACGAAGGTCCAGACATTTATCAAGTTTGGTTAATCGCCAATACTAATGAGGGATGTGCCGACACAGCTTATGCCAACGTTGAAGTGCAAGACGTTTTACTTTTCTATGTGCCGAATACCTTTACTCCTGACAATGACGACTACAATCAAGCGTTTACTCCCATTTTCACTTCTGGATTTGAGCCATTAACCTATCACTTAACGATATTTAATCGTTGGGGGGAGGTAATTTTCGAATCCTATGATTACGAGATTGGTTGGGATGGCACATACGGTGTGGGTAGTTCTCAATACGTCCCTGATGGAACCTACACTTGGCAAATCAGTTTCAGGGAAACGATGTCGGATAAACGTCATCTGTATCGTGGGCACATCCATTTGCTCCGATAGTCTGACAAGCTGTCACTAATCTTTTGAGGTATGGTCTTTGTTTTCCAATGGCATGAACCAATTTGAAACGAACACCAAAATTGTTTTCGGCTACCCTATTTTGCTTCTCATTTTTATGTGGAGCATACAGCTTTTGGATTATAGTTCCAGCTTTGATTTTTTTGAATTGGGTATTCTGCCTAGAAAAGCAACGGGATTATTGGGGATCTTGAGTTCCCCTTTTATTCACAGTGCCAACGACATCAAGCATATATTGAGCAATTCAGCACCCATATTTGTGTTGCTGGCCAGTTTGATTTATTTTTATAAGGAAATCGCATTGAAAGTGGTGTTTATTGTCTGGCTGGGCGGTGGACTGCTCACATGGATTTATGCCCGTGAGAGTTACCACATTGGTATGAGTGGTGTGATATATGGTCTTACAGGTTTTCTTTTTGCCTCTGGTGCCATTCGCAAATATAAGCCACTTATGGGACTGTCCTTATTCGTCGTATTCTTATATGGTAGTTTGATTTGGGGTATATTTCCCTTAGAAACCAAAGTGTCGTGGGAAGGACATTTATCTGGGCTAATTCTCGGTGTGCTTTCCGCAGTAATATACCGCAAAGAAGGTCCGCAGCAACCCAAATTTCGGTACGAAATAGAAAAAGAAATGGGTATAGAACCTATAGACTATGAACAAATTTGGCGAGAAGCACAATTGGCTCAAGACATATCAAACAATGAAAACCAAGGTCAGACCACAGAATCATCACAAAATGCAACCCTGCGCAACACAACGTTTAGCTATTATTTGACAACGAAATCTGAGGAAGAGCCTCAAGATGAGCAAAAAAAATCCCCCGATGCAAATACATCGAGGGACTGATTAACAAATCTATCATTCGATAGACTACTTCTTAAATTCTGCGTAAACGTCAATGCTAATCTTTGGAGAAACAAATTCACCCTCTCCACCAAGGCCTTCCATTTTGAAAGCTGAAAAATCCAAATCAAATCCACCAGAAAGTGATATTCCCGTATCGTCCATGGTGAATGCCATTGGCACATCAAACGGCATATCGATGCCCTTTACTGTCAACACACCTTGAACATTGCCATCTTTCGAACCTGTGATTACAACTTTTGCAGTTGGGAATTTTTCAACATTGAAATAATCTTCGTTTTTCAAGTGACCCTCTAGTTTCAAAGCTTGTTCCTCACCAAAAGGTGCGTTCATTTCCTTGATGCTTTTCATGTTCAATTCAAACTCGCCACCAACAACTGCTCCGTCAACAACACTGATTGAACCGCTGTTGAAAAGCAATTCACCTTCGTGACTGTGATCCAAATTTCCGTCTTTAATGTAATCTCCAAACCAATAAATGTCTGAATTGTCAGTGATTAACTGATAAACTTCAGCGTTTTGTTCTTCTGTAGCGTTTTCTGATGAACAGCTGTACAATCCAAGGGTAGCAATACCAAGTGCGAAAAATCCTAATTTCTTCATAATGAATAATTTTAATGTTATATTATGACAAAAGTACGTTTGAAATCCGGATTTGTTCTTAACCTAGGTCAAGAAATCAAACCCTATTTAACTTCAGAGAAAAATTTGTCTTGTAAAATGCCTGATCCACGTGTAATAAGCTCCCAATTGTCAACATCAAATCGAAAATGCAAATATCCTAAGGTTGGCACGTGTTGATAATCATTTAAAAAATAAGAAACGAGTTCGCTTATGCCATCGTTGTGCCCGATAATCAAGACGGTATTTGAATTAGCTGCATGCGTTGCAATCACTGACATTATTTCCTGAGCCGGCGCCAAGTATAAATCAGCAAAAAATTCGACCACGCTTCCTGTACAAACCTCTTGTAAGGATGTAAAGGTCATTCTCGTTCGTTTGGCATCAGAAACCAATATGGTATCCACTGGTCGCCATGTTGATTTTAGGTAATTCGCAAGGTCTTCACATTGCCGCAAACCACGGTCATTTAGCTCGCGATCAATATCCCTTTGATTAGGTTGAATGCGCTCTGTTTTGGCGTGACGGATGATAAATAGCTCCTTCATTTTTTATATTTTCCGTTGAATTTAATGTGCAAGGCATCAAGCACCTCTTTCTCTTTCGGCGATGTACCGGGTTCAATAAAATTTAACCCACTTATGGCATCAGGCAGGTATTCTTGTGCAACAAAATTACCTTGGAAATCGTGTGGATATTGGTACTCTTCTCCATAACCCATGCTTTTCATTAATTTCGTTGGTGCGTTTCGCAAATGAATAGGAACCGATAAATCACCTGTTTCACGGACCACGCGTTGTGCTTTGTTTATAGCAACATATGCTGCATTTCCCTTTGGAGAATGAGCCAAATAAATAGCACATTGCGACAGAATAATCCGCGACTCAGGCCAACCAATCATTTGTACGGATTGGAAAGTTGTGTTGGCGATTACCAAAGCCGTAGGATTTGCCAAACCAATATCTTCAGACGCCAATATCAACATGCGTCTGGCAATGAATTTTGGGTCTTCGCCGCCCTCAACCATGCGCGCCAACCAATAAACAGCGCCATTGGCGTCGCTACCTCGAATAGACTTGATGAAAGCTGAAACAATATCATAATGTTGTTCTCCAGTTTTGTCATAAAGCACCGTATTTTGTTGCGCCGACGACATCACCACATCATTGGTAATAACAACAGGATCATTAGCAATTGTGCCCACCACCAATTCAAAAACATTGAGCAATCTACGTGCATCTCCACCTGAGAGTTTGAGCAAGGCTTCTGTTTCTCTGAGTTCTATATCGCGCTTCGACAAAATTGAATCCTCCTGCATGGCCTTGTTGAGCAGCAGTTGCAAATCCTCAATACTGTGAGATTCTAAAACATAGACTTGGCAACGCGATAAAAGTGCCGATATTACTTCGAAAGATGGATTTTCAGTGGTTGCGCCAATGAGAGTTACAGCGCCTTTTTCAACAGCTCCAAGTAAAGAATCTTGTTGCGATTTTGAAAAACGATGGATTTCATCGATAAATAAAATTGGACTTTTTCCAGCGTTAAAAATGGTGTTTTGTTCGGCTTGTGCAATCACTTCTCGCACTTCTTTCACTCCAGAATGCACCGCGCTCAAGCTGTAAAACGGTCGATCCATTTTTTTTGCAATCAAGTTGGCCAAGGTCGTTTTTCCAACACCAGGTGGTCCCCACAAAATTAATGATGGAAGCACTCCTGAATCAATCGCCCTGCGCAAACCAGCATTTGGCGCCATAAGGTGACGTTGCCCCAAGTATTCATCAAGAGAATTGGGACGCAAACGTTCGGCAAGAGGGATATGACCAGACATAAAAAAACCGCCCTGTATAAGAACAGAGCGGTCAAAATTACATATAAATAGGGATTACTTGATAATCACTTTTTCAACAGTTGTGATACCAGTACGAACTACATGAACAAAGTAAATTCCCGGTAACTCTTGGCTCAAATCTACTTGAATGTTTTCATTTGAAGGTGCAGCAACAAATACTGAACGTCCTGTTACATCTACCACAGAAACATTAGCTTCAATTGCATCATTGTTGCTTACGGTAAAAACACCGTTGCTCGGATTAGGATACACTTGAACAGCAGCAATTGTATTGTTGTCAATATTGGCAAAAACAGTTGGGTTTTCTGAACTCAAGACTACTGTAATTTTGATTTCACCAATAATTGGATTCAAAATTTTCAAGCTGGCATGTGTAAATAAAGAGAAATTGGATGTTCCGTCTTTTACATAGTCGAAGGTTTCGCGAACAATTGTTACAGAAGTTGGCACTGGCAAGATACTCAATGTGATATCGGCATAAAGTGTGTCTAATGTATAAATTCTCAAAACATTGGTGTGCTGTACACCATTGGCTAGAATTAATGTTCCAGTACCGTCGGCTGTCACCCAAGTTTGACCCTCAGCCTCGTTGTCTTCCTCGAAAATAGTCAAGGTGCCAGACATGTTATCTGTAAATGTTGTGCCCAATGTGGTTGGGAATTGCAACATTTTTTGCAAATCAGAGAAAACAAAGGTAACCTCGCCCAAATCTGGCAATTCAAATTGATAGCCATGAGCCAATTTATCATTGGTTCCTTCTTCATACGTATAGGCCGTATTCACAAAACCAGGAATCATCAGCATATGTGACGCATTTGGAAAACTCACATTGCCTGTTGGGTCAATTACCGATAAGATTCTAGTATTGTCTTCATAGCCACCGAGGGCAGAGAAATCCCAGGTTTGTCCACTCCCAGTAATATCACCGAGATTGGCAGCTGTAGTATCAACCAAATACATTGTGGTGGTTGCTTCAATACTTGGCTCATTAGAAAAATTCCAAGTTTGGCCGAATAAACCAAAGCTCATAATGGTCAATCCGAAAATAGAAAATAAATATTTTTTCATGTTTTATAGTTTTAAGGGGCTAAAATACAAATTTCAACGAATATTGTTTTCGAAATAGGGATAAACGGCATATATTGAAGCGCTATGGAGTTGTTCTATTGCACAATTCTCACGATATACGTTTGAAAATCAGAGCGATTAGGCTACTTTGAGGGTGTTTAGTTTGGATTTAGAAATGCGTTCTATGGCATAATCTCCTGTGATGCGCAGTTCTGTAACATCGTTGGAAGAAGGTGCATCAAACATATCATCTGTCAAAATCGCTTCACAAATGGTTCTGAGTCCACGTGCTCCTAATCCAAATTCAATGGCTTTCTCCACCATAAAATCTAAGGCTTCATCATCAAAAGAAAGTTGTATGCCATCGAGTTCAAACAACTTGATGTATTGCTTAACCAGCGCATTTTTAGGTTCGGTAAGAATCATTTTCAGACTTGCCGCCGTTAAAGGTTCCAAATAAGTCAAAGAGGGAAAACGACCAATCAACTCAGGAATTAATCCGAATTGTTTCAAATCTGCTGGACTGATGTATTGCAACAAATTGCTCTGGTCAATAATACCACCATCTTTAGAGCTAAAACCAATGGCTTGCTTGTTTACCCTGCGCGCAATGATTTTCTCAACACCATCAAAGGCACCACCACATACAAATAGTATATTCTTGGTGTTTACTTGTATCATTTTTTGCTCGGGATGTTTGCGCCCGCCTTGAGGTGGCACATTGACAGTAGCTCCTTCAAGCAATTTCAGAAGGGCTTGCTGCACGCCTTCTCCAGATACGTCTCTCGTAATCGAAGGATTATCAGATTTTCTTGCAACCTTGTCAATTTCATCAATAAAAACGATGCCTCGCTCGGCAAGTGTCACATCATAGTCTGCGGCTTGCAATAAGCGCGACAAAATGCTCTCCACATCTTCGCCAACATAACCTGCTTCGGTAAGCACTGTGGCGTCGGCAATACAAAATGGCACATTCAGCATTCTAGCAATCGTCTTGGCAAGCAAGGTTTTGCCTGTACCTGTGCGCCCCACCATGATGATGTTCGATTTTTCAATTTCTACCTCATCCAATGCCCTGTCGTTGTCAAAATCAATCCGTTTGTAGTGGTTGTAAACGGCAACAGACAATACTTTTTTGGCATCATCTTGACCGATTACGTATTCATTCAAACCACGCATGATGTCTATAGGTTTTAAAGAAGACTTTTTAGCCGCATTTTTTGAGGCTTTTGGTTTGCTTGAAGCAGAAGATTGCGAAATAGATTGAGCTTGATCAACACAATGATTACAGATATTACCACTAATACCTGTAATCATCAATTCCACCTGATTGGAAGACCTTCCACAAAAAGAACAACTAGAATCTTTCTTAGCCATTAAAAATCACTTAAATTATTTTACATTGCGAAGTAAAACTTCATCTACCATACCATAATCTTTGGCTTCTTGTGCAGTCATCCAATAATCGCGATCACTATCGGCCCAAACCTTTTCGTAATCTTGCTTAGAATGATTGGCAATGATGGTATACAGCTCTTTCTTCAATTTTTGAATCTCGCGGGCTGTGATTTCGATATCCGAGGCCTGACCTTGAGCACCGCCTAGTGGTTGATGAATCATAACACGCGAATGTCTCAAAGCCGAACGTTTTCCATCGGCACCAGCACAAAGCAAAACTGCACCCATAGATGCGGCCATACCCGTACAAATTGTTGCAACATCGGGTTGGATGTATTGCATCGTATCATAAATACCAAGTCCGGCATACACAGATCCACCTGGAGAATTCAAATAAATCTGAATATCCTTTTTGGCATCTACAGATTCCAAGAAAAGCAATTGTGCTGTGATGATATTAGCCACTTGATCATATATTCCTGTTCCCAAGAAAATGATTCTGTCCATCATCAAACGCGAAAAAACATCCATTTGAGCAACGTTCAATTGGCGCTCTTCAATGATATATGGCGTTAAAGACGATTCAATGTAATTATCAAGGTGCATGCTGCTGATGCCTTGATGTTTGGTTGCGTATTTTTTAAATTCGTTGTAGTCCATTTTTTATAGTTTTAAGCCCTAAAATTAGTGAATCTGTAAAACGCATCAGAATTGTTGATAAAAAAAAGAGGGATTAAGCGTTTTTCGAAAGCGCTACAAATTCCTCGTAAGATACCTTACGCTCCTTTTTCTTAACCATTCCTGACACAAGTGCTTCAAATTTTCTTTCAGTTACTTGACTTTGAATTTCATAGCGCTGCTCTTCGTCTTGTAATATTCTAGTAACAGACTGCATGATTTCTTGTTCTGGAATGTCTTCAGTTGGAATGCCATATTGTTTGTAATTATCCAACAAAAGGTTTTTAGCATGATCCATGATGTCTGTGTATGAAATTTCAACATTGTTGCCTTCAAAAACTTTGTTTTGAATCAAGCGATATTTCAAAGATCTCAAATAATTGCCCATTTCATTGTCCCACTGCTCATCTGTTAGTGGTTTATCAGATGACATTTTTAGCCAGCGCTTCAAGAAATCTACTGGGAATTGAGGATTCACTTTTTCCATCAAATGGTCGTAAATTTTATTCATGAAAACCACTTGAGCGTTTTTGTTGAAAATTGCTTCCAAATCAACCTGAATTTTGGTGCGCAGTTCATCTTCGCTTGAAACCACTCCAGGACCATAAATTTTATCGAAAAGCTCTTGATTCAATTCAGCGAGATCAATCATTCGCACGTCATTGATTTCAACTTTAAAAACTTGACCAACAGCATCCAATTCAGCTTCTGAAACGCCAAGCATTGCAGCCAAATCTTTATTGTCCTTGGTAAGTTTAGCAACTTCAAGATCAAGAACATCACCAATTTTAGCATCTTTCAATGTTTTGATTACCTTTTTGTCGGTAAGCAATTCCATTGAAAACGATGTGTTTTTGTCAATACCTCCTTCTTTTACATTTCCCTCAGCGTCTAGTTCGGTAATATGACAAGAAATTATTTCATTGCCTTCTATGGTGTCGGTTGATACCATTTTACCATATCTGCGGCGAATATTGTCTACCTCTTCATCTAGCAACTTTTTGTCGATAGCAATTTGATAGTAATCAAATGTGTCTTTTTCGGATAACGGAATATCGAAACTTGGCGCGTAACCTATTTCATATACAAATTCAAAATCATCTGGATTGTCCCAGTTGCCCACTACTTCTTCGTCAGATTTAGGAATTGGTGCGCCTAAAATTTGAAGATTGTTTTCTGATATATACTTATACAGTCCATCATTTACCAAGCGATTCAATTCGTCGGCCAAAACAGCTTTTCCATATTGCTTAATGATAAAACCCATTGGCGCCTTACCTGGACGAAAACCAGGGATATTGGCTTTTTTTCGATAATCTACGAGTGTTTTATCATACTTCGACTTATAGTCATCTGCACTAACTTGAACTTTCAATACACCGTTAAGTGCATCTAAATTTTCACAAACAATATTCATTACTTTAATTTAAAAAGAAGTTACTAAACAACACAAACAAAAAATGGTATAAGCACATTTGTTCTTATACCATTTCAAGAAAGTGCGGATGGGGGGACTCGAACCCACACGCCGTGAAGCACCAGATCCTAAGTCTGGCATGTCTACCAATTTCATCACATCCGCTAAAAAAGAACTCAAATTCGGGCTGCAAAGATAAAGATTATTTTATTTCCAAAACACAGGCATAAATTTTTGACAAAAATTTTGTGATTTTTTTCTGCACCTGAGCAACTTTACGTTAAAGTCATCGTCAAGAATGCAAACTACTTGAACTAATCTGTAATTTTGCAATTTCAATTATTTAAATAATTATGAAAAAAATTACTTTCCAAGCTTTATTCTATGTTAAGTTGTCGGTACTTACTGTGCTTTTACTTGCATCGAAAATGGGTAATGCACAAAATACAGCAACTTTTAATTTCACTGGTCAGGTGCAAGAATGGATAGTTCCACCTTGCGTTTATGAAGTTTGTACGGATGTTCGTGGGGCCAAAGGGGGCGGAGCCAACGGAGGCAACGGAGCGAGAATAACGGCATGTATTCCAGTTCAACCTGGTGACATCTTATATTTATATGTTGGCGGTATGGGCACGCAAGGTAATAACTCTGGCGGTTGGAATGGCGGCGGAACAGGTCATGCATCTTTTGGTGGTGGCGGACAAGGTTCTTGGGGCGGCGGAGGCGCATCGGATATTAGAATTGGGGGAACAGCACTCGCTAATCGCATTATAGTAGCTGGAGGCGGCGGTGGTCGCAGTGGTGGTTCGGGTCCTGTTTGTGGCGGAGCTGCCAATTGCCAAAACGGAGCACAAGGATGTAATACTTTTGGATTTGGCGGAGGTGGTGGCACCCAGACTGCTGGCGGTACAGCTGGTGTTCCTTGGGCTGGTACACCTCCTGGCGGACAAGCTGGCGCATTAGGTCAAGGCGGCCAAGGCGGATTATGGAATGATGCTTCTGGTGGCGGTGGCGGTGGCGGTCGCTTCGGCGGTGGCGGTGGCGGAAATGACGGATGTTGCTCTGGCGCTAATGGCGGCGGCGGCGGCGGTGCTGGATCAAGCCTTATGCCAGCAGGAGGACAATGCTTCGCTGCAAGCAATGCTGGTCATGGTCAGATTATTTTAACGTGGGTAGGCGGTGGCGGCGGTGGCCAAATGGTTGTTTCATCTACTGGTCCTTACTGTGCTGGTCAAGCGATAGAATTAAATGCCAACCTAAGCACAGCAGCCTTTTACAATTGGTTTGGGCCAAATGGGTTTACATCAAATGTTCAAAATCCAACTATTCCTGCTAACCTAGTAGATGCCACTTATACGGGCGAATATTTCCTTCACTACGAAAATGGCGGTTGTGAAGATACCATTTCTGTTCAAGTGGTTGTTTACGACTCCGTGGTGCCTGCATTTAATCAGGTTCCAGACTTTTGTCAAGATGCTGTAATTGGTAATTTGCCAACAAATGCAACCAATAACCTACCTGGAACAGCTACACCTGTATCTGGTATTTGGACACCTGCAATCAACAATCAGCAAACCACGGTTTACACATTTATGCCTACTCCTGGTTCTTGTGCTACCAACACCAACATGACGATTACAATTATACCGAATATAGTTCCTCAATTTACACAACTCGGGCCATTCTGTATTGATACACCGTTAGACCCAATTCCTACAACATCGCTCGATGATATCACTGGAACTTGGACACCAGCAATTAATAATCAAGATACAACTACTTACACCTTTACACCAACACCTGGTGAGTGTGCATACCCTACAACTATGACCATTAACATTTGGCCTTTGGTTTTGCCTACATTCAATCAAGTTGCGGCAATTTGTCAGGATGATAACCTGAATCCATTGCCAACGATGTCTATTCCGACAATTTTAGGTCCAATAACTGGTGCTTGGAGCCCAGCAATGAATAATCAATTGACCACAACATACACCTTCATGCCAGACCCAAATCAATGTGCATTAGAAAACACGATGACCATACAAGTTTGGGCTCGTCCTTTGCCTACATTTAATTTGGATGAGACCATCGGCTGTGCTCCATTGCGTGTCTTCTTTGAAAACACAACTGGATTTGGCAATCCTCTGGCTTGTCAATGGACACTTGGAAACGGAGATGTTGTGAGTTCATGTGGAAACTTTATTCAAGGCACTTACAATACACCTGGATGCTACGATGTTACTTTAACCATGACCTATCCAGGCAATTGTGTAAATACCTACACTGCTGTTGAAGCGGTTTGTATTGAGCCTGACCCAATTGCGGCGTTTACTGCCAACCCAACACAAGCTGAGGTAAATCAAGCAGTTAATTTCATGAACATGTCGAATGGTGCTGTTGAATACGATTGGACTTTTGGTGACTTTACTGGCGTGTTTACCGATGAAAACCCTGTTCATTACTATTCAAGTCCAGGTTTCTATTTGGTTTATTTGATTGCTTATACCGACTTTGGTTGTTCTGATACAACAGCTCAGGCAATCTTTGTTGATGAGCCCCTAATCTATTATGTTCCAAATACATTTACGCCAGACGATGATGAGTTCAACCCAGAATTTAAACCAATCATGACTCAAGGCATAGATATTTATGGTTACCAGTTACTTATCTTCAATCGTTGGGGTGAAATACTCTTCGAATCCAATGACGCTGAGTTTGGATGGGATGGCACCTACGGAGGAAACATAGTGCAAGATGGTACTTACATTTGGAAAATTAGATACAAAGTAGTTGGCGTGGACAAACCTCAAGAAATTATTGGTCACGTAAACGTAATTAGATAAGTTTAAAATCTACTGCTATAAAGGGTCAGATGTTTTTCTGACCTTTTTTTTTGCTTAAAACTGAACACATGACAATAAGAAATTGGATACTTCTTACAATCATCTTTTTGGGTGTAAATCAATTTGCTCAAAGTCAAGATACTAAAAATATGCTATTCATTGGCAACAGCTATACAGGTTATAATAACTTGGCTGCAATGGTATCCACATGTGCCACCAGCGCAGGCGATGCCATTACTTTTGATACACACACTCCAGGTGGCACCACATTTTTACAACATAGCACGAATGCAACAGTAGAGCAAAAAATATCAGCAGGCAATTGGGATTTTGTGGTGCTTCAGGAACAAAGTCAGCGCCCATCATTTCCAGATGCTCAAGTGGCTAATGAGGTTTATCCTTATGTAGCAAAATTAGACAGCATGATTAGACACCATAATCCATGTGCGGAAACCGTATTCTATATGACTTGGGGTAGAAAAAATGGAGATGCTTCCAATTGCCCGAATTGGCCACCTGTTTGCACTTATGGGGGTATGGATAGTTTGCTTCACCTCAGATACAAAATTATGGCAGAAACGAATGATGCCATAGTTGCTCCAGTAGGCGCTGTTTGGAATTATATCAGAGAAAACCATCCTGAAATCGAGCTATACAATCCCGACGAAAGTCATCCTAGCTTGATTGGTTCTTATGTGGCGGCTTGTTGTTTTTACACCACTATTTTTCGAAAAAACCCACAACTCATCACATGGAATTCAACCTTGAGTTCACAAATGGCATTTGACATAAAAGAAGCCGTTAGAATCGTCGTGTTCGAACAACTCGATAATTGGTTTATCGGAGATTATGACCCCGTTTCTCAATTCGATTTTGACCCATCAAGCCTTCCTCAATACATATTTCAAAACATGTCTTTGAACAGCAATCAGTTTGAATGGTATGTAAATGGTGAACTTGTGTCTACAGAAACCAACCTAAATTATACATTTCCCAGTTTTGGCACTTATGAAATCACTTTGATATCACAGTTTTGTGAACAAACTTCTTCATCTACCCAAACCGTAATATACGCGCCAAATTCAGGAATTGTAGAAGAAGTTTCAATGGCCTCGGTTTATCCCAATCCTTTTGAAAAACATGTGATTCTGGAATTAAATCGACCAACAAATTACGTCATTATAGACAGCAAAGGAGTTCTTCAACATTCAGGCAATTTCGTGACGGGCTCAAATACTTTAGACCTGTCTTTATTGGCGTCTGGCATGTATTTCTTGCACTTGGAAACAGGCCAAACCATGAAGTTGGTTAAGCTCGATTAATCCAAAATGAATTTATTTTTTCAGGAACCCGATTTTTGTTGAGCCAATTCATCATATCTTTTTATTTTAGTGCAGAATTTCTGCTATGATAAAACGATACGCAACACTGTTATTTCTTTCGACCCTTTTAGTCACAGGTGCTTACGGCCAAAATTTCCGTCAGATTGGTGGGCGACAAGCAGGTTTGGCCTACACGGGAGTTGCTTTAAACGATGTTTGGGCCTATCACAACAACCCGGGCATGCTTGGCTTTTTAGAAGAAAGTGCGGCGGGT
>Ga0169931_10002017_pt1 | contig 33387 bp, 30 predicted proteins | sample Kivu_15m_20L_FD_129675 | JGI IMG/M metagenome (GOLD analysis project Ga0169931, IMG submission 129675) | Freshwater microbial communities from Lake Kivu, Western Province, Rwanda to study Microbial Dark Matter (Phase II) - Kivu_15m_20L... | ecosystem: Environmental > Aquatic > Freshwater > Lake...
GGAGGGACGGTCGAGCTGCAGAAACCGGGCGTAGGAGGCTGTCTGGATCTGTGTCAGCCCGGAAATCTCGAAATCAGACTGAATTTTCCCGAAGTTTCGGACTGTATCCTGGTCGATGGTACGAACGGACGGGACGGGCATGCCTGTATCCTGCCTGCGAAAACCAAGTGCGGGGGTGACCGCACGATTGGGAAAGTCAAGAGCAACGAAGGGGTGCGCGCGACAATAGACACGTGTCGAAGGAATCGACAGTGCCGAATGTGCGGACCGGCCGAATTATCAAAACCCGCCAAACGCTCTGCACTGTTTGCCGAGCCTTTTTGTGGTAAGCGAGTGGGATCTGTGTGATCTGCGTTGTCCGGGGCGAGATCGCCCCGGACACAGCAAACGAAAAGCTCTGTCGAAGCTGATTGCGTACGACTTATTTGATGTCGCAGGTACCGCCAGCGTCCACGACTTCCTTCTTAAGCTTTTCCGCGTCTTCCTTGGAAATGCCTTCCTTGAGCGGCTTTGGGGCGCCTTCGACGAGGTCTTTGGCTTCCTTGAGGCCGAGCCCGGTGGCGGCGCGGACGACCTTAATGACGGCGATTTTCTTGGAGTCTTCGAAGCCGGTGAGGACAACGGTGAACTCAGTCTGTTCTTCCTTGACTTCTGCAGCAGCAGCGGGTGCTGCGGCCATAACGACGGCACCGCCGCCAGCTGGCTCGATTCCGTGGACCTCCTTCAGGTAGTCCACGACTTTCTTGGCCTCGAGCAGCGTAAGGCCGACAATACGGTCACCCAATTCTTTAGTAGTTGCATCGAACGTTGCTGCTTCCGCAGACATGACAAGGACCTTTCGTTGACGGTAACAGGGCTTTCGTTAAGCCGGAAAATCCACAAGACAGCGCCACGCTGCCTCACCTAAGTCGCTGGCTCTTTTTCGGACAAGGTCTTCAGCTGGCCAGCGAGCTGACCGCCGGGCCCCTGAAGACAACCAGCCAACTGACGCCCCGGTGCGAGCATCAGCCCGGCAAGTTCAGCGATCGTCTCGCGGCGACCGGCGCTCTTGCTGAGAGTTTCAACGGCGGCAGCGTTGAGGGTCTGGCCCTCAACCGCGGCGCCTTTGATTTCAAGCTTCTGTATATCCTTTGCCCATTTGGTCACTGATCGGGACAGGGCAACAACATCATCGCAGCCCCAGAGCAGGGTGGAGGGACCTGCGAGCACAGAATCGATGCCTTTGACTCCACAGCGGCGGAGGGCATTCATGGCAATTGAGTTCTTGACAGTGAGGGCACTGATTCGCTCTTTGCGAAGTGCAAGCCGCCATCGATTGGCGGTGATGGCGTCGAGCTTTGACGCATCAACAACGATGAAATCCTTCGCGTTGCCAATTCGCGCCTGAATATCAGCAATGACCAGATCTTTTACTTGCTTGCCCATAACAAATGCTCGCTGAGAGACGCCGTGCGGAAGAACTGAAAAATCAGACGGCAACGCCAATGGAAGGCATCATCGTGGCAGACACAACCATACTTCGCAGGTAGACACCCTTTGAAGTATTGGGTTTGAGGCTGCGGATGAAGGCCAGCAGGCTCTCGATGTTCTCTGTGAGTCGGTTTGCGTCAAACGACAGTTTACCAACCACGCAGTGCACATTTGAACCGTTATCAACGCGAAACTCGACCTTTCCTGCCTTGTACTCGCGGACAGCGTTGGCGACATCCTGAGTGACGGTACCTGCACGGGGGCTGGGCATCAGTCCGCGGGGGCCGAGAATACGTCCGAGCGGTCCCACGACGCCCATCATGTCTGGAGTCGCGATACAGACGTCGAAGTCAAGCCAGCCTTCCTTAATCCGGTCTGCCAGCTCTCGGCCGCCCACGTGGTCTGCACCTGCTGTCTGGGCGATGCCAACATTTTCACCCTGAGCGAAGACGAGCACTCGCTGGCTCTTGCCGATGCCATGGGGCAGAACGATGGAGCCGCGAACGATCTGATCAGCCTGGCGGGGATCGACGCCAAGTCGAACAGCGATCTCCACTGTCTGGTCAAAGCGGCAAGGCTTTACGCCCTTTGGAAGAGAGCCTTCGAGGCCTTTCAGAGCCTTGACTGCATCGGCGACGCTGAGTGCGCCAAGCTCACCTGTTTTTTTGGTGAGAGCTTTCATACGTTTTGAGGAGGCGGCCATGGGGAACCTCTTGATTTCGACGGACGGTGGATTGAACGAATGGGATACTTAATTAGTCGAGAACTTCCAGGCCCATGCTGCGAGCGGTACCGGCGATCATACGTCTCGCCTGTTCCAGCGAGGACGCGTTGAGGTCCTCGTACTTCTGCTTAGCGATCTGTTCCAGTTGGGCGGTTGTTACAGTGCCTACTTTGTTCTTCAGCGGGCTGCCGGATCCCTTGGCGATGCCAGCAGCTTTCTTCAGGAGCACCGCGGCCGGGGGGCTCTTGAGGATGAATTCGAAGGAGCGGTCGTTGTACACAGTGATGACGACAGGGATCGTAACCCCCATCATGTCACGAGTCTTCTCGTTGAACTGGGAAACAAACTGACCGATATTCACGCCGTGGGGACCGAGCGCGGTACCGACTGGGGGCGCTGGAGTAGCCTGGCCTCCAGTGACCTGGACCTTAATCTGAGCAGTGACCTGACGCTGTTTACCCATGATCAGAGTTTCCCGAAAATGTGCCGGTGTGGCTCGTTTGCGCTAGACGACTTCGACCTGCCAGTGATCAAGTTCGACGGGGCTTGTGCGTCCGAAGATTTCAATCAGTACAGAAACTTTCCCTGAGTGCTCGTCGATTCCCTCAACTGTGCCCTCGAAATTCTCGAACGCACCCTCACGAATCTTGACGACGTCCCCACGGGAGAATGCGATCCGAACCTTTGGGGCGGCAGTCGCCTGCTCGGAGGATTTCCCGAGCATCCGTTCGACCTCGTGAGCCTCCATGGGGAGTGGCTTACCGGCCGCCCCGGCGAAGTCGCCAACACCCCCAGTATCCCGGATCAAATACCAGGTTTCGTCGTTAAGCACCATGTTAATCATCATATACCCAGGAAACAGCTTGCGATCCTGAGCCTTGTGAGGAGTTCGTGTATCTACGACCTTCTCGGAGGGGATGACGATCTCTCCAAAAAATTCTTCGAGCCCATCGCGTCGGATCTTCTTGAGAATTGCCTCTTTGATGGTGCGCTCGCGGTTTGTCTGAACCTTGAGCACGTACCACTGCATCTTCTGGGCGGAAGCAGCATCGGTTTTATCAGCCATGCCTTATGCCTTTTGTCTGCAGTGTCAGGGACTAATTGAACATCTCGGTGAAACCGATGAACGTAAACGTCCAGGTCCAGACGAGATCGATCACAAAGAGAAAGATACCCAGCGACGCCATGGTGACGAGGACGACAACTGTTGCCTGAGTCACTTCGGAGCGTGGTGGCCAGGTGACTCGGGTGAGTTCGGATTCGACGGAGATGAGGAAGTCAGCAAATCTTGGAAAATTGACAGCCCTGAAAGCGATCCAACCAACGGCGAGCCACAGTCCGAGTGGTGCGGCAACCTGCACCACGCGGACCTGTCGGATGAGTGGACCGTTGGCGAGGGTGATGCAGCCAAATGCCGCGACCACTACGGCAGCGAAGAACGTGAACTGCCTGACCATCCGACCCTGGTTGGCCTTATAGAGACCGGTGCTGAACAATTTCTGTGTCAGCGACGTATCGCTTTTGGAGGCCATCGGATGCTCGGGTGTGAAATGCGTTCAGGAATGGTAAGGACGGTGAAGGGATGGTGTGCTGCGGATGCACGGGAGGAGGGAGTTGAACCCCCAACCGCCGGATTTGGAATCCGGTGCTCTGCCAATTGAGCTACTCCCGTGTGGCTTTGCCCTCGCCGCAGGGCTATTTTTTTCGAGATTCCTTGTGGAGCGTATGCCGCCGGAGCTTGGGGCAGTATTTCATGAGTTCGAGGCGTTCGGTACCGCGAGTTTCTTTAATCACGCGGTAATTTCGAGCACCGGATTCGGTACATTCGAGCCAGACATATTCACGCACAAGGCACCTCGGCGGGAAAAGAAAGCTGCCTGACCGGCGGGGCGGGCAGGCAGCCGTTGGTTTTCGGAGAGAGGATTACTGGAGAATCTTGGTAACGACGCCGGAGCCAACAGTTTTACCACCTTCACGGATGGCAAATCGCGAACCGTCTTCGAGGGCGATCGGCTTACCGAGTTCGACTTCGACGCGAACGTTGTCACCGGGCATACACATTTCTGCTCCACCGAGCAGCTTTGTGGTTCCGGTGACGTCCGTTGTGCGGAAGTAGAACTGCGGACGATAGCCACTGAAGAACGGGGTATGTCGACCACCTTCTTCTTTGCTGAGCACGTAGACTTCAGCCTCAAACTTCACGTGTGGCTTGATTGAGTTAGGAGCAGCGAGAACTTGACCGCGCTGGATGTCTTCCTTTTTGAGTCCGCGAAGGAGGAGACCAACGTTGTCGCCGGCGATGCCCTGATCCAGCGTTTTCTGAAACATTTCGACGCCGGTGACAGTCGTTTCGACTGTGTCCTTGAGGCCGATGATCTGAATTTTCTCGCCGACTTTCACAATCCCTGCTTCGATACGACCGGTTGCGACAGTACCGCGACCTTCGATCGAAAACACGTCTTCGACGGCCATCATGAACGGCTTGTCGGAGGCACGCTTTGGTTCGGGGATGTAAGCGTCGAGCGCCTTCATCAGTTCTGTGATGCAGTTGCTGAATTTGTCGTCGGCGGGATTGTCGAGAGCACCGCGGGCGTTGCCACGTACGAGCGGAACATCGTCGCCGGGGAATCCGTATTTCGTGAGCAGTTCGCGGACTTCCATTTCGACAAGATCAAGAAGTTCCGCGTCGTCAACGAGGTCGCATTTGTTGAGGAACACGACGAGTGCCGGGACATCGACCTGGCGAGCAAGCAGAATGTGTTCGCGGGTCTGGGGCATCGGGCCGTCAGCAGCGGAGACAACGAGGATTGCTCCGTCCATCTGAGCAGCGCCGGTGATCATGTTCTTGATGTAGTCGGCGTGCCCTGGGCAGTCGATATGTGCGTAGTGCCGATTCGGGGTTTCGTATTCGACGTGGCTGGCCGCGATGGTCACCGTCTTCGTTGCGTCACGGACAGTACCACCCTTGGCGATGTCCGAGTAGGATTTGACGGACGCCAGTCCTTTGGCTGCCTGCACCGCGAGAATTGCCGCTGTCGTTGTTGTCTTTCCATGGTCGATGTGACCGATGGTGCCGACGTTCACGTGAGGCTTTGTTCGCTCAAAGTTACCCTTTGCCATTCACCCAACTCCGCAATAAACTTCGCCGGGAAATTCGACCAGCCCGACAAACATCTCCAAGGAAACAGGCCACACGAAACGGCCAGCAGATGGTCGCTCCGACGCAGAGCGACCGCTTGAGAAGACAGAAACGCCACATGCGTTGTCCGCATGTTAACGAAGAATTGACTTCCGTGGAAGTACAGCGACCGAACACCCTGCAGATTGCCTCGCCTGGGAAGATCCGGACGCACAACATCCCTGAAGCTGCTGATGGGACTTGAACCCATGACCCCGTCCTTACCAAGGACGTACTCTACCAACTGAGCTACAGCAGCGGTTAAAAATAAGGAGAGCGGGCGATGGGAATCGAACCCACACAGCCAGCTTGGAAGGCTGGAATTCTACCATTGAACTACGCCCGCAATGATCAGTACCGGATTGGGGGAAACAGGATTCGAACCTGTGAAGGAAAACTCCACCAGATTTACAGTCTGGCCCTTTTGGCCGCTTAGGTATTCCCCCGGGGGGTGGTTTTCGAAATGCAGCCGCAGATGATTTGCGTTGTGATGTTCCCGGAGCACAGCGGCAGTTCAGCGCCGGGAGACAGGTGTATGGGAATGGTGAGTTCGTCGTGGTGGTGAGACCAGAGCGGAACTGACCGTGGATTTAACTTTACAGGCCGAAGGAAGCTAGCGGTGGGAGTCGAACCCACAACCGCCGGTTTACAAAACCGGAGCTCTGCCAATTGAGCTACACTAGCGCAAGCTGCCCGCGAAGGGGGAGAAGATGATACCGTTGGATGAAGGATTTAGCAAGTGTTGTCTGGGATTCGTTGCGGGAACGAGCCGGTTTGGTGGGAGGGGAATGTTGTTGGAGGCCGAATTGGGTATTGGGGCAGGAAGGTGAAACGACGGGGCAAAAAGCGGAGGGCATCCGCTTGAAATGCCCCGTGATTTCGGCCTGGCGTGAGGGAATCCTGAGCGAATTTCTCAGAATCCGGGAATTTCAACGGCGCGGCGTTCTGCGATTCGGCGCAGTTTTTCCAGAGTTCGAACTTCGATTTGGCGGACACGTTCCTTGGTGACACCAAGGCGCCAGCCGACCTGTTCGAGCGTCTGCGGTTCGGCACCCTCGTCAAGTCCGTATCGGAAGGCGATGACTTTCTGTTCGCGACCGTCGAGTTCCTTGAGCATTTCGCGGATGATGTCCCGCTGGCCACGATTTGTCTGTTCTTCATTGATTGCGGAGGTGCGGTATTCGGAGGACTGAGCGAAGATTTCGTCCTGTCCTGTGCGGAAACGATCCAGCCGCTGGTGTTCCGCGGGAACACTTCGGGTGAAGTTCTTGAGAATTGCCCAGGATGCGTAGGTGGAGAATTTATTTCCCCGAGCGTAGTCGAATTTTTCAACGGCGCGCATGAGGGAGACGTTGCCATCGCTCACCAGTTCGAAAAACGCAGTGCCGGATTTGAGGTATTTTTTGGCAATGGAAACCACCAGTCGCAGGTTGGAGCGAATCAGGTGATTTTTGATGCGAAGGATGTCATCAGCCATTCCTTCAAGGCTTTTGATGAGCTTTTCGGTTGGCTTTCCGGAAGACAGCCGAGGACGCAGCTGCAGGAGCTGAAATTTCCGAAAGTTCATCCTGCGGAAATAGTACTGTTCCTGTTCACGCGTCAGCAGCGGGACGCGGTACAGCTCTTCGAGATACGCGGGCAGCCCTGAAGGAACGCGGACACGGCCTTCGCCAGCCTCAGCAGCAGGCTCCGGACCGCAGATTCGCGATTCCGCCCCGGGCTGGTGGAACTCCATGCTGTCGATGAACTCGATCTGCATTTCGAGCAATCGATGTGAGCGGGCCTTGAGCAGCGCGGCGACTATCGCCGGACGGCTCATGCCGAATTCCTGCGCCAGTTCCTCTGCAGAGGCACCCTGCTGGTAGCGGCTGAGGAGATCGGCGGATGGCGCAGGGCTGTTGATCTGTGCAGCGATCGCGGCTGGCAGCACCGCTGTTCGGGGGACCGTGCGAGCACCACGGACAACCCCGATTGCATCAACTGTGACTGCTGGTGCTGTGCTGCGTTTCGATACGGCATTTACCATGGCTGCCTCCTTCGTCTGGCTGGTTTTTGTTCACTCGTGGTTCTGCAGCTCACGCTGGAAACCCTCAACCCGTTTCTGACCTTCCAATGTTGCCTCTTTGCAGCAACTTCCGTGCTTTTGTCGCTTAAAACCCTCTGAACCGGGAAATCCGAATTCGCTGTGTTTCAGGTTTTTGAGTACAAAACTGGGAGATGCAGCTTCTGCCGAAGACTGAATCGCTGTGCAAGCCGAGGACGACAGGTCTGTGCTGGTGCGGTCTGCAAAAAGCGAGCCGATCGCCAAAAAATGCAGGTTTGCCGTCGCCTGCCAATGGAAAGAACGAGAAACAGACGTCCGAGATCACCGCAAATCCTGGCCTGGTGGAAAAGTTGCCGCATCCTCCGGCTCACCGTTGCAATTTCTGCAATTCTATGGAGACGGGCAGGGCAGCGAAATGTTCGCGCCGTTTCGACGATTTTCCAGATTTTTACGCAAATCGTCGATTCAATCTGATGACTCAGGGTGTCGAATTGATGTCTCCCGAAAGCACAACTGCGAATCCGGTCGCAGGCAGTTGCCGGAGCTGAACTCTCACTTTGGGATCTGATCACCATCAGAACGCTGTTTTTTTGTGTTCACTGCAATCACGCGATATCCGGACAACGCCGCAGGAGCGGGTGAAGGATCGCGCCAGATCATCTCCACAAGCGGCTGTGGCGGAGTATCGCTGTACTGGAGGTTCTGGAAAAGTGGCCTGCCGAAGGGGTTTTTAGCCTGCTCAAGAGTACTTCCCACGATTACACCATTCCGCTCAATCAGGAAGCCCGCAAGGCCGGATTCGAGGTCGGCAGTGCAGTCCCAGCGGAGTTCGTTGCCGTCAAGTCTGACGTGAACAGGTGCAGGCGGCGGTGAGTGATCCGAAACGTCCGTATTCCGGACGTATTCCATCCACATTGTGGCCATCCGAGGCGAATGCAGCCACCCCATCGTCAGGGGATCGCCAGCAAATTCGGCCGCCAGGACTGCCTCAAAACCAGTGACCGGGGCAAGCCACGCGCTGGCGTCAGAGATTGGCTGGAGCGATTCACTGGCGGCAACCGGAAGTCGCTGCTCCAGTACATCGCTGAGCCAGGGAATAGCGAAATATCGCTGATTGCCGCACTCATGGCTGGAAAGCGGATCGACGGCCACAGCAATGCGGCCTCCGCGTGATCGAAGTGCTCTGAAGAAGACTTCGTTGGCGGGCCAGACACCTGCAAAACGGCCATCCCTGACTGTGACGCCTTCCTGTGTACCCGGATTGCACATCACGGGAACGGTCAGTGCAGTGTCCGGGAGGTTGTGGGGTTGAATGTTACTTCGGTTGGGATCGGGCTGGAGTAATGGAACACCGGAACGTAGCCACACCGCGGCGACGCGTTCCGGATACAGCATCAGCATGCCGCCGGCCCAGTGTCCGCCACCACTGTGGCCCCAGAGCGCCCAGGGAACGGAAGCAAGCTCGGGATGACCGGAGAGTTCCCCCAGATCGCTCAGGGCCTTGAGAAATGCTTTCGCGGACCCATTGCGTGGATCGCACCATTTCTGGCAGTCGGCCTGATCGGGCTGTTCGTATGTTGGTGACAGAAGAGCGCAGTGGTGGCGGAGAGCAAGAGCCTGCCAGTGGAGATCCCACGCACCTGTGAGACCCGAGCGGCAGGAACCTTCTCCGCAGCCGTGCTGATGGACGACAACGCCGCGGAGTTGTTTAACTCCCGGGGGAATCCATATGGAATAATTTGCCGGGAAAATGAGTTCTCCTGGTTCCGTGGAAGCCGGGTAGCGAATGCGATAGTACGGAGGCTGTGCTTCGGGGTAGACGTTCCACGGAGGATCCTGAGCGACGGCCGGGGACAGAGGAACCAGCGAGCAGGCTGCCACCAGCAGAATTGTCGTAGAAAGTTTTCGCAGCATCGGGAACGCTCCTGAATTCAACGGCCAGCTCACTGGAACAGGGGTGGGGGGCATAAACCAGGTATCTTCTGAGCGGCGGGGCCGGCGACCGCCAGGGTGTCGGTTGTAGGAATTTGATGGGGATTGAGCAACCGAGTGGTGCAAGGGACGGGGGACCGTTGAAGGCGTTGAGATTTCGACGGCTGCAGGGGTGACCGCTGCGAAGTGCTGCGGTAGAATCCTCGGGTTGTGCGAATTTCGATTCACATCTGTTGTTTTCAGCTGGACGGATTTTTCATGGAAGCCGGAATTGTCGGCCTGCCGAACGTGGGCAAGAGCACTCTTTTCAACGCGCTCACTTCCTCCACGGCAGCTCAGAGTGCCAACTATCCTTTCTGCACGATTGAACCGAACGAGGGGATCGTGAGCGTTCCGGACGAGCGACTGCAGCGAATCACCAAATACATTCCACCGCAGAAAGTCATCCCCGCGGCGCTGAAACTGGTCGATATTGCCGGAATCGTCAAGGGGGCAAGTGAAGGCGAGGGTCTGGGCAACAAGTTCCTCAGCCATATCCGCGAGGTGGACGCGATTCTACAGGTGGTGCGATGCTTTGTGGACGACGACATCACGCATGTCTCGGGCGCAGTAAATCCGATGTCGGACATTGAGATCATTGAAACGGAGCTCCTCCTTGCAGACATGCAATCACTGGAGACTTCTCTCCCGCGAGCTCAGCGTTCGGCGAAGAGTGGTGACAAGGAAGCAAAGCAGCGGGCTGCGGTGATGGAGAAGTGTCAGGAGTGGGTGAACAGCAGCCGGCCGCTCAGAACGTGCACATTCACGGAGGACGAAGCGAAGGCCGTTCGTGCCCTGGGATTGATGACTGCCAAACCCGTGTTGTTTGTGGCGAACGTGGCGGAAGAGGATTTGCAGGGGAACGGGGTGCTGGTACAGCAGGTGCGGCAGTACGCGGCGGAACATGGCGCGCACGTCGTGCCAATTTGTGCCCGGCTGGAGGCCGAGTTGGCAGAGCTGGATGAAGCTGATCGGGCAGAAATGCTGCATTCTGTAGGGCTCACCGAACCTGGCCTCGGACCGCTTGCGCGGGCTGCATACCGGACGCTTGGCCTGCAGAGCTATTTCACGGCTGGCGAGAAGGAAGTCCGTGCCTGGACCATTCCGGTCGGCGCTACCGCTCCTCAGGCTGCGGGGGTGATTCACAGCGACTTCGAGCGGGGCTTTATTCGCTGCGAGGTGTACACTCTGGAGGACCTGGAAACCTACAAGTCGGAAAAGGAAATCCGCGCTGCAGGCCGTCTGCGGGTGGAAGGCAAGTCATACGTGATGCAGGATGGCGATATCTGTCATTTCCTGTTCAACGTCTGAGAGCATATCACAGAAGCAAACTGCGGGAAGATAAAATTCACCAGTCGCATCGATTGAGCACTGGTGAAATTCCGGTTAAGACACGCAATGGCCGACTGTCGATTGCCCGTGCCCTGTTTTCGGGGAGCGGGTTCTGCGGGCGACGGAACGTCGGCTGTACCAGACTGTTAATCTGCACGGACGGAACATGAGCCGCCACATATTTGTTACTGGAGGAGTTGTCAGTTCTCTGGGTAAGGGACTGACGTCTGCATCCATCGGAATGCTGCTGGAAAGCCGCGGCCTGAAAGTCCGCATGCAGAAGCTCGATCCCTACCTCAACGTTGATCCGGGAACCATGAGTCCGTTTCAGCACGGCGAGGTCTACGTGCTCGACGATGGCTCAGAAACTGATCTGGACCTTGGCCACTACGAGCGATTCACGTCCGGGGAACTCAATCGGCATTCCAACTACACCACCGGCCAGATTTATCTGTCGGTGATTGAGAAAGAGCGTCGCGGGGAGTATCTGGGGCGGACCGTCCAGGTCGTGCCCCACATCACGGACGAAATCAAGGCCAGCATCCTCAGCCTGGCCACTCCGGATGTTGATGTGGTGATCACAGAGCTGGGGGGTACCGTCGGTGACATCGAAGGCCTGCCGTTTCTGGAAGCCATCCGCCAGATTCCGCTGGATATTGGCCGCGAGAACTGCATGTTCATTCACCTCACGCTTGTGCCCTACCTCAAGGCTGCCCGCGAAGCTAAAACCAAACCCACCCAGCACAGCGTTCAACAGCTGCGGGAGATCGGCATTTCCCCGGACATTCTGATCGTCCGCACAGAACGTCCGATTGGCCGTGAACACACGGAGAAAATCGCGTTGTTCTGCAATGTGGAAAAACGAGCTGTGATCGAGGAAGTGGACAAGGAGTTCTCTATCTACGAAGTCCCGGTCGGACTCGTGGAACATGGCCTCGATGACCTGATCTGCCAGAAACTGCAGCTCAAGTGCGGCCCGCTGCAAATGGAAGAATACCGCCAGCTGGTGCATCGCATTCGAAATCCTCGGCATGAAGTCACTATTGCCGTTGTTGGTAAGTACATCGAACATCGCGACGCATATAAATCCATCTACGAATCGCTTGACCACGCCGGTTTCGCTCACTCCACCCAGATCATCGTCAAGCGACTCGAAGCGGAGGAATTCGAGCGTCAAAGCGCTGAAATGCTGCTCAAAGGGGTCGATGGACTGCTCGTTCCCGGCGGCTTCGGTATGCGAGGGATCGAAGGCAAGATTCAGGCCATTCAGTTCGCTCGCGAGCACGATCTGCCGTTCTTTGGAATTTGTCTTGGAATGCAGTGTGCCGTCATCGAATTCGCCCGCAATGTGCTGGGACTGGAAGACGCCAACAGCAGCGAATTCTCCGCCGATACCCGCAATCCCGTCATCTGTCTGCTGGAAGAGCAGAAAACCGTCAATCGCAAAGGTGGGACCATGCGGCTGGGCGCCCAGCCGTGTCTGCTTACCACAGGCACGCACGCCTCCCGCGCTTACGGTGTCCCGGAAATCAGTGAGCGTCATCGCCATCGCTACGAATTCAACCCGGAATACCGACAGCAGTTTATGGATGCAGGCATGGTGATCGCCGGCACCAGCCCCAGTGGCACACTGGTGGAAGTCGTTGAGCTGCAACCTCATCCGTGGTTTCTTGCTGTTCAGTACCACCCGGAATTCAAATCCAAACCACACAAGCCGCACCCGCTGTTTCGCGATTTCGTTGGCGCCTGCCTGCTTCGTCGCAGCAGCCGGTCCGGCAGTTGATCGGACTATCCGGTCTTCGGTAATCACAAAGAGAATTCACAGCACGACTTGCTGGTCGCCCGCCATCACAACGAGTTGCTCCGGAATCGCTCAGCGGCGATCCAGCACCAGCAGTCCGGCAATGGTCAGTCCGATGCCGAAGAATCCGAGTGGCGAAAGCGGCTCGTTGAATATGAACATCGCGCCGACAGCACACATGGCATTTTGTGAAGCGTTGATGACGTTGGCGCGGCTGATGGTGAGCGACCTCATGGCATGGGTAATTGCAAAAAAACCAATCGCATTGAAGGTGCCTGCAATTGCGATTACGAACCATTCCTGAGTGGTCGTTTGGGTAATTGCGGAGACTGGGAGCAGCAGCAGGCTGGCTGGGCAGAGCAGCAGAAAGCCGGCAGCGCTGAACAGGAAAAGAGTGGCCGCTACGGGCATCTGTGAACGAACCGCGCGACGAATAAAGACCCCGGATACTCCGTAGCAGAGCCCGCTGATTACGGAAAGAATCACACCGAGTGCTGGCGAGTTGCTGGCGGTCGGGGTTGTTTGTGCTTTTGATGGATCGGCAGCGGTCGGGCTGGTTGCGGACTGCTCGGTTGGAATCGCAGCTGCCTTGAGCTTTTCAGGATTTTTCTCGCGGGAAGTGGCGGCGCTTGAAAGAAAGATGATCGACGTGACCATCATGGCCATACTGACCGCGTTGCGGACAGTGACCTGATCACCCAGAAAGATGCGGCCGGCAACGGCACCGCTGCAGATGATTGAGGCAAAACAAATCGGGACGGAGATGGCCAGTCCGATCATGCGGAGCGACATCTGAAATGCGAAGTTGCCACCCAGCTGATTGAAAAAAGCGGCCACGGCCACTGGCCAGATGAAGCTGAATGCAGCAAACGAGTTCAGACCGCGGCTGCGTCGCAGTGCTATCAGCACGACGGCGATGAAAAAGGTCGGGAAAGCCTTGGTTCCGGCCACCCACATGTCCCAGCCTGGCCCACCATCAGATTTGGAAAGTCCTCGGAGTGCGAGATTGGCGACGGAATAGGTGGTGGCGGCAAAAAGTCCGAGCAGCAGCGGTTTACCCGACGGATGCGAAATCGGCTCCGACCGTGCTGGGGTGGCTCTGCTGGAGGCATCTGCAGCCGACTGATCCTGGGAAGACATTGGAGGTCTTATTCTGTTGAAAACACACCGAGCAAAGGCGACATGCCCGGACTGCTCGCTTCATTCTGACCGGGAATGCCCGGTGACAACAGAACAACCTGCAGCTCTCACGGAGATTCTCAGTGAATCAGCGATTCGCGACGGCGACACGGACAATGTCCATGGCGCGGTCGATCAGGGCCACGGCATCGTGGGTTTCAGGAGCTTCCGCGATGATTCGAATGATCGGTTCTGTGTTGCTGGCACGAACCTGAACCCAGCGATCCGCCCAGTCCAGCCGAAGTCCGTCACCATCACGGGCTTCGGCGTCCGGGAACGCGGCGCGAAGGGCTGTGCAGGCCGCAGGAACCGCGTCGGCAGGGCAGGTGAGTTTGTCCTTGACGATCGTGTAGATGGGGAGCGAATCGGCCCAGCGGGCGAGCGTGCGGCGTTTCTCGGCCATACCAGCCAGCACCCAGGCCATCGACACGAGGCTGTCCCGAACATAGCCCACCTGAGGATCGATGACTCCACCGTTGCCTTCACCTCCAAACACCGCATTGACTGCTCGCATCTTCGCGCAGACGTGTGCTTCCCCCACGTAACTGCGGTGAAATGGACAGCCATGCCGAGCTGCGATGTCAGCAATGACTCGGCTGGTGGATCCATTGACCACCACAGGACCGCGACGGCGTTCCAGAACGTAATCGGCGGCAAGTGCGAGCGTCAGCTCTTCGCCAATGTAACGTCCATGATTATCGACGATTGCAAGCCGATCGGCATCGGGATCCTGAGCAAATCCGGCATCGGCTTCGTGCCGCACAACTGCGCGGCAGAGATCCGTCAGGTTTTTTTCAACGGGTTCAGGAATATGCTCGAACCGTCCATCCGGTTCACCACCCAGCACAATCACCTCGCACCCAAGCTCTTCCAGAAGTCTCGGGCTGGCCACAGCGCCAGAACCATGGTTGCAGTCCAGAACAACACGATAACGACGACGACGTATGGCTTCGGTATTGACGAGCGACAGAACCTTGTCGAGGTGAATTCGGGAGGGATCTTCCAGAGTGGTCACGTGGCCGATGCCGGACCAGTCCTTCCACGAGATCTCTTCGGTTTCCAGAAGCTGAAGCAACTGCAGGCCAAGGTCGCGGTTGAACACGCTGCCGTCCGGAGCAAACGGCTTGATGCCATTCCATTCAATGGGGTTGTGACTGGCCGTGATCTGCAGTCCTCCGGCAGCCCCGTGGTGCCGCACAAGAACTCCACAGGTGGGAGTTGTGCAGATGCCGGCATCCAGCACTTCACAGCCGGTCGCCATCAGGCCGGAAAAAACAGCGTGCTGCAGCATCGACCCCGTTGAACGACCGTCGCGCGCAACCACCACGCGACCGCCACGATAAAGCGTCCCCAAAGCCGCGGCAAAGCGAGCTGCATAGACAGGATCAAGGCCGTTGCCGATGACGCCGCGAAGACCTGAAATGCTGAGAATGCGAGTGGACATGGGGAGACTTGAGGAAAGTCAGGGGTGAAGACCGCAGAAATCGCTTCCAATTGGCAGGTATACTAGCAAATTCACAGAGATCAATGGCAGAGCAATTCGGGAGCACCTCACCAACCACGTGTTCCGTGCAACTCATTTTCGCCGCGACAGATACATGTGCAGAGCGGAAAATACCAGTGACATTGCGTGCCCAGGGGATCGAGGTAGCCACGGGAGGTTTGCCGGGTCAGGTATCGAAAGCTGGTAGAGGGGCACATCAAACCCTTTGAGAGAGCCAACCCTGATGTAACCATGACGCTGCAACCGATTGACAGCGTAGTCGGAGCCACCAACTGCCAGTATACGGATATCGCCTCCCTTTGTGTCATCAACATTTTCCAGCCACGACAATCGCGCTGCCTGAAAAAGAATGCCGGCCAGTTGACGAGCCGTGACCCATCCCGTCCTGAAGCTTGAAGAATTTTTCCAGGTGGTCGTCATTGCCAGCACCAGCAGGCAGCGACTCTGAGCGACGACATGATCTTCAGTAATTTCCAGATCCGACAGTCGTCCGTCCCGAACGGCATGCCATGCCGATGCCTCTAACGGCAGAATGACACTGACACCAATCGGATCAACTCCCGCACAAGCGTACATGACGACATCACCACAACGAGTCCACCAACGTCGCAACTGTTCGGCAAACTGTTTGCAGGTCCGTCGCATATGACGTTCACCAAAACTCAGATACTTCGCTGCCTGCTCCGCATCAGCCCCGCCGGAAAACGGTGGCTGACTATGCAATACACGACCAACGTCGGTCAGAATCCATGAACTCACCGTCTCGAACTCCGAGGATGCTCTGACAAGCATTTCTTCTTCGCGCCCAGCACACGTAGCGGCAACCAGTGCTGGCAGGGCCCGCCAGGTATCATGGTAGCGCCAGTCGGTGCGAATGAGTTCCTTGTCCACGACGGTAGTGCACTGATCCAACAAGTATTGCACCGGATTCGGCTCCATCTCACGGGAGCTCTTCGGACTGATCAGGGCATTCAGCCGATTTGATCGATACTCAACCAAATACGCCAACAGTCCCTCGACCAAAATTGCGGGCCCCAGGCATTGTGTCTTCAGCACGCGGTATTCCCGCTCGGACGCATTCCAGCCGAGTCGCAACCGAAGGAATTCGAAGAACTGCCGATACTTTGGCCAGCCCTCGTCTCCGAAAGAGTCCCTTTCCGCAAGGACGTCTTTGAGATTGTTGTGCAGGAGTCGAAATGTCTGAGTGAAATGCGGCATGGAATATGACACAGGCAGGACAGCGCAGGCAGACAACATCATATGTGACGTCAAGTATATGCACTTCAGTCGACAATGATATTGACAGCTTTACAAAATCAAAGATGAGCCATCTGTCCCGCTGACAATTTCGGGCTCTTCTGTCAGCAACACTGCAGCAGCCAACTTTTGGCGCGGGCACTACCGTGATGACACATGCCGGGCGCGATTTCCGTCCACGCAGAAACTTGCGATTCTCCGTTGTTAATGGGCTTGCCGGAGTACTTGTTCATGAATGTGGTTTGCCCAGAGTGTCAATCAATGATAAAACCAAGTGGTCCAAAGTCGCAGTGGCCCTTGGGGGCACAGCGGCAATGATCCCACTCGCCGCGATTTTTGAATTGAAAGCGGGCCTGCTGGCCTTGTTCGCCGCATCGCTGAAAGGCAATCGTCAGGCGTCGGAACTGCTTCGAATCAAAATCCGTCTAATGCAGCAGAGTGAAAGTATGGGTTCATTTTTCGTATGTTCGAACTGCCGTCGCGACGCTTCCGTGCGCGAAGTTTGGCAACAACTCAAACATTGAGGAGTATCAATCCTGTGGGAAGCACTGAACTCATTGTTGTGAGCGCCATCATAGCGATCTTTGTGGGCTGGCATCTGACCATCGGTCAGCGGACACGCAACGCTGCGATTCTAAACAAGATGTACTTAAAAATCATACTCCCTGCCCGCGTGGATGCTTTGCGGAGTCATCGCTCGAACTTTTAGCGAGGCGCAGCAGCAGCGGCAAAACGAGTCCGGAATGCTGGAATGGTGTCGCCAGAAACTTGTGGGCGAGCTGGGCCCGATTTATTTCGGGGCAGTCTTTTCCGATTTCTGGTTTTTCTGGGGTCCCTGCATTTGTGCTACCGTTGCAATTCTGCTGATGTGCATGAATCCGCGATGGAGAAGCGCTTGGAGAGCTCGCGTCTGCGCACACTGGATATTCTGGCCTTCGATATTGTGCCTCTGGGTAGAAGATTGGATGAAACCGGGACTCGGCCTCGCGTTGAATATCCTTGAGTTGGTGTTAAAGTCATCGATTGGCTTTTGGGTCGACGTTGTTGTCACAATTGTGTGGATATTTGCCGTCACGTCGTGGAGCAGTGTAGTCTCGGAGCAGTGGCCCTAAAAACTCCGGACGTCATTTCTGGCAATTGACGACGCTGAGTCCCGTCTGACCAGTACAAACGCCTTCTTAAGGTCGATTCAACCAACAGACAATCCATCCACAGACAAGCTACTTCCGCTGTTTCTTTCGGTCCTTTGCCGACTTATCGACAGCGCGGATCAGGTTGATGATGGACCCAGGCAATTTTCGCTTGCCTTCGGACTTGTCTTCGTTGCTGATACTGCGAATCAGTCCTGTGACCGCTGAAGTCACGGAGGGAGGTGCCGTATCGATGACATCGGGAGCGAAGCGCCGCAGGAGTTCGCCTGCGAGGTCCATGCCTTCAGGCAGAGCGAAGACTGGCGAGGACACGGTGCCCGTGACATGCAGTCGCAGTGGTTCTTTGGCAAGCCCGGCCAGCAGAGCTGCAAGTGGTTTGTCGGTGGATTCTGCCGTTGCCCCCGTCAGTTGTTCCGGCAGATTGATTGTCAGCTCAATCTCCAGTCGTTCGTCCAGTCCAATTGTACCTGTGGTGGTGATCTGCAGGTTTTGAGTCAGTTCAGGGAGTAGTACAATCATCCCATCGTGATGAATACCTTCTGCCGTCACTTCAAAGCGGACATCGGTCTGATCGAGCACCGCGATGCGTCCTGGCAGCTGCAGGCCGGATGCTGGTATCAGGTGTGTGAGCTCGCCGAGAAAATCCTGTCTGAGGGACGCTTCCAGTGAATGAAATGCAGCCCGGCCGCGAACTGGGAATGGAGCATTGGCAGCGGGGCCATCGAGCGGTACGGTGATGCCTTCGAAATGCACGGTGGCATTGCCGTCGATGCGAGTCGTTCGGGAGAGAATTGGAGCGATCAGTGCCAGATTCTGGCTGGCATGGTTATCTGAAACTGGGGCGCGATCAAGGACGGTGAAGGGTTCAATGGCAAGCTGTCTGTGGCCGTTGGTGTCCGGTCCGACGCGACCATCAAGGTGCAGTCCCTGCAAATCCACAATCGGCAGTGTTCGCCAGGGGGCGTTCAGTTGAAATGCGGCATTTTGAATGGACCATGTGAGTTGTGAATCGGAATCTCCCTGACTGCCACATTCGGGCCAGCTGCCGTCGGCGTTCAGATCCACTTTAAGCCTGGCATCGTGGATAGCCAGATGCAGCGGGGAGCTGTCTATCAGGTACGCCAGCAGTCCCTTTGATGTTTCTGCTCGATCGACACGGCAAGAGACTTTTCCGTTGGCATCCAGCAACAGCAGATCGTGAAACACGAGTGGCTGGAACCAGCCACCATCGGCTGACGCGGCAACAGCCACCAGAGTGTCGCCGTGGATGGCAGTGGCAATCAGAATATTGCGGGCCGGTGTCTGAATGAGGAGAGCGGGCGCAGCGGCGATGCAAATGGCGAGCAGTACGGAGGCGGCTATGGCGACAAACTGGAGTCGGCGGTTTGATGATGCGTGCTGCGCTGGATGGGATCCGATGATACTGGAGGCGCAGACGGCAGCGTTGTTGGTGGTGGTTTCAGACGCCGGCGGGTCTGCCGCTGTGGGGGGAGAAGAACGGCGGGAGTCATCCATGAAATGCGTTCCTGTGGCTGAATAGTAAAGCCCGGTGGCTGCTCAGGCGCCGCCGCAGTATTCCTTGAATCTGCGAGGCGAGGGCCAGCGGGACTTTACCTGATGGCCGGAAGATTCCTGAGCACCCAATTCGAGCCTGCTGATGAGTTTTTCAACCACCAAGCTGTCGACGGAGTTCCGTGCCACCGGCAGCGATGGCGTCTTCGAGTTTTTCGATGAGTTTTGCACCGGCTTCTGCGAGATCGGGGCGTCCACCACCACCGCCACCGGCAGCCGCTGCGGCTGCTTTGACGGCATTGCCTGCGTGCAGATTTTTGTCTTTGACGAGCGGTTTGCTGACGGCGGATATGAGGGCTACTTTGCCGTCAATGACAGCGCCGAGCACGAGTGCCACGGGACTGTATTTATCTCGCAGCTGATCGGCGAAATCGCGGAGGGCTTCGCGGGAGACATTCTGCAGTGAGCGAGCGATGATGCGAACGCCATTGATGACCGGGGCATCCTGAGCGAGGTCACCGATGGCATCGGCAACGGCGGACGCTGTGAGTTCTGCGATTTGTTTCTGAAGAGTGCGCACTTCCTGCTGGAGGGCTTCGACGCGGCCAGGGAGTTCGGTGGCCTGGGGGGCTTTGAGCTGTCGCTGGAGTCGGGAGATGAGTTCGTCAGTATCGCGGCTTTTCTGGAGTGCTTTGGGGCCTGTGAGAGCGGTGATGCGACGAACGCCGCGGGCGACGGGTTCTTCGGAAACGACGCGGCACAGTCCGACCTGGCCGGTGCTGGAGAGATGCGTACCGCCACAAAGTTCGACGCTGAAGTCTCCCATGGTGACTACGCGGACTTCGTCGGGATACTTTTCGCCGAAGAGGGCCATCGCGCCGCGTTTGCGGGCGTCTTCGATGGGGAGCAGCTCGGTGACGACCGGGGCACCGCTGGCGATGCACGCGTTAATGATGTCCTCGACCTGATGCACTTCAGCTGGCGTGAGTGCCTGGTTGTGGGCGAAGTCGAAGCGGAGTTCATCCTGCTGAACGCGGGAACCGCGCTGGGTGGCATTTTTTCCAACGGTGCAATGCAGAGCATGGTGCAGGATGTGGGTGGCGGAATGGGCACGGCGAATACCGCTGCGGCGATCCGCATCCACCTGGGCGCTCACGTGCATTCCTTCGCTGAGTTTCCCTTTGAGCAGATGGCCGATGTGGATCCAGAGATCGCCGTCTTTCTGAGTATCGACGATGTGGAATTCAAAACCATCGGCCGAGAGTGTTCCGGAGTCACCGACCTGACCACCGGATTCGGCATAGAATGGACTTCGGTCGAGCGCCACGCCGAGCGGTTCTGTGTGGCCGATCTCGGAGAATTCCGGGACAAGTTCGCCACCGGATATGATCCCGAGGATTCGGCTTTCTGAATGCAGGCTGTCATAGCCAAGGAAGCGAGTGCCTCCCTGTTTTTTGAGCGAATCGATGGGGCCGGCGCTCATTACGGAATCCGCAAAGGCACCACTGCCACTTGTAGCTTCGTGCCGTCGGCGGGCCTTGTCGTAGCCTTCGCGGTCCACGGTCAGATTGTTCTGTGCGGCGAGCGTTTCGGTGAGCTCGATGAGAAAGCCGTAGGTGGCCTGAAGATCAAAGGCATCTTCTCCGGAGATAACGCCGGTGGACTTTGCTTTTGCAGCCAGCTTCTCGAACCGCGGCATACCACGATCGACGACATCCAGAAACTGTTCTTCCTCGGCGCGAATCACGTTGGAAACGGTTTCCACTGTCTCGGCGATTTCCGGATATGGTGTCCGCATGGCCTGGACGACTGCGGGAACCAGCGAATGCAGGAAGGGGGTGTTGCGTCCGAGGAGGTAACCTTCCATGGCGGCTCGGCGGAGCAGCAGGCGGACGATGTAGTTCGCTTTTTCGGGACCGGGGACGGCACCTTCGTGAATGGCGAAAGTGCAGGCGCGCACGTGATCGGCAATTCGGCGGCAGGCACGGCCATGGGCGGCATCGTAACTGTATTTAAGCTTCAGGACATCGCCAACGGTGTTGCAGAGTGGTTTGAGGATATCAATTTCGAAATTGCTGAGCACTCCCTGGAGGCAGGAGGCGCAGCGTTCGAGCCCCATGCCGGTGTCGATGTTCTGTTTCGGGAGCGGGTGCAGGTTGCCAGGTGGGTTGCCCACACGATTGAACTGAGTGAACACGAGATTCCAGATCTCGACGGGCTTCGTGGCGCCGGGTGCGAGGTAATAGATTTCAGAACAGGGGCCGCAGACACCGTCGGGACCCTGGGAAGGCGCTGATGCAGGCCAGAAGTTTTCGGATTCGTCGCAGCGACTGATTCGGTCAGCCGGGAGCTTGATTTCGTTGTTCCAGATACCGAAAGCCTCGTCGTCGTCGAGATAGACCGTGACGGTGAGTCGTCCTGGGTCGAGTCCCAGCCAGCGGCGGTCGGTCAGAAATTCCCAGGCCCAGTGAATCGCCTCGCGTTTGAAATAGTCGCCGAAGGAAAAGTTGCCAAGCATTTCAAAAAAGGTGTGGTGATAGGCGGTCACTCCCACGTTACCAATATCGCCCGTGCGCAGACATTTCTGGCTGGTGGTGGCTTTGGTGAAATCCAGCGGGCCAATGCCCAGGAACTGATTTTTGAACTGATTCATACCCGCCGGAGTGAACAGTACGGTGGGATCGTCCTTCGGAATGAGCACGTCACTGGGGCGGCGCACACAGCCTTTGGATTCGAAAAACGAAAGGTATTTTTCGCGCAGTTCGTCGGTTTTCATGGCAGGTAATGTGTTGGGCTACAGGAACGGGGCCGGCATTGCGGACGTCACAACGAGCGATCGCGGGGCGGACACGCCACAATAGTCTATCCAGTTTGAAGCGGAGATGCACGCCTGCGAGGGGAACAGGAGTCTGAGGGAAGTCAATGAGAATCCGCACCGATTTCTCCAAAACCAGCGGCTTTTCCCACCGAATTCCCCTGAATCTTTTCTACCTCTGTCCGGGTTTGCAGTGGACAGGGCCAGGCCGGGCAGTCGAGAATTGGCGTGGATGGGCCACTGTCGTTTTTCTTTTCGCAGAGCGAAAAGCGACTCTGGCACTTCATCAACGGAATTCACTTCGCATGTCGCCACTCCGTCTGTTCTTCATCAGCCTCCTGCCGGGACTCTGCTGTTCGCTGCCCGCGGTCGCTCAGCAGACGCAGCCAGCCTTCACTGAAGAACAAATCACGTGGTTCGAAAACCGCGTCCGTCCACTGCTCGCCCAACACTGCTTTGAATGTCACAGCAGCGATGCGAAAACGACTCGAGCCGGATTGAAACTCGACTCTCGAGCTGCAGTGCTCAAGGGAGGCGACACTGGTCCGGCCATCGTTCCCGAACGTCCCGACGAAAGTCTGCTGCTCCAGGCTGTCCGCTGGCAGGGTCTGGAAATGCCTCCTGCCGGAAAGCTCAATCCGCAGGACATCGAAGTGCTGGTCGAATGGGTGCGGCAGGGAGCCCCCTGGCCCGATACGGCCTCGGCGTCCACCGCAGAACGCTCGTGGGACTTCAATCAGCTCCGCGGCGAACACTGGGCATGGCAGCCGATTCAGCGGCCAGCAGTTCCACCCGTTCAGAATGCCGCGTGGATCGCCACCCCCATTGATTCCTTCATACTTCAGAAACTGGAAGCAAACGGCCTGCAGCCCGCGGCCCCGGCTTCCCCACGCGTGTTCCTGCGACGGCTTTCTCTGGATCTCATCGGAATCCCGCCCACACCAGCCCAGCTGCAGGAGTTTGAAGAGGCTGTCGCGGTCAATCGGCAGGCAGCTGTAGATGCCGCCATTGACAGGCTCCTTGATCAGCCTCAATACGGCGAACGCTGGGGACGCTTCTGGCTCGATGTGGCCCGTTACAGTGACGGTTTTGGCGGTTTCCTCGACGGAGCTGCTCTGCCGCACGCGTGGCGTTACCGGGACTGGGTCGTGCGGGCACTCAACCACGATTTGCCAATCAATGAATTTCTGCGTCTGCAGATCTCCGGAGATTTGGCGACGCCCCCGCAGCCGGAAGCCACGGGATTCCTTGCATTGGGCCCGACCTATGTTTCTGACGGCGGTGATCCCGACGCCATCGCTCAGGCCCGCGCAGAAACGCTCGATGACCGCGTCGATACACTCACCCGCGGCCTGCTGGGACTCACCGTCTCCTGTGCTCGCTGCCACGACCACAAGTTCGATCCCATCCCGCAACTCGACTACTATTCTCTCGCCGGTATCTTCAACAATTCCGTAAACCGCGAAGCCCCGCTTGTACCTGCAGAAGTCGTACAGGAATTCAATAACCACCAGCAGCAACTCAAGCAGGTCCAGGACCGAATACGCGGTCGGAAGGAAATGGCAGACCAGCAAAAGCGACCACTTGATGAAGCCGAATCTGCCGCTCAAAAGGCCGACGAAGAGATGCTCTCACAGCTCCAGGCCAACTCACCACCGCACTTCCCCGTCGCCCACGCGCTTGCCGAATCCGGCGCCGCTGATATGCCGCTGGCCATTCGCGGCAACCTGCGTAAGCCCGGTCCCGTGGCGCCTCGCAGGATGCTGCGAATTCTTGAACCCGGCGATGTTCCGTTCACTTCCGGAAGTGGCCGCGCACAGCTCGCTGACGCCATCGTTGACCGTCGCAATCCACTCACCGCACGCGTGCTCGTCAATCGCATCTGGCTGCAGCACTTCGGGCAGGGTCTCGTGAGAACACCTGGTAATTTCGGGAAGCTCGGCCAGCCTCCCACGCACCCTGAACTGCTCGACTGGCTTGCCGCAGAGCTCCACGACGGGCCTGCCCCCTGGTCGCTGAAGCATCTTCATCGAGTCATCCTGCGTTCCTCCGCCTGGCAGATGGCCAGCAGTATGAACGCGGCAGCCTTCGCAGTCGATGCCGACAACCGTCTGCTGTGGCGGATGAACCCTCGACGAATGGATGTGGAAGCGTGGCGCGATGCCATGCTGGCAGCCACCGGCGAACTCGACCTCGCACCGGGTGGCCCCCCCGTTGAATCGCTGCTCAATACCCCTCGCAGAACGATTTATGCTGCCGTGAGCCGCAATGGTGATCGCTATGCATCCGACAGCTTTCTGCGACTGTTCGATTTTCCGTTGCCGCGAGCCACCAGCGAAGGCCGGGGGACCAGCGTCGTTCCGCAGCAGTCGCTGTTTCTGATGAACAGCCCGTTTATGGCGGCTCGGTCGCGAGCCCTCGCGGCGCGACTGGAACGTGAGGCTTCTGACGGCACCGGTCGCATCGATCTGGCCTGCCGGCTGCTCTTTGGAAGGCCCGCCGAGGCTGCCGATCAACTACTGGGGCAGGAGTTTCTGGCAGAGGCGCGAGCTGGCGGCGAAACCGTGGAAGACGCAGCAGGTCAGCAGAAAGACAGCAGCCCATCCGCCCTGCAGCAACCGCTCACCCCATGGCAGCAATATGCTCAGGTTCTGCTCAGCTGCAGCGAATTCATGCACATCGAATAAGGATCTCGTCATGAGCACTTTTCACATCAACCCTCTGCCACCATTCAGTCGCCGGGAATCGCTGCGCAGAATGGGAGCCGGTTTCGGCAGCATGGGGCTGGCTGCTGCCATGATGGACGGCAACGCGCCGGCAGCACCTCGAGCAGTTGGTTTCAGTCCAGTGACTGTCGGCTCGATTTCTCCACTCGCGGTCAAAGCCCCCCATTTCGCGCCAAAGGCCAAACGCATCATCCAACTATTCATGCCTGGCGGTCCTTCGCAGGTGGACACGTTTGATTACAAACCCGAGATCGCTCGGTATGCCGGTCAGCGACCAGCCGAAGTCGACCGAAAATCACTTCGCAACACCCGCAACGGACTCTTCCCTTCACCTTTCCGTTTTCGTCAGCACGGTGAATGCGGACGCTGGGTGAGCGACATCTTTCCAAAGGTGGCCGAATGCGTGGACGACATCTGCTTTATTCACTCCATGCACACCGACATCCCGGAACATGCCGGTGCAATGCTGATGATGAACCTCGGACATCTGCAGCCGAACCGTCCCAGTATGGGATCGTGGCTGGTGTATGGCCTTGGAACAGACAACCAGAACCTCCCTGGCTTTGTGGCGATGTCTCCACGGGCTCAGCCTCGCGGTGGTCAGGCGAACTGGGGCAGCAGCTTTCTTCCGGGAGCGTATACGGGCTGTTATGTCAATATTCATGACATGCGTCCGGAGTCCGTACTCCAGGATCTGCGGAATAATTTCGTCACACCGATCGACCAGCGCCGCCAGGCCGCACTGCTGGCCAGACTTAATCGCCTGCACGCCGACCAGCAGCAGGACGCGGCGCTGGAAAGTCGGATCTCGGCGATGGAGATGGCGTTCAGGATGCAGTTCAGCGTACCGGAGGCGTTCGATGTTTCCGGGGAAACCGAATCCACGCGGAAGCTCTACGGGGACAGTGAATACGCCAAAGGTTGCCTGCTCGCGCGACGACTGGTGGAACGCGGAGTTCGTGCAGTGCAATTGTCGCTGTCAATAGACGGCTACGACATTGCCTGGGATACCGGGCACGACAACATCGAAGGTGGTCATGCAGTACTGGCGCGGGCCTGTGACCAGGGAATCGCGGCACTGATTCAGGACCTGAAACAGCGTGGTCTGTTTGAGGAAACGCTGCTGGTGTGGGGCGGCGAATTCGGCCGCGCGCCCACGTCTGAAGGACAGAAGGGCCGCGACCATGATCACTACGGCTACACCGTCTGGCTGGCCGGCGGCGGCGTCCGTGGTGGCATGGCGTGGGGCGCCACCGACCAGTTTGGCTGTTCAGCAGTCGAAAACCGCGTCCACGTGCACGACCTGCACGCCACGATCCTGCACCTGATGGGGCTGGACCATGAACGACTGACTTACCGGTATTCGGGGAGGGACTATCGACTGACCGACGTCCATGGGCGGGTGATTGGGGAGATTATTGCGTGATGACCGTCTTGATGCTGGTCATCGGGTGCAAGGCTGGAATTGCGGGAAATTTGGGGCATATGGGGCAGATGCGGCGGATATCGGGCTGCAATTTGAGCGAAGGTGTGGGCTTGTTGATTGACAATCCACGGCTCATCAGTTATGTTTCCATGACTACGTCTTCTACTCAGATCACGAAACAGCAGTATTCTGCTGATTTCGTTGGTGTGGTATTGTTGTTGGAAGAATCTCTCGACCGCCTTTCCCAAACATCCTGTCACCCATGCCAGCACAGCACCCCTACCTCACAGTCGATGAGTTTTTACGGACATTGTACAGTCGGGTGCGGTTGACCTGTCGCTATCTGGAACTGTTGCTCGACTGCAGTCAGCACGAGTTTCTGCTGGAGGACTCGGAAGTTCAGCGAGACTGGGCGAACAACGTCGAGGCACTGCGTTGGCTGGCCGGGCCGATTTATCGGCTAACCGCCGCATTCAAACAGCAGTGTGCGGAAACGAACACGGCTGTGTTGAAAGAGGTGGGGCGGCAGGAAGGCCGCCTCAGTGCTTTTTATGACTTCCTTTGTGAAATCCACAAGGCCTACAATCGCGTTGAAAACGTGCTGACAGATCCAGCGGAAAAAGAGATCGTGCACAGCCGGCATCAGCATCTGCAGATCGGTCTGAATTTTCTTGTGGATATCTGCAATGGCTGGCTCGATCTGATCGTCAACTCCAGCGGTGCAGAAGCCGTACTTCGCCTGGAACGGAATTGGCATGATTCCCAGTTTCTTTCATTTTGGGACGAACTCACGACTCTGCGGGACGTTCCGCCGGATTTTCGGGACCTTGACTCACAAGTGTCGCAGGTCCGCCAATCCGCAGCACTCCTTCGCAACTGCACAGAATCTGAATCACGAAACAAACTCGTGTTATCACTCTGCATGCAAACACGGCGTCTGTTGCTGATGTTAATGTTCCATTTGCTGACTGTTCGCCCGACTGCTCTTATACAACTCCGGGCTGCCCGGTCGGCCTTCGAAGAGGCGGAGTCAGCGGCACAATCTGAGCAGAACTCGAATTCCGACCCGGTCAGGCAAAGTCTCAGACTGCTTCGTTCGCGATATAATATCCTCATCAGGCTCACCACCGCAGACGACGCGGGCAACTTCCTCGAACTGCTTGAACGCACATCTCTTCCTGAACTCGCCGAAGTTGTTGCGGCGTAGTCCATGACTTTCCAAATCATGGAACTGCAGGGTGTTCGCATCGAAAGGGAAGTGCTTAGACCATGACGGTCGCGGCGGATTCGGAGTGCGTCGATGAATGACAAACGGGCGTCTGGAGATGAACCCTACTCTGACGGGAAAGCCACAGGCCCGTCGGATTCGTTGATTGTGATGCTGCACCGTACCAACCTTCGAGTGCTGGAGAAATATGATTCCTATGACGCTCGTGTTCTCGAAAATTTTATCACAGACGCTGCCAACTCCGACGTTAATGCATCGATCGACATTGGTGCAATGGTGTGCCTTTGCTTCGAAGTGATCGGTAAGTCCAAATCTCCAGTCTCGCCACGCTGGAGGTTCACTGTTGGGAAACATTACTGGTTGCTGACGGACACGTTGGCGAAACCACGTTTTTCTTTATTAATTGCGCTGATCGAGCACTTTATCTGTTGTGTTCAGGATTTGTTAAGCACTGATTGGGGCGACCTTGAAGGTTCAAATCCACTGGAGAATCCGGATTGGCTTCGCCTTAAACGGAGGAGCGACCGCAAGGGGATCGTGCTTGGCTCCGTTGAGCTGAAGTCATGGAAGATCACTGACCAGAAACCTGACTCCGGAAGCCGTGAGCATCAGTCATGAAGCCTGTCGTTCGCCGACTTTTCTGCGTGGCTGGCGATGAACTGGCGTGCAGAATTCCTCAAATCTGCAAAAGAACAGCGGGAATCGATGCTGGCGAAATTGAACTGATCAACCCAAAGCGACTCAGTCTGCTCAATGCTGACTGTCCTGAAGAGTCGGATGTGTCGAGGTTTTTCAGGGAGTCGCTGAACAGATCGCTGGACAGTGATCCAGCGTCTGTGATTGCCGTGATTATTGACGCCACATCTGAGTTCAAGGCGATCAGCAAGTGGCTGTGCGAATCCCCTGAGACTGTCTGGGGGATGGTACACCGAGCCTTTCAGCATTCGCAGGAAAGCACCAGCGTGCTGAGGAGCCTTGAACAAGAGTCGTCCGACAGCACAGCATTGAGGTTACTCGCGCTTGCAGGATTAGTGTCCAAAAGTGGCTGTCTGTCTCTGATCTGCCTTAGCCGGCTTGATTTTGGCGATCAGACAGAGGCGGAGCGAACCCTGCAGGCTCTTCAAAAAGTGGTCGTGCCACCCGGCCGAGGGGCATTGGGATTTCGGTTCGTCGTCGAAAATAGCCCGGAGTTGGCTCTCGATACTGCTGTGCGATCCGTCAACGCGCTCCAGTGTGTTGGCGGAAAAGAGTTTTCGACACCCTCCAGCAGTCGTCACGTTTCACTCGTCCTCGAACCGCTTCAACATTACGAGGAGCAATGGGAAGCGGAGGAGTTTGAGGAGGATGAGGTGATTGAGGCTGTACGTGCGAAAGTCGTCGAATTCCCGAACAGCAATTTGTTGCGGAATGCACGTGAGGTGCTGCTGAGATCCGCAACGCTCGCAAGGCTCCTTGCCACCCGCTCCTTCGAACACCATGGGTGCAATGCAACTATTGTTCTTGCAGACAAAGACGGATTTTCTGACTTGACCGGGAAAGCGGCTTGTCCACTCAGCAGGGAAATCTTCAACTTTCAAACCAACTCGCGTTCAACCTGGTTTCATCTTGCTGATCCGTGGCTTCGCGAAGATGGAATCGAAACGGCACTCTCCAGCCGCAGCGTACTGCTTGTAGACATTCTGACTGGGCGAATACTTGGTGTCTGGGAACTCAACTCTCAGTCTGATACGCGCTTTGAAATGCTCAATCGCCTCACAACCGGCACCCAGAGTGGAAAAGTGATTGTGCTGGCTGCATTGGAATCCGGATACGTTGAAATCCATCACCGCGGATCCCTCGCATTCTGGTATGACCGCAATCGCTGGCGACACGATCCGTTCGGGCAGATGCAGCGACGAATCCTAAAGGCTGGCGTGCTGCCAACCGACTCAGAAGAAAATCTGGAGAAAATCTGTGGAGCAATCTCCATCTTGATGGATGCTCAGGAAAGCTCAATCCTTGTGTTTATTCGCGATGCACAATTGCAAGGGCTGAGCCCACTGCTGAAACCGATGCGCCAGGAACTGGTTTTGCGCCAGGAACGAGTGCTGTCGCAGGATACAGCAGACGGCACCGCGTCTGCGGATGCCCAAACGGCGAACGAAATACGCCTGCGGGCCGTTTTGTGTGGCGGACAACTGAAGGAGCTTTCAGCCCGTACTCTAGCGTCGATTTTCCGTCTCGATGGTGCTCACATTATTGCTGATGGAAGAATCGTGCGATTTGCGGAAAGAATCGTACTGCCGTCGGAATCGGAGCAGTCGAGTGAAAACGGGAGTGGTGGCACGGGGCGTACCGCCGCCCGATGGGTCGCTGCCCACGTTCCAGGCTCCGTTGTCGTCAAAGTCAGCTCGAGTGGTGAGTTGCGGGTGTATTTTCAGTCTGCCGCACGCTGACAACCTGCGGCGGTTCCACAACGGGCACCATGTCCGCAAATCTCCGAAACGTCGCCTGCAACTCGGACAACCGTGCCCAGACCTCAGATTCTGTCATTGGATCTTCAAGCGGTTCTGTGAGCTTCAGCATCTCTGCCGCGGAACTGTGCTGGAAAAAGGCGTCTTCGTAGCTTTCCCACTCAATCTGTTCGCTCCACACATCAAGGGTATCCAGCAGGAGTGTCAGATCGAAGGGCTGGGGGCACTGGAACGCATCTTCCACAAACCGATGATAGACGCTGAAACGCTGTCGGTTATCCTTTGCGTGGCGGATCGTAAATCCACGCCAGGGAATCTGTAGAAACCGTTGGATCGGCTGCTGGCTGATTCTAAGCAGATTGGCCGCTTTTGTCCCGAGCTGACATTCCTGGTGCGTGAATTGCACGACCCGAAGAGCATTCACGGGGATCCGCATGAGATCGACAAACTGCCAGCACTGAGTGGAGAAGAGCTTAAGGTCATCCATGGGGGCCACCTGCAAAAAGCAACAGAGCCGAGAACCAATTGCGGTGACTGCAACCGACATTCCGTTGTCATCGACAAAAAAAAGCCTCGGAAGTTCAACAAAAATGCTATTCTTTCAGTGAATTTCCAGAGGAAATTACTGAAACTCGGTGGATTCAACGTGAGCAGGTGTGCCTCTGACGCACACAATTGTGCTCCACGACTTCTGAAACGCGCAAACAGTACTTATCCACCTGTTCAAGTATCTATGCGCGTTGAGTTATACGTGACACCTTTGCAGAAACGTCACACGCCGGAAACGCAGTTGATCCGGGAACGTGCGGCCGTGTTTGGTGCGATCTTCCGCGTTATGTTTTTGAGTGTTTCCAGCCCCACCAGGTCTTCAGACTGAACATGGCAGTTGTCAGGATCATGGCGACGAGGAAGAGGAGGGTCCAGTTGGTGCCTGTTGCAATTCCCCTGCCGACCTCCCGAGCCGCTGAATCGATTGGCTGAGCGGCGATTTCTGCGATGTCCCTGGCTCCGTCAATAAAAGGTTCCGGGGACTTTAGAAATGCGGCCGCCACGGTCGCTATGGCGAGGGCTCCTTTGTTCTTCCAGATGAACTGTGTGGCCTTGTCGCCGAAGTTGGCCATTACATTCAGCAGTTCCTCTGCATGTCCGGTTGCCTTGAGAGAGCCTTCGCTGGCCATCATGGCGATCTGCCGAGCATTTTTGGGGGAGGCGGCGCGAATTGCGAGCGCTGCGGGGCGACCGAATTGATCGATCACGTCTGTCGCGATTCTGGGGTGTTTAAGCATTGCCTCGGCCGCTTCATCTCCGTATTTGACAAAGATGGCAAGATTCTTCGGACGTGTCACGACCCAAACAGCATCGCTGCCGTAGCGGTTGAGCAGCTTCATGACGAGAGGAGCATTTTCGCCGGCATCATCCAGCAGCTTGAAGCTCTGCGTACCGGATTTCCGGATGACATCAATCGCCTCATCGCCGTATTTAGCGCTGTATCTGGCGATCTTCGAGCTGAGTGTTTCAACGGTCTCGCCGGCGACTTCCGTGCCGACGCGTCCCAGCAGGTGTTCGGCGGCTTCGCGGATGAGCTTCGCCCGGACGTCTGCCAGAGCGGTGGGGAGACAGGCAAGCAGCAGCGTGAATGCAAAAACGGAGGCTTTCATTGCTTGCTCCCCCCATACTTCTGTTCAGCCTCTTCCAGTCCCCGCATCTGTTCAGCGGGATCCGTGGAGTCAAGCTTTTGTTCAATTGTTTTTTCAGGTGGAGGGGAGTCGGAGCAGCCGGAAACTGCTGCTAGTAACACGCACATCGGGAAAATCTGTCCATGAATCAATCGAACCATCACAACGTCCCCCCTTCGAGGATGAGTTTTTGCAGAGTGAGTTCCCGTGAGCGGTGCTGGGCATCGGCCAGTCTGCCAAGCGCGTATCGGAGTCCGAGATTACCGCTATTGCGAATTGCTGCAACGGTTTTTTCTGCACTGGCACGGATAGCCGAGTCCGCGTGTTCTTTTGACATTCGTTCCACCTTATTGTGGATCGTCCACGCTTCCGGAGCCCCTGTCGTGATCGATTGCTTCATCCTGTCAAGGCTGTCAATCACTTTGGCAGCCAAATTTTCTACAGGGTTGTGGTACATGCTGATCATCACGTCGATCATGTAGTCAGCAACGATGGCAACGGCAATACCAGCACCGAACGTAGCCCATGAAGCTGCCGCGCCGCCCCCAAAAATTGCAGCTGAGACGCCGAGTCTGGTCGCAACGGCCCGAATGGAGTTCGTAATCAGAACTCCGGCAAGTTCGGCAGTCGCGAACGTGGTGACTCCCTGCACGACATCAATCCGAAGTTCCGCAGCGACATCGGCAGCAACTGAGACCGCGATTGCCTCGTACTGTGCTGCAAGAGCTTCAGGGTTCTCGAAGGCCGGCAGCGCCGTCGTCGGCAGATCCTCAATATCAGCCCTGACCTGCACCAGCAATTCGTTTTCGACACCTTTTAAGCCCAGAGCATACTCGCTGGCTGCCTCCCGCAGCATCGACGCCAGATCGTCCTGAGTAAAGATATATTCACAAAATTGCTGCGTCAGAAACTCTCTGTGACCTTCACGGCTCTTGATCAGCTCCCACTTACTCTCCCAGCTCAGGGCGGCTTCGGCGAACGCTTTCGCTCCTTCCCTGCCACTGTCAAAGAAATCTTCGATCCGATAGATGAGTTGATTTGTGAGTTCCCGAGTTTCCAAATCGGCATCTTTCAACCGCGGCTGAATGCGATGCCATGCTTCCTGACGAACCGCCTTTTCATCAAGTGCCGGGGGAGCATCGGGTTGCAAGCCCTGCGATTGCGATGCAGACGCCGTTGGCGGAGGTGCATCCGCGGCAGGCCGAAGTATCTGCCCGACGACGAGGGCGATGATGATGCCGAGAGTCAGAATAAGCGAATCACGGCCACTGATGCCCGAGGGCTGGACCGGTGGAGTAGGCGGTGTCTGTTTTTCACTTAATTCTGGCATGGATGCTCCCGAATTTCTGACTTGAGAGGCAGGCAATCGCGGAATCACGGGACCTGCCGTGGATCTCTGTACCCCTGACGGGACATATCGGACCAGCGTAACACCTTTAGCTTCGATGATCTATCGACTTCAGGCAACGTGCACCGAGGTTGCGATCTTCACTTTCCCCGCCACGATCACGCGAAAGCGATGACGGGAACCTGGGTTCCATTTTCGATGCACTTTCCGATGTCGGTTTTGGCTAAGGCATCCTGAAAGTACTGGTCACACGGGACCTAGAGTTCTGCGTGTATAGAGATCCCGAAAAACAGACGGGAAACTTGTGGGGACGGATTGCAGGGATGCTGGGGGCCAGACCCCAGACCCCCGCAAGGCCATCAACAGGTTTGCTGCTTGCGAGGCGCGCTGAATGCGACCGGACCAGCGACGATTTCAATCATGAATCAGACGGGTGCGATCCCAAATTGCGAAAGGATTCCGGTTGATTCAGGAAGGGAGGAACTGTCGCAAGCGAACTGATACTCTCCGCAGTCGATGGTGATTCACAGTCGCAACGAAACCGCAGGGAGGCGGATCAATGTGGGGAAGCACGATGGAAGGTCCAAATGGA
>Ga0169931_10002018_pt1 | contig 33383 bp, 20 predicted proteins | sample Kivu_15m_20L_FD_129675 | JGI IMG/M metagenome (GOLD analysis project Ga0169931, IMG submission 129675) | Freshwater microbial communities from Lake Kivu, Western Province, Rwanda to study Microbial Dark Matter (Phase II) - Kivu_15m_20L... | ecosystem: Environmental > Aquatic > Freshwater > Lake...
CGAGCAAGCGGCGACCGAGCAAGCGGCGACCGAGCAAGCGGCGACCGAGCAAGCGGCGACCGAGCAAGCGGCGACCGAGCAAGCGCCGACCGAGCAAGCGCCGACCGAGCAAGCGCCGAGCTCTCCGCAGTCCGGCGGGGCGTCGGGCACGACGAGCGCCTCGCCCATACCGCCGACCGGCGTCGGCGACCCCGCGCGCGACACCCACGCTGCCTCCGGTGCAGGGACGGAGCGCGGCGAGCCCAAGCCCGTCGAGGCCGCACCGCAGGCGGAGGTGTCCGGTGCGCCGAGCGTGAACGTGGCGTCGCCGACCGGCGCCGAAGACCTCGAGCCGACACCGGAGGCGGCGCGCTCCAAGCGCGGGGCGGCTCGCCAGCGCCGCCAGGCGCCGGTGGTCGGACCGCTGCTGCTCAACCAGCGCGCCGGTGCTGCGGCCGGGCCCAAGCCTGCGGCGCCGAAACGCGTCCTGCAGGTCGCCACCGAGCGCGATCTGGAGCACGTGTGGAGCGGCACGGAGGCGCCACTGAATGAAGCTCAACGTGCGACGCGCTTGGCGACGCCCAACGTCGGCCGCGCGCAGGTCGTGTTCCGCACCGGCGAGATCTTCGAGGGCGACATGGTGGCCGTCGGCGAGCAACGCATCTGGTTGCGCACCAAGACCGGCGAACTGGGTCTTGAAGCCGCGCGCGTCGGTTCGGTGGTTCGCATCGCGCCCGGCGACACGCCCACGCTCGGCGCCGCGGGGTCGCAGAAGCTCGCCGGCCTGCAGCGGGCGCGCGTGAAGACGCCGGGCGGCATGCTCAGCGGTCGCATCATCGAACAGGACGCGGAGCGCACGACGCTGATCACCGACGCGGGCGCGCGCATCGTGCTGCGCTCGCGCGAGGTCGAGGTGCTGGGCGAGAAGCCCGCGGTTCAGATCCGGCCCTGAGCCGCCCAGACGCGTTCACGGCGCCGGCCGCCCCGCGAGTTTCGACTCGCGGGGCGGCCGGCCGCCGCCCCGGAGTATCCTCTTGGGTGCCTCTGGTCTCCCCCTGGCGGCGCCGCGCCTCGAACGCGCGCGCCGTTCCCATCTGGACGCTCGCTTCAACGCGCCGCACCGATGCTCCTCTGCAACGTTTCGCCCTTCACGTCGCTGCCCCCGCGAGCCGCACGCTGGTTTTCGATCGCTTGGTGGGGCGCCCTCGTCGCGTGCGCCCTGCTCGCGCTCGCGCCCGCAGCCTCGGCCCGCTTCGTGGAGCACGATTCGATCGCGGACTTCAAGAAGTACTTCAAGCAGTACAAGGACACGCCGTCGCGCGTCGAAGCGGTGCGTTCGCTCGAGGGCATCGAGGAGGCCGCCGTGGTCGACACCTTGGCGCCGATCCTCAAGCTGCCCGAGCCCGACGTCGTGCTCGCGGTCGTCACGGTGCTCTCGAAGTTCAAGACCGAAGCGCCGCAGCAGGCCGTGTACGCCGCGCTGGCGGCCGCCAGTGACGAAGCCATCCGCTCGGGTCTGATGCAGGCCGCCACGCTCGGCAAGTACAAGGGCGGCGCCGAGACGCTGCTCAAGCTGCTGACCGACAAATCGTGGGAGGTGCGGCGGCGCAGCGTGGAAGCGCTGTGTGCAGCGCCGCCGCCCGGCGTGGATACGCAGCTCCTGCCGCTGGCAGGCGATCCCGAGCCCGCCGTGCGCTGCGCGGCGTTGGATGGGCTCGCGGCGCTCAAGAGCCAGAGCGTGCTCGAGCCCGCGCGCGCCGCGCTCGGCGACGCCGTGTGGCAAGTGCGCGCGAGCGCCGTGGGCGCGCTCAAGCGCGTGCGCCACCGCGATTCGATCGAGCCGCTGATCGCGCGCCTGGCGCTCGAAGAGGGCCGCCTCGTCGCCGACATCGGCGACGCGCTCAACGAAATCACGGGGCGCAGCTTCGGAACGCGCCTCGAAGGCTGGCAGCAGTTCTGGGGACAGTACAAGGACCGCTTCCAGATCCCGACCGACGAAGAACTCGCCAAATTGCGCGAGCGCCAGAAGGCCGAGGCCGCCAAGTACAAGCCGCAGGGCGGGACCACGACGTACCACGGCATCGACACTCCCAGCCGGCGCGTCGTGTTCGTGATCGACTGCTCGGGCTCGATGGAGACGCTGGTGGTCGAGAAGGAGCGCTTCCAAGACGGCGGCTACCCGTCGTTCCAGCGCATCGACATCGTCAAGACCGAGCTGATGCGCACGATCGAGAAGCTCGAGCCCTACGTCGAGTTCAACATCATCGCCTTCGCCACGGGCGTGAAGCCTTGGAAGAAGGAGTTGGTCAAGGCCAACGTGCTCAACAAGTCGGCCTCGATCGACTGGATCAAGAAGCTCGAGGCCATCGGCGGGTCGTCGAAGGAGGACCTGGCGCAGGCCGGGCTGAGCTCCTCGGCCAACCTCGAGGCCGGCAAGACCAACACGCACGCCGCCTTGATGGCCGCCCTCGACGCCGGCGGCCGCGGCACGAAGGACAAGAACTACGCCTGCGCCGTCGACACCATCTTCTTCCTCTCCGACGGTCGGCCGACGGTGGGGGACTACGTCGATCCCAAGGACGTCTTGCGCGAGGTGCGCAACGCCAACGCGCTGCGCAAGGTGGTTCTGCACACGATCGCGATCGGCGAGTTCCAAAAGGACTTTATGGAGCAACTCGCCCGGGAGAACGGCGGCGTGTTCGTCGACCTCGGCCGCTGAACTGCGCGGCAAAGCTGGTTGACCGGAGCAGATTCCCGCCGTATCCTCCCCGGCCCTCTTGCGTCGGGGCGTGGCTCAGCTTGGTAGAGCGCTTGGTTCGGGACCAAGAGGTCGGAGGTTCAAATCCTCTCGCCCCGACCACTTTTGATTCGTGCTGTCCCGTGTGCATCCGGTGACGGCAGAGTCTTCGTTGCGCGGCAGCACCAGGTGATGCGCTGCGCCCGGCCAGATCGCCCGCCCCGACCGGCGCGAAAAAGCGCTCGGCCACCAGTTCCTCAAGCTGCGTGCAGCTCCGAACCGCGGCGGAACTTGGGTGCGGTCCCGTTGGAGCTCGCGGTCGCGGCGCCAAGCCGCATGGGACGGGCGTGACACGCGCAGCGAGCCCTCCGCTGCGTCGGTGTGGCAATTCCGCAGCGCCGAGCCGCTGCGCGCGTGTCAGCCTCGCACGACGGGCAGGCGCCAGACGAACCAAGCGCCGTACCCGGCGATCAGCACCAGCGCGATTTGCCACGGCCAGCTCAACTCGCCGAACACCAGGCTGGTGGCGACGCCGCAGGCGATGCCCAGCAGAGCGACGCCCTTGGTCCCCGAGCGCACGCCGCGCTCGCGCTCCCAGTCGTTGATCAGCTGTCCGAACAGTCGGCTGGAGCGCAGCCGGGCGTCGAGCGTGGGCGACGAGCGCACCAGGCACCAGCTGGTGAGCAGCACGAACGGCGTGGTCGGCAGCAGCGGGACGAACACGCCGACGACGGCCAGTGCGAAGCACAGCGCGGCCAGCGGGAGGTAGAGCGTGTTCATCGGCACGGGACCCGCGCTTGTTCTAGTCGCTGGCAGCGGTAAGGTCGAGTGGGCCGCCGTCCCAACCTGAGCGGCGGGACGGCGGCGCGTCATCTGCGGTGTCAGATCCGGAACCGGGCCACCAGCTCCTGGAGCCCGGCCGCCAGCTTCGCCAGTTCCGCGGCGGCGCGCTGGGATTCGCAGGCGCCCGTCGAGGTGCTCGCGGCCGCCTGCGAGACGGCTGCGATGTTGTGCACGATTTCCTCGGCCCCGCGGGCCGTTTCGGCGACGTTGCGGGCCATTTCCTGCGTCGTCGCGCTCTGCTCCTGGACCGCGCCGGCGATCGTGCTCTGCGTCTGGTGGATGTCGTGGACGATCTTGTCGATGCGCCCGATGGCCTCCACCGCGTCGCGCGAATCGCCCTGGATCGTCTCAATACGCCGCGAGATGTCCTCGGTCGCCCGAGCCGTCTCCTTGGCGAGTTCCTTGACCTCGTGCGCGACCACGGCGAAGCCCTTGCCCGCCGCGCCCGCGCGCGCCGCCTCGATCGTCGCGTTCAGCGCCAGCAGATTGGTCTGCTGCGCGATGCCCGTGATGACCTTGATCACCTGGCCGATCTCTGCGGACGACGTGCCGAGCTTGGTGACCGTCGTGTTGGTCTGGCGCGCGACCTCGACCGCCTCCGTGGCGACCTTCGACGCGCGCTCGGCCGAACCGGCGATTTCGCGGATGCTGGCGGTCATCTCCTCGGTGCCAGCGGCGACCACCTGCGTGTTGTGGCTCACCTGAGTCGAGGTCTGGCTCACGACCTTGGACTGCGCCGAGGTCTCCTCCGCGTTGGCGCCCATCTCGACGCTCACGCTCGCGAGTTCCTCCGCCGCGCTCGCCAGCGTGCGCGAGGTGTCGGCGATGCGCGCGATCGAACCGCGCAGTTGCTCGAGGAAGCGGCCGAGGCCTTCGCCCATCTGGCCGATGGCGTCGGCGCCGCTGACGCCCACGGGACGCGTCAGGTCGCCGGCCGCAGCCGCGTTGACGGCGGCGAGCATCTCGTCGACCTTCGTTCGCAACTCTTCAGCCTGCTTGCGCTCGCGTTCATTGGCCTCGCGCACCTTGCGCTCGGTTTCGAGCCGTTCGGTTATCACTTCCCAGGTGACCATGGGCCCCAGGTACTCGCCGTTCGCGCCGAGCATGGCGGTGACCAGCAGGTGCAGCGTCTCGTCGCCGAGCTTGATCTGCGCGGAGTGCGGCAGGTTCTTGGGGTTGGCGAGCAGCTTGCGCTGGTGCGCGGGGTTCTTGTGGAAGGCGTCGACCGACTGACCCACCACTTCGCTCGCCTTCACCGGCAGCAGGTGCTCGATGGTGCGCAGCGTGGCGATCGATTTGGGATTGGCGTAGGTGATGCGCAGGTCCTTGTCCGTGCACATCACGTTGATCGGCATGTTCTCGAGCATCGAGGTGATGCGCGCAATCTCTCGCGCACGCGCGAGATCCTGCGTCACGACCTTCCACGTGACCATCGGGCCGATGTACTCGCCCGCGCCGTCGAGCATGGCCGTGACGCGCAGCTCCAGCGTCTCCGATCCGAGCTGGATGTTCGCCGTGTGCGGCAGATTGCGCGGATCGGCGAGCATGCGCCGCTGCACGCTGGGTTGCTTGTGGAAGATGTCGATCGACTGGCCGAGCACCTCGTCGGCGCGGACCGGCAGCAGCCCTTCGATCGTGCGCAGGGTCTCGAGCGAGGCGTGGTTGAGGTAGGTGATCTTCAGCTCGCGGTCCGCGCACATGATGTTCACGGGCGCGTGATCGAGGAGCGCACGATCGCGCGAGGTGTCGAGCGCGCGCGCGTCGGCGTGGAGGGACGGGGTCTGTGCGAGTGCGTTCTGCATGTGCGGTGGCAGGGGGTCGAGGGCGATGCGCCGCGCGTCCGACTGAGAGGGGGGCCCCGGACGCGTGGTGTGCTTGCTTTCAGTGGGTGGCGGTGCTTGCTTCGCCGAGCAGTCGCTCGGGATCGAGCACCAGGAGCAGCGAGTCCGGCAGGCGGTAGAGTTCGCGCACCGTCGCGAGCAGCGCGCTGTTGCCGTGGCTGGGGACGGGCGCGAGCTGGGTCGGATCGATTTCGAGCACGTCGCCGACGCTGTCGACGCGCGCCGCGAGCGGACCCTGGCGCGTGCGGAACACGACCGTCATGGCGCCCTGCTCTCCGGGCGCGGATACAACGCCGCTTTCGCGGCCCACGCCCAGGCGCACGGCCAAGTCGAGCGTGAGGACGGTCTGGCCGCGCAGGTTGATCAGAGCGTCCGCGCCTGCGGCCGCCCGCGGCACGTGCTTGAGGCGCGGCGTGCGCAGAATCTCCTGTACGGCGTCGACGTCGGCGGCGAGGTTGAGCTTGCCGATGCGGAACGTGCACAGTTGGCGCACCGCAGCTTGTTCCTGCGGTTCCTCGGTCTGTGCGCCGTCCGAGGCGAGCGGGCCGCCGCGCATCCCAGAGTGCGTCGCGATCCAGTCGACGTCGAGCACGTCGGTGACGGCGCCGCCGAGCACCGCCGCGCACATGATGCCCTGGCGTGGACGGTCCACGCGCGACTGCAGCTCGCAGTCGAGGATGTCGAGCACACGTTCGGCGACGAGGCCCACCGGCTGCCCCGCGAGGTTCAGCACGACCACGCTGACGGTTGCGGCCGGCGCGCTCGCGCTCGCCGAGGTGGCGCCGAGCAGCTGCGCGGTTTCGAGCAGCGGAAGGATCGCGCCGCGGTACTGAACGACGCGGTCGTCGCACGAGCGCTCCAGCGCGTTGATGGGAAACTCCTCGAGCCGACTGACTCGGCTCAGCGGCGCAGCCATGCGGCGCGCGCCGGGCAGCTCGAACACGAGCCAGCGTTCGCGTTCGCCCGCGGAGTCTTCGCGTTGCGCCGCAGAGGACGTCGCGCCTGCGAACTCCGAGACGTCCAGGCCGGCGCTGCGGGCCAGTCCCGACGCATCGAGGATCAGCGCGACGCTGCCGTCGCCCAGGATCGTCGCGCCCGAGTACAGGTTCAGCGCCGCGAGGCCCGGCGCGAGCGGCTTGACCACGATCTCTTCGGTGTCGTGGATAGTGTCGACCACCAGGCCGTAGCGCCGCGCGCCGACTTGAACGACCACGAGGCCGACGGTTTCGTTTTCTCCGTGGGCTTCGCAGGGAAGTGCGAGAGCGCGCCGCAGCTCGACCACCGGCAGCAGCGCCTCGCGCAGCCGGAAGAGCGAACCGCCGCCGAAGTTCTCGATCTGGGGGCCTTCGCCGCGCGTGATGCGCACCAGCTCGACCAGGCTGGTCTGCGGGATGGCGAAACGTTCGCCCGCGGCGGACACCAGCAGCGCCGGCGTGATCGCCAACGTGAGCGGAATCCAGACGCGCACGACGTTGAGCGCTCCGACTCGGTCGATCGTGAGGCTCGCGCCCCAGTGGCCGACCTGAGCGCGAATCCGCTCGAGCGCGGTGCGCACCTGCTCGTTGTCTTCGCTCAAGCCGGCGCCGTCGTCGCGCAGCTCGACCACCACGCGACCGCCCTCGTGGCCGGCGGCCAGTTCGAGCAACGCGTCCGGCGATTTGCCCGCGGCGGCGCGTGCGTCCGTGTCTTCGAGGCTGCGTTCGACCACCAGTTCGATGAGCTCTCCCAGCGGCGCGCGCAGACCTTCGAGCGAACTGCGGTCGAGCTCGAGCTCGAAGCCCTCCGTGCGCAACGCGAAGCGTTTTTGCGTGCGCGCACCGCAGCGCCGGGCGCAGTCCACGAGCGAGCTCCACGCCGCGCCGATGGGCTGCGTGCGCATGCGCATCAGGCCCTCTTGCAGGTCGCTCGTCACCACGTCGAGCCGCTGCGTGGTCTCGCTCGCGCTGTTGTCGCGGGTCGCCAGCGCAGTTTGGAGCAGCTGGTTGCGCGCGAGCACGAGCTCGCCGACGAGGTCCACCAGCGCGTCGAGTTCGGAGGCGCCGATCTGCAGCGAGCCGCGCGTGCCCGCTTCCGCGGCATGCGCGCTGTTTTCGGCGGGCGTCGGCTGCGCCGTCTCGCTCGCCAGGAGCGTCGAAAGCGAGCTACGGCTTTCATGCTGCGTGGCCGCGGGTAGTGCGGAGGCCGGACCGTTCTCGCCGCGCGGGCGCTGGGTCACGTCGGTGGAAACGGCGGCGTCGTTCGAATCGTGGGTCGGGGACACGGAGACTCCCAGGGAATGGGGTGCACACGCGTCGACGAGGACTCGATGGGCGGCAGGGGGGGCGTAGCAACCTGCCTCGCGACAGGAGCGTGCATCGAGCGCGGCCGCGCGCGGTCTTGAGCCCGATCGGTCCGTACGGGCGTTTTTCCGTGGGCGTCCAGCTGCTTACGATCGGTCTCGATGAGTTCGATGGTTGGCTGGCAGCGAAGCTGCACCCTGTGGCTCCGCGCCGCGGCGCTGATCGGCTTGGCGAACTTCGCCCGCGGCCAAGCGACGCTCGAAGACCTGCGCGCGGAGTTGAGCGCCGCCGTCGCCGCCGAGCGTTACCCCGCGTTCCTGGCGGCGCTCATCGGCCTCAACAGCGAGTCCCAGCTCTCCAGCGCGCGGCTCGAGGACGACGGCGACCTCGCGACCGACTTCGATGTCTACGCCTACCCGTGGCGGCGCGACTTCGAGGACGCTCTGTGGGGCCGGCGCTGGGAGGTCGAGGCCACCGCCGGTTCCACGCTCGCCGAGTGGTCGGAGCGCAACGCGCTCGCCGAAAGCGGACCGCAGAACTCCGTCGACATCGACTCGCGCTTCCGCGTCTTCGGCCTGACCTTAGGCGCCGGACCGGTCGTCGAAGTCGGTGAAAGTTGGGAGCTGCGCCCTACCCTCGAGCTGGGTCTGTCCTACGTCGACAACCGCGCGCGCTACTCCGATCCTGGAGCGGGCGCGTTGAGCGCGCTCGCGGACGGCATTCTGTTCAACCGGAACGCGACCTACGCGCTCTACGGCGCGAGCCTCACCGCTCAGCGCCAGCCGTGGATCTGGCGCGAGTTGCGCTTCCAACCGACGTTGCGCGTCGACGCGCGCGTGAGCGATGCGCTCGCCGCGGACGACGCCGCTCAGGAATCGACGACGACCACCGGCTGGAGCGTGGCGGCGCTGGAAGTCAGCGGAGAAGCGGGTTTCACGCTCGCTGGCCAGCGCGTCGGTTGGGCTGGCCGGGTCGGCTACAAGCGCCTGTTCGAAGAAGCGGGCGAACTGATCGGCTTCCACGACTACTTCTAGCTGGGCGGCTGGCTCGAACTCCACACGCAGGGCGTGCTGCCGGTGCTCTCGCGCCTGGGGCTGGGCGCCGCGCTGATCGTCGGCGAAGACGTGAACGGTTGGACCGCCGGCCTCAGCGCGAGTCCGTGAGCTCACGCGGCTCGGGTGGCGTCGCGCCGCGCCCGCGCTAGTGTCCTGGCCGCGGCGCCGCGTGCTCGGGACACTTGCATAGGCGCCGCGAGCCCTGCGACTGTGCTTGCAGCCGCCGTCCAAGCCCGCCTCCCTTTCGTCGCGAGAGAACCCCACGCCCGCGCGCCATGTCGCCCCTCACCTCCCTCGCCGCGCTGTGTCTCGCTCCGCTCGCGCTCGCGCAGGCGCCGCGTTTCTCCGACGAGCGCCAGATCCTCTGGCTACGCGATCTGGGTGACGCGCTCGAGCTCTCCGCCGCGACCCAGCGGCCGCTTCTGATTGCGATCAACGCGGACGGCGAGTCGGCGAGCGAGCTGATCGTGCGCGAGCGCTACCGCGATCCGCGTTGGGTGGAGAGCACGCGTTCGTTCGTGTGCGTGGTCGCCAGCTACTTTCGCCACGCAGCACGCGACCACGCCGACGACGGCGTGCGCCGGCCCTGTCCACGCTTCGGCGAAGTCACCTGCGGCGAGCACATGGCGCTCGAACCCGCCACGCACGCGCGCTTTCTCGCCGGCACGCGCATCGAACTGTTCGGCGAAGTGACCGACCGCATCTCGCCGCGCCACGTGCTCGTCTCGCCGCAGGGCGAAGTGCTCTTCGATCGCTACCTCCTGTTCGAACTGGGCGAGCTCGACGCCGAGCTGGAACGTTGGGCGCAGCGCTTTCCGCCGATGCCGAGCGCGCCGCCGCGCGCCTGGAGCGCCGGCTCGGTGTTCGACGTGCGCGCGCGCGCACGACTCGCCACGGAGGACGCGCTGGCCCTCGGCGGAGTGCCAGCGTTGCGCGCGCTCAACGAGGCGCAGCCCGCCGTGCGCGGGGCCGTCGAATGGCTGTGGCGCCTCTCGCCGGTGCTCTCCGAGCAGGGGCTCGCGCCCAAGGTGTTCGCGCTCTGCGCCCCCAACGCCGAGTTGCTCGCGGCGAGCGCCTGGCTGCGCGAGCAACTCGTCGGCCTCGACGGACAACGCGGCCACTTCGCGGGCGCGTTCGGCCAACTCAGCGCCAGCCGCGCCGCCGACCGCACGCTGTACCGCTCCTTCGTCGCGGCCGGCTCGACGCAGGAGCGCGTGGCCGCCTTCGATCTGCTCGGGTCGATCGAGAACGGCGCCGTCGCGCAGTCCGTGCGCGACAACGGCGTCGGCAACGGCGCGTTTTCGCTCGAGAGCTTCGAGCACGAGCTCGAACACGCGCAGGTCGAACCCACACGCGCCGTGCGCGCGCGGCCGCCGCTGCGGGCGAGCGAAGAGCTCGAGCGCGAACTGGCCGAACTTGCGCCGCAGCTCGCGGCTGCGCGCGACGACATGGCCTTGCGCCGGCGCGTCGGCAGTGCGCTGCTGGGGCTCGCGCGTCAACGCCTCGCCGCCGGCGTCGCGGGCGCGGATTTGTTGCTCGCGGATGCGCGCGAGCATCTCGCCTGGGCCTCGACCGCCGACCCGCTCGACGTGGACTTGCTGCTCGAGCGCGCGCGCGCCGCGAACCTGCTCGGCCAGTTCGAGGAACAGGAACGCGTCGCCCTCGCGGCGCTCGAGGCGCGCGGCGGCGCGGGCGACGACGGCTTTCACGTCGGAAACTCCGAGAGTTTGCGCTGGCTCGGCGACGCCTGTGCGCGCCAGCTCGCCCCGCGCAGCGGTGGAGCGGCGCTGGCCGAGATCACCGGCCTCGCACGCGGATTTGCCGCCTTTGCGCTCGCCGCGCGCGCGCCCGACGCCGACGCGAGCGACTGGCTCAGTCTCGCCTCGTTCTGCGGCGCGGTGGGCCGCGCGCGCGAGCGCGAACGCTTCGCCTTCGAGGGCCTGCGGCGTTTCCCCGCGTCGCAGGAACTGTGGAGCGAACTCTCAGCGGCCTGCGAAGCGCGCGGCCGGCCCGAGCGTTACGTCGAGTACGCCGAACAACTCGCGCGCGACTGCGCGCAGTGGCCCGAACCGCAGTGGTACGCCGGTCAGGCGCGCGTGCTGCTGGCGCAGTGGGCGCGCCGCGGCGAAGACGCCGACGGCGCCGTGGCGCACTACGAACGCGCGCAGGAGCACTTCGCGCGCGCGCTCGCCCTCGCGCCGCACTTCAAGGACAGCTGCGAGCACTACCTCGCGATGTGCGCCTTGGGGCGCGGGTTTGCGCACTTGCTCGTCGAACGACGCGAAGCGGCGGCGCAGTGCGTGGTCGAGGCGGCGGCGGTCCGACCGCAGGCGGCGACCCAGCGCGACGGACTGGAGCGCTACCCGGTCGACTTGATCGACGCCGTGCTCGAGCAGCGCGCCAGCGGCGCGAGTCCGGTCGACTCCGACGCTTGGCTCACCAGCCTCGAAGCCGCCAATCCGGGCAACGCCTTCTGGGCCAACTCGATCGCAGATGCGCTGCTGCGCGAGGCGATCCGCGCCTACGAACGTGGGCGGCTGGATCTCGGCGATCGGCACTGCCGGCGCGGCGCGGAGGCGGCGCGGCGCGCGCGTGCGCTCGCTCCGGGGCCTGAATCGGACCAAGCGCTGGCGCAGGTCTTGACGGTCTTCGCGGAGCGGATTGCGCGCCACGGAGGCGACCAGGAGGCCGCGGCCCGCGCCCTGGCTGAGGCGGCTGGTGTGTTCGGGATGAGCGTTCCGGGTGGCCCGGACGAGGGGCTCTGGCAGGCGTTGCGCGAACAACTGCGCGCGCGGCTCGGGCCTGCCCGGCCGGTCTTTCGCGCCGGCCGTTGAGGCCGCGCAACCGCCAGAAAACGAAAAAAGCCTTCGCGGGAGGCCGTTTGTGAGTCATGCTTCTCACGTCGTTCGAGTGTCGCGCGCGCCGCGACCGACGACAGTGCGGCCCCGAGTCGAGTCTGCGCGTACCGCGCCGCTTGGGCCGTCAGCGTCATGATTTCGCGAGCCCGGGTCCGTTCCAGCGGACCCGTTCCAGCGGGCTGAGCCGCGCGGAGTTTGTCTCCGGCGGTGCAGTCGGTGTTCGGCGGCCGAGCGTTGCCCGAGCAGGTTCTACCTGCGGCGAGTGACAGCCTCCGCGGCATTCCGCTGGGACGGTACGTCCTCTGGGCTGCAAGGGTTCGCGGCGTGGTGCGATCCGCGCCCCTCTTGGGCTCGGCGTGAGGGGCACGGACAGGCGGGCTGGCAACTGCGGCCACGCTCCAGCTCTTCGCGGACGGCCGTGAGTGCGCCGGGCAGGCGGTTCGGCCGCGTCGATTCGCATTCGTTCGAGACCTTCGTTCGAGACCTTCGTTTGTGACCCCGTTCGTGACCCCGTTCGTGACCCTCAGGGCCCTCAGGTCCGGGCCGCGCCCTCGCCGGCGAGCGTGTTGCTCGCGCGACGGCGCCGCGCGCACCGGCGGGCCGGCTCGCTCCGTTGGCTCTCCTGCACGGACGGGCAGCGATTCACTCCTTCGCGAGTTTGCTCCACGTGACTGACAGCCCCTCCGACAAGGACTTCCAAGAGCTCCCCTTCGGCGCGTTCGAGGCGCCGCCTGGCTACACGCCGCCGATGCCCAAAAAGGCGCCGCCGGTCGAGGGCAAGCCGCCGGTTCTGTTGCCCGTCAGCGAGCCCGTGCTCGCGCCGCTGCGCCGCGACGACCGTCCGCGTCAGGACGAGCGCCGCGGTGGTGGACGTCGCGAGCGCTGGCGCGAGCGTGGAAACGCAGCGCCTGCTGCGGCGCCGGCTGCCGCTCAGCCGGCGGTCCGCAACGGCGACGCGCCAGAGGGCGGCGCCGACGACGCGGGTGGAGCGCGCTTCGAGCGCGACGGTCGGCGCCGCCGCCGGCGCCATCGCCGTCGCCGCGGGGATGCGGGCGCGTACGAGCCGTCCACCGACGGCGCTCAGCAGCAGGGCGCCGACGCATCGGGCGAAACCGCCAGCGTGCACGAGGAAGGTAGCGCAGACAGCGACGGTGCTCACGACGACGCTGCTCGCGGCGAAGGTGCTCGGGACGAAGGGGCGGAGCAACTCGACGGCGAGCGCGTGACGCACTCCGAATCCTCGCCGCAGGTGGACGGCGGCGGCGACGACCGCCGCGGCGCGCAGGCGCGCTCCGGCGGAGCGCCGCGCGCGTACGCCAACGCACGCCCCGGCCGCTTCGAGCGCAACCACAAGCAGCGCCACGAGCGCCACGGCCAAGGTCCCAACGCGCAGGCGCCGCGCGCGCCCGCGGCGGTGCTGAGCGGCATGTTCGTCGGCGAGAAGGGCGGCTGGGGGATCCTGCGCCGCGAGGAGGCGCAGTACCTGCCGAGCAAGGAGGACATCTTCGTCCCGCCGCACCTCGTGCAGCGCTTCAAGCTGCGCGACGGCGCGTTGATCGAAGGCCCCTGCGGCAAGGGCAACCAGAACAAGTATCAGCTGCTGCAGGTCGACAAGGTCGACGGCAAGGACCCGCGCGAGCTGATGAACCTGGTGGCCTTCAAGAAGCTCACCAGCATCGACCCGGACTTCCACTACGCGGTGGGCGACATCCAGGGCGATGTGTCGATGCGCGTGCTCGACGTGATCTGCCCCGTGGGCCGCGGCTCGCGCGGCTTGATCGTCGCGCCGCCGCGCTCGGGCAAGACGATCCTGATGCGCAAGTTCGCCAACGCGATCACCGAGGGTTACCCGGACGTGCACTTGATGGTGCTCCTGATCGACGAGCGCCCCGAAGAGGCGACCGAGTGGAAGCGCACCACCAAGGGCCAGGTGTTCGTCAGCACGAACGACGAGGACACCAAGAACCACGTCGAAATCGCCGAGGCCGTTTTCCGACGCTGCCAGCGCCTGGTCGAACTCGGTCAAGACGTCGTGCTGCTGCTCGACTCGATCACGCGCCTGGCGCGCGCCTACAACAACCATCTGGGCAACTCGGGCAAGACCATGTCCGGCGGCCTCGACTCGCGCGCCATGGAACGTCCGCGCACGTTCTTCGGCATGGCGCGCAACACCGAAACCGCGGGCTCGCTGACGATCCTGGGCACGACGCTGGTCGAGACCGGCTCGCGCATGGACCAGATGGTGTTCGAGGAGTTCAAGGGCACCGGCAACATGGAGATCGTGCTGTCGCGCAAGCTCGCCGACCGGCGCATCTTCCCGGCCATCGACATCGAACGCTCGGGCACGCGCAAGGACGAGAAACTCCACAGCGCGACGCGCCTGCGCCGCATCCACACGCTGCGCCGCGTGCTGCTCAAGATGAACTTCGTCGAGGCCATGGAGTTGCTCATCAGCAAGCTCGAGGACGTCGACAAGATCGACGACTTCTTGAAGCGCTTCGAGACCGACCCCGAGGCCTGAGAGCGCACGCGCGCCGATGAAGCCCGCTCGCTGGTTGGCTCTGATCGTCGCGCTCGCGCTGCTGCTGCGCCTCGCGCCGATCGACCACGGCGCGCCGCGCAGCTACGTGCCCGACGGGCACATGGTGCGCAACGCGCTGGGCATGGCGCAGGACAAGGACCCAGTTCCGCCGATCGCGAAGTACTCGACCTATCCGTACCTCGTGCCGTACCTGCTGCTGCCGGTGTACGGCGCGCAGTACGCGGCGGGGCGCGCGAGCGGCGCGTGGAGCGGCTCGGGCGAGTTCGCGATGCGCGCCAAGGAACGCCCGCTGCTCGTCGTGTTGCCGGCGCGCGCGTTGATGGCGTTGTTCGGCGCGCTCACCTCATGGGCCGTGTACCGCGCCGCGCGCGCCGCGGGGATGAACCAGGGCGCGTTTGTGGCCGCGATTCTGACCGCGACGAGCCTGCTGAACGTGCACCTCTCGACGCACGAGCGACCGTGGGCCGCGCTCGTGTTCTTCGGCGCGCTCGCGGCTTGGCGCGTGATCGAGTACGCGCGCAGCGGCGCGCGGCGCGAGATCGTCTTCGCAGGCCTCGCCGCGGGCGCGAGTTTCTCCTGTCACCAAGCGGGCCTGGCGTTCCTCGCGCTGCCCGGACTCGCGTGGCTCCTCGGTCCGCGCGGCTGGAAGGGCGACGACTTGCGCGCTCGGCTCGTCGACGGGATCGCGTGCGTCGCGCTCTTCGCGCTCGTCGCCGCGCTCGTCGGCCATCCCTACCGCTTGCGCTACGGCGCGACGGCCGCGGAGCAGATCATCGGCGGCGGACAGTCGGGCACGCTCGCGCTCGGCGCGCAGCCGCTGCGCCTGGGGCTCTCGCTCGAGTCCGCGCAGCGTTTGTCGGTTTCGTTCTTCGGCTACGACCCCGCGCTCGCGCTGCTGGGAATCGCGGGCCTCCTCGTCGCGCTGCGCCGGCGCGAGTTGCGTGCGATCGCCCTTGGTGCGCTCGTGATCGGGCTCTTCGCGCTGTTCAACCCCAGCGACCACGTGCGTTACCTGTTGCCTGCGGCGCTGCTGCTCGCGCTCGGCGCTGGAGCGTTCGTCGAGTCGCTCTGGGAGAGCAAGCTGGTGCGCTGGGGGAGCCTCGCTTTGTGCGCGCTCGCGTTCGTGCAAGCGGCGCGCTTTGGTCTGGTGTTGCGCGCGACCGACACACGCAACGAATTCGAGCGCACGCTCGCCGAGTTGCCCGCCGGCTCGATCGTCGCGATCGACCACTACGGGCCCACGCCGGAGCGCTCGCGCGCGGCTCTCGAACGCACGGCGCAGTTCCGCGAGCTGTACGGCCGCGAGGCGCACCGCATGGCGTACTTCGAAGCCTCGGTCGAGCCGCCCGGCGGCGCTGGGCTCGACGTGGTCGGTGTCGAGGACCTGTTCGGCGTCGACGCGCGCACGCTCGCGTACGGCGTGAAGGACGACGAGCGCGTGCGTGCGCTGGGTTCGACGCCGGGCGAAGTGCTGCGCGCGCTCGGCGTGACGCACCTGGTGCTCGCCGAGCGTCGGCCCGGCGGCGAGGCGCGGCCGCTGCGCTCGCTCGTCGCGGGCCTCGCTCCGCTCGCAGTGCTCGATCCTTCGGCCGAGAGCGACGATCCGTGCCGCGAAGCGCTGCTTCCGACCGAGATGGACTTCCCGTTGAGCGCGCTGTGGCAGGTCTCGCGCCCCGGGCCACGCCTCGAGCTTTTTGCGTTGCCGCGCTGAACTGCGGAGGTAGGTGACGCGTTGTCGCCGCCCATGCAGAGCAACCGGAGAGCACTGCTCGTAGTCGGGGCCGCGGGCTTCGTGGGAGTCGCTGCGGCCGGCGGATTGTGGTGGGCGACTTCCGGCGCTCCCAGCGCTCGCACCCCGCTGGCCCACGCGCTCGAACGCGCACGCAGCTTGGGCAAACCCGTGCTCGTGCTCGTCGTGCCCGAGCCGCCCGCGCACACGTCGCGTTTGGCGGACGCCTTCGCCGAGGCGCTCGAACGCGGCGGCGATGAACTGCTCGCGGAACTGCTCCTGTGCGAGCTGGTGTGCGCGTCGTCCAGTCAGTACTCCGACGCGACGAACAGCGTGGCGGCGGTCGACCAGTTGCTTTGGATCGAGAGCGCCGCGCAGGCCGAACGTGCACGAGCACTCGAGTTCGACCTGACGTTGTGGAGCTACGCGGACGAGCAGGGCTCGGACGCGCGTCTGGATGCGAACGTGCGCTCGCTTCGAGCGGCGCTCGGCGGCGCCGGGGAACAACTCGAGCGCCGGGCGCAGTCGTGCCGGGCCGCTCTCGGTGCGGAGCGAGTGGCGGAGCTCGAGTCGCGCTTGGCGCGAGGCGACGCGCTCGAGCTGCGCTCGCTCGTCGATGCTGCGGCTATGGTCCGCGTGGAGTGCGTCCGCGCCGGAGAGACGCAACAACTTCAGAGCCGGGCGCGCGAGTACTGGGAAGAACACTCCGTGCTGGGCGCCCGCTGGGTGGAGTCCTTCGGCTGCGGCGAGAGCGCTCCGACTCCGCTCGCTCGTGACTCGGCTGCTGTCCGCGCGGAGATCGAGCGTCGCGCCGACGTCGGTTTCGATCTTCCGTACGAGGTTTTCGGCGTGACGATCCCTTGGCTCACCCGACGCGTGTCGGCAGCCGGTGTCGCGTGCGGCATGGGGAGCATCGGCCCAGGCGCGTCACGCTTCCTGTTCCTGTACGTCGACGAACCCGGCGATTTTGCGGGACGTTGAGCGCTGGGGGGCTGTCGCCGCGGCCGGACCGTCGACTAGAACTGGTAGCACTCCATGCACCAGCCTCCCGACCGCCGCGCCACGTTGAAGCTCGGCGGACTCGCGTTCGCCGCCAGTTCGTTGCCCTGGTGGGCGGCCTGCTCACGCTCCTCCGACGAGCCGCAGCCGCAACATGCGCAAGCGCCTCCGCCGACGCAGTCCGGCCCGTGGCGCCCGCCGCTGGAGCGGACGATCGAGCGAGCCCGGATCCAGGGCAAGCCCGTACTCGTGCTCGTCGTTGAGGACCATCTCGTAAACACTGCGGTACAGCTGCCGGACATGCTGCACGCCGCGCGCGACGAGCAAGCTGCCTGGTTTGCGACCTGCTTGCCCGTGGTTGCCACTCGCGGCCAAGTTCAGGCGGCGCTCGGTCATGAGATCGAGGGCGCGCGCTGGGGGCTCTTCGAGCACGGAGCACACGGCTCGGAGTGGACCTCCATTCCCTGGCTGACGTCCCAGCGATCCGTCGGGCGGCAGTCGGACGATCACATCCAGGAGCGGCTCGCGAATCTCGACAGCTTGCGTCAGCACCTCGACGCTGGACGAAAGTTGGAGCAACTCGTCGAGCGCGCGCGCCAAGCGCTGGGCGCAGCCGATGTGCGTCGTATCGAAGCGGCGCTCGGGTCGTCGGCTGAGCTGAGCGCCGAGGATCTGCTGCTCGCGCCCGCGCTCGTGCTGGCTCATCCTTCGCGCGAACGCCGCATCCCAGCACTCGCCAGCGCCGTGCGCGAGCGCTTCTGGTCGACGGCGTTGCCTGGGTCTCGCTGGGCGTCGAGCCACGGCTGCGGCGTTGCGTCGGTCGAATACTTGCCCACGGACAGCGCTGGAGTTCGTGCGGACATCGACGCGCTCCTCAACGGTGCTCCGCGTCCACCGCGCGACGAACGTGGGAGGCCTGTTGCAACCTCGTACGTCCCTCCGTTGGGCGTGCTCTGCGGCATGGGCTACGCCGGCTCTGACGGCGAGCGCTTCCTGCTCGCCTACGTCGACGAACCGTGAGTGCGATCACGGTCGGCATCGCGCTCGTTCCGCATCCCGCGACGCTCGAGCTTCTCGGCGGCGCGATCCACGACCTCGCGCAGCACTGGTCGCTCACGCCCGAGACCCTGTGGCGCGTCGAGGAGTCCGGGGCGCTCGTTCCCAACGGTTTTCACGCTCAATTTCGGCGTTGGCGCGAAGCTCGGCCGCGCCGCTGCGTCGCGCACGGCGTCGGGTTCTCGGTGGGTTCGCCGACGCGCGAAGCCGCGCGGCGCGCGGCGTGGATCGAGCGTTTGCGCGACGACGCGCGCGTGTTCGGCTTCGAGTGGATCACCGACCACCTCGGCGCATCGCGGCTGGGCGGACGCGAGCTCACGCTTCCGCTTCCGTTGCTCATGACCGACGCGAGCGCCGCAGTCGTGCGCACGAGCCTCGACGAGCTGCGCGCCGTCGCGCCCGACGTCGGCGTCGAGAACTCGGTGTTCTACTTCCACCTCGGCGACCCGCGCGACGAAGGCGCCTTCCTGCGCGCGTGCTTGCGCGAGCCGCGCTCGCACCTGCTGCTCGACGTGCACAACGTCTACACGACCGCGCTCAACGCCGGGCTCGACGCGCGCGAGCTGTTCGACACGCTGCCGCTCGAGCGTGTGATCGAGATCCACCTCTCCGGCGGCGTCGACAGCGATCCGCGCTGGTTGCCCGGCGGCGCGACGCGGCGGCTCGACAGCCACGACGACGCAGTTCCCGAGCCGGTGTGGGAGCTCTACGAGCGCGCGCTGCGCGGCTGTGAGAACTTGCGCGCCGTGACGCTCGAGCGCATGGAGCAAACCGTCGAGGACGAAGCCGACGCGCGCAGCGTCGAGGACGAACTGCGGCGCGCGCGGCGCATGTTGGAGCTGGTGCGTGGCTGAAGTCACGAACGCTGCTTCGAGCGAGCACGACGAGCGCGAGCGCGGCGTCGCCGAACTCGCGGCCTACGAGCAACTGCTCGCGCGCGCGTTTTCGTCGCGTTCTCCGCTCGCCGTGTTGCGCGCGGCGCGCGACGACGCGTCGACGCCACCGGGCCTTCGCGAAGCTCTTGCGAAGCTCGACGAACACGGCGTGCGCATCTCGTCGCTGATCGTGACGCGCCTGCGCTTCGAACGCCTGCTCAACGGCTCACGCCGCGCGGGCGAGTGGTTCGAGCGCGACGCGGCGGGGTTCACGGCCGCCTTCAAGCGCTACCAGGACGCCGTCGAACCGAAGGCGTCGTTCGCGCAGGACGAGGCGCGCGCCTTCGAGGCCTGGTGCGCGCGCGAGGGCCCGTCCGTCGCGCATTGAGCGACGCAGGCTGCGCGCGCCCCGGGCTCTGGGGCTGCTCAGCGCTTGCCGCCGAGCTCCGCGCGCAGCGGATCGAGCTGCGCCTTGAGGGCTTCGACGCCCTTGGCGTCGCCGAGCTGCTCGCTGAGCACGAGCGCGCGTTCGAGGGCCGCGAGTGCGCGTTGTTTGGCGCCGAGCGCGACCAGCGAAGCGCCGAGCGTGCGCTGCAGGCCGAGTTCGTCGCGCGAGAACTGGAGCTGGCGGTAGATCAGCGCCGCCTCGGCCAGTGGTGCGAGAGCCTCGTTGTGTTTGCCTTCGGCGGCGAGCGTCTGGCCCAGCGCGGCGAGCCCCATGGCGTGGCCCCACCAGTCGCCCAGCGGCGCGGCCAGCTCGATGCACTCGCGCGCCGCGGCGGCTGCTGCGGCGTAGTCCTTGGCCTTGAGCGCGCGCCGCGAGCGACCGTGCGCTGCTTGTCCGCCGCGGAAGTTCTTCTTCTGCTCGGGCGTCCAGCCGACGAAGGCGCTGGTGTAGTCGAGGAAGATCGGGTTCGAGCTGACGCGGCTGGCGATCTTCGCGCCCCACAGCGCGCGTGCATGCTGGGCGGCGATCGCGGCATCGTCGGGCTTCTCCGGCGACTTCTCCCACGTCGCGAGCGAACCCTCAAGGTCGGCGTCGATCGTGCCCAGCACGTCGCCGGGGTTCGCGCGGAAGAGCTTCTCGCAGCCGGCCTCGTCGTTCTTGGCGTGCAGTTCGACGAACGACGCGCGGACGTCGACCTCCTGCGCTGTGCTAGCGACGGCGACGCGCGGTGCGGCGGCGACAGGAGCGAAGTGGGCCAGCGACACGAGGAGCAGAGCGTTCAGCATGGGCGTGGCGTCGTCGGATTCCGTGTGGGGGACTCGAGGAGTTCGAAGTAGTACAGCAACGTGAGCGCGGTGAAGGCGTCGGCGAGCTTGCCGGCGCGCAGCAGCGCACGCACCTCGTCGCGCGAGAAGCGCCGGGCGAGGATCTGTTCGGAGTCGTCGAGCGCGAGTTCGTGTCCGAGCTCGCAGTCGAGCGCCGCAAAGGCGTGCGCGTAGTGCGCGCTGATTCCGTTGGTCGGATAGAAGCCGGGCAGCTCGACCAGCCTTCCGGCGCTGCAGCCGGCCTCTTCGCGCAACTCGCGCAGCGCTGCATCGCGCGGATGTTCACCCGCCGAGATGCGCCCGGCCGGGATTTCCCAGTGCGTCTTGCCGTGCGGGTAGCGGTACTGCCCGATCAGCACGATCGAGCCATCCTTGAGCACCGGCAACACGACGATCGCGTCGGGGATCTCGAACACGTGGTACTCCTGCAGCTTGCCGCTGGGCAGGTGCACCATGTCGCGCCGCAGCGCGCACCAATGCGAGACGTACACGTGTTCGCGGCGTTCGACTCCGAACGGCGCAAACGGCGGCGGGTCGTCGGGCGTGGGGGACTGCGGAGAGCTCACTTGAGGCGCGGCATGGTACGGGCTGAGGTCGCTCCGCTGCAGTTCACACCGTCGTGTCACTCAAGCGTGGGGTAGGCGGAACGCGTTCGGACGACGTCTCGCCGCCGCAATTGCGCCGCCCACGCACGAGTCACGCATCTTCAGTGCGCCGCGTGGCCGGCGTCGGGCCACAGCTCGCGCCAGTTGCGCTGCGTCGGCGCCGCACCGGCGAGCCGTTCGAGCAGGTGGCGCGGGACGCGCAGCTCTTCGTAGGCGGTTTCCGCGAGGGCCTTGCCGCACGCTTCGACCACCGAGTCGGCGTCGAAGTGGTGCAGCGCGAAGACTTGGTCAGGGCGGCCGCACTTGGAGAACTTGCGCACCGCGAGGGTCGTCTGCTTGACGCCCACGATCGAGCCGATGTTGTCGACCAGGCCCGCTTCGCCGTCGCACATGGCGACGATCGGCACGCGCCGGCCGGCGATGCCGACCACTTCGCTCGCGTGGGAGAGCTCGCGCGACACGACGTGCAGGTCGCCGTCGATGGCGAGCTTCTCGCGCAGGTGCGTGTAGCCGTCGTGCTCGCCGAGGATGCCCAGCAACAACTCCGGGCTCGAGATCACGATCACGTTGGCGAACACGCCGCGTTCGACGAGCTTGCGCGCCGCGTCGACGGCCTCGGTCGCGACCGAGCCCATCGCGAAGACTTGCACGACGTTTTCGCCCGGCTCGTAGCCGGCGTAGCCGCGCCAGTCGACCAGGTAGTACGCGCCCGCCAGGCAGTCTTGGCGCACGCGCTCGAGCAACTCGCCGTCGGGCAGAGTCGCGACGAGCGACTCGTCGAGAGCGTCGCCCCACTCCGGCCCGGCGCCCTTGGGCTTGAGCGCTCCACTCAACGCATCGGGCGCTTTCGACGCGGCGTGCGAGCGCACGCAGTCGAGCAGCAGGCGCTGCGAGATGGCGCGCGTGACCGCGCGGATCAGCACGCCGCGGCGGCCTTCGTTGCGGTCCTCCATGTGGCGCTTGATCGCGTCCGAGAGGATCCAGTCGACCTCGAGCGCGAACAGCGGCTCCCAGGTGATGAGGTTGGGAATCTGCAGGTCGCTCTTCCATGAGTGCTGCGCACCCTCGCTCGAGAGCGTCACGCCGCTGGGCGTGCCCATCACCACGAACTCGGCGTTCCAGTACAGGTTGTAGTACAGCTGGTCGAGCGCGCGTTTGATGAAGAAGTCGTACACGGTCATGATCGGGAAGAACGGCAGGCCCGTGTAGTGGGCCATCTTCCCGAAGGCCGCGACGGCGCTCATGCAGTTGGCTTCGGCGATCTCGAAGCGGATGTGGCGCGTCCACACGGCTTCGTGCGTGACCAGCGACGGATGGCGCACGTCGGGCGCGAAGGTGTTGTCGACGGCGCAGGTCGGCGTGGGGCCGTAGATGCGCTGGTCCATCACCGGCGACACGTTGGTCGACGTGCCGACGTCCGGCGAGAGCGTGAGCACGAAGTCCGCGGCCGTCTTCCAGCGCTGCTCGGACTGCGTGAGCTCCTTGCCGCCCTGCATCTTCGGGCCCTCTTCGTCGGCCGTGCCGATGCGCACGAGCTTGCTCGCGAGCTGGCCCCACATCCATTGCGTGTGGGCCATGGGGAACAGCGACAGATCGATCTGCAGCGCCTCGGGAATGCCGCCGTCGCGTTCGATCGACTCGCGGATCCAGGCGCGGTTGCGCTCGCGCAGCTCGGCGTGCTGGCGCATGCCGGCGCGGAACTTGTCGCGGCGCGCGGCCAGGAAGCGGCCTTCGTCACTGTCCGCGTCGAACAGGCGGAAGGGATCGTCCCAGTTCAGTCCCGCACGCTCGAGCAGCGCGCCGACTTCCTTCTGGTTCGGCAGCGCGGAGTGGTTCGACGGATCGGCGTGGCACTCGAGGTTCCAGCCCTTGAGCGTGTGCGCGATGATCAGCGTGGGCTGCGGGCTCGGCCGGCGCGCCTCTTCGTAGGCGTCGACGAGCTTTTGGATGTCGTGTCCGCCGAAGTCGTTGAACGAGGCGAGCACTTCGGCGTCGCTCAACTTGTCGACCAGCTGCGCGCACTTGGGCGCGAGCTCGATCGAGCGTTTGCGCATCGCGCCCGCGTCGCCCTTGAGCAGCAGCATCTGCAGCTCGTAGTCGTTGAGCTGGCCTTCGAACACGGCGCGATACGCGTCGCCGCCCGGCCGCGCGAAGAGTTGCTCGCGCAGCGCGCCGTGGCGCAGCTGGATCACGCGCCAACCGTTGGCGAGCGCCGTGCGTTCGATGCGGTCGCAGTCCGCACCGTGCATCGTGCGCTCGTTGGGGATGCGCGTGCCGTCGAGGTTCTGGCGGTTGTAGTCGATGATCCAGCTTACGTTGCCGAGCTGACGCTCGGCCACGTCTGGCAGGCACTCGAGCAACGAGCCTTCGCGGAATTCGCTGTCGCCGATCAGCGACCAGAAGTGCGCGTTCTGCGGCACCTCCCACTTGTGGTCGTTGGCGTACTCGTAGGCGAGTGCGAGGTACACGCTCACCACGGGCGGAATGCCGACCGAGCCCGAGGGCAGGAAGTGGAACGAGTCCGGGTCCGAGCGCGCGTGGTAGCTCTGGAACACGTCCGGATGCTCCGCGGTCTTGAAGGCGCGCAGCGTGTGCATCGCGCGCTTCTGCTCGTCGTGCGTGAGCCAAGTTCCGTCTTCGCGCCGGAACAGCTCCATCAAGTGGTGCAGCGAGTGGTCGACCGGCGAAGCGTGCGGTTTGCAGCACACGTAGTCTTGCGGTTCGCGCGCCCACAGGTGCAGCGCGGCGAGGATGTGCATCGAGCTCGCACACGAGGCCGGGTGGCCGCCGACCTTGGGATCGCCGGGCCGCTTGTCCTTGCGGTTGTTGGCGTACCAGATCATCGCCTGCGTCTGCGCGAAGCCGCGCTCCACGACGCGTCCGAGGACCTTGGACTCTTGCGGGGACAGGCGCGAAGTGGTGTGGCGCATCAGTGCGGCGGGGTCGGACTTAGGGCTCGCTGCGGTGGACGGCGAGTGCGGCGCGGCGGTCGGCTTGCGCGGCGGGCGAGAGCGGACGTCTTCGGTCATGGTGCGGTGGGTTGGCGCGATCGGGTGAGGACCGAGGACTGCGTGTCCCGGCGCCCCGCTGCGCAAGCGCGGGATCATAACCGCGTTTCGCGCCAGTTCTCGGCGGTTGGGCGGCCCCAAAGCGACGGCGCGCGCCTCCGAACTGGCCGGAGCGGACGCCTTGGCGTCGTCAAGCGTGTTCGAGCGCGGCTGCGTACAACTCGGCGTAGGCCGCGCACATCGCGCTGTGCGAGTAGGCGCTCTGGCAGCGGAAGCGGTTGGCGGCGCCGAGGCGCTCGCGCAGCGCGCGGTCGAGGCAGAGTTGCACCAGCGCCTGCGCGAGAGAATCGATGCACTCCTGCCCGCCCAGGCGAGCCACGAAGGGCGCTTGTTCGGGCGGGAGCATCGCACGCACGTCGCCGACGTCGGTGGCGAGCGCCGGCAAGGCGCTGGCCATCGCCTCGAGCAGCGCGATCGGCATCTGCTCGGTGTCGGAGGTCAGCGCGAACACATCCATGGCGCGGTAGTGCTCGCGCGGATCGGCCTGGTAGCCGACGAAACGCACGCGGCCGGCGAGTTCGGGCCGCGCAGCGAGCGCTTGGAGCGCCGCGCGTTCCGGGCCGTCGCCGAGCACGAGCACACGCAGGTCGACCTCGCGCGCGGCGAGCGCGGCGGCCGCGAACAGGCGTCCGAGGTTCTTTTCGGGGCGCAGGTGGCCCACGGCGCCGACGACGAGCGCGTCCGCGGGAAAACCCAGTTGCGCGCGCAGCGCCGCGTTGCCGTCGCGCTGCGCGAAACGCTCCGTCTCGATGCCGTTGGCGATGTAGTGCAGCCGCTCGCCGCGCACCTTCCACAACTCGCGCGCGATGCGCTCGAGGTTGCGCGAGATCACGACCACGTCGGTCGCCGCGCCGAAGGCCGCGCGGCGCATCCAGATGCGGCGGCGTTTGAAGCCGTGCGCTTCGTCGGGCAGGAAGCCGTCTTCGTGGTGCACACGCGGCAGTCCTAGCGAGCGCGCGGCGAACACGCAGTCGATCGCGCCGAAGTTGTAGGTCAGCACCAGATCCGGTCGTTCGCGCGCGAGCAGCGTCCGCATGGCGCGCACGGTGGCGAACGAACCGGCCTTGGGCGGCGGCGGCAGGTAGCGCACGTCGAGCGCGGGATCGACGAGTTCGCGCGCGTCGGTGCGGCCGTCCATGGCGACGATCGAGTGGCGCCAACGCGCGCCGAAAGCGGCGAGCAACTTGGCGACGCGCACCTGCGGCCCGGCGGGCACGAAGGTCGAGAACACGTGGAGCAAGAGCGGAACGCTCACGGCGCGCTCCTGCGCCCGCCGTGCGCCTCGAAGCGCTGACTTGTTCGCGGCGCCATGTTCCTCGGCCCCTCGCTCGCGCGCTTCAGCCGATGTTCGGCGTGGTGTCGTCGACGGTCATCGCCGCGAGCACGTGCTCGACGAAGGCGCGGCGCTCTTCGAGCGGCTTCCAGCCGAGCACGCCGCGCGCCAGATCGCACGCGAACGGCACGGCGAGCGAACGGCTCTTGATGTCGCGGTAGCTGGGGAAAGCCGCGTCCTTGCGCCTGCCGGCCTTCTTCACCAACCACTTGCCGATCTCCATCGCCTGGCTGATCGCAAGCGACCGCGGGTGGAAATGCAGCGCGCGCCCGGTGACTTCCCGCAGCGCCGCAACGGTCTGGGCGGCGCTCAGCTCGACGTTCGCGCACAGGTTGAGCGCCTTGCCGTGCAGCTCGTCCGTGCGGTGCAGGGCCGCGCGCACCAGCGCCTCGGCGACGTCGTCGACCCACACCAGCGGCAGCGGCGTGTCGCCCGCGCCCCAGCCGACGCAGTGGTTGTCGCGCACCCACAGGCCGAGCCCCGAGTGTTGCAGCGCCGTGCCGCGCCCGACCACGACGCCGGGCCGCAGGATCACCAGCGGCAGGCCCTTGGTGCGGTGCTGCTCGACGAGCGCTTTCTCCGTCGCGATCTTGCCGCGCGCGTAGAGCGAACGACCGTCGGGCTGCGGGTCGGTGTCGAGCGAATCGGCGATGAGCTTGTGGCCGCAGTCGGCGCCCAGGTACAGCGCGGCGATCGTCGAAGCGAACACGAAGCGCTTCACGCCGCGTTCGAGCGCGAGCTCGGCCACGGCGCGTGTGCCGTCGACCATCGCGCGCTGCACCGTCTCCCAGGTCGGACCGTTGCCGGTGGCGAGCTGCAGCACGCACGCCGCTCCCGTGAGCGCTTCGCGCAGCGAGCTCGAATCTTCGAGGCTTCCGCGCACGAGGCGCGCTTGGCCACGTTGCGCCGCTTCCACCAGGAACGGCGGCAGTGCGTGCGTGCGGCGCACGACGGCGGTGAACGGAACGCCGCGTTCGACGAGCTTGGCGAGCACGCGCTTGCCGATGAAACCCGTGCCGCCGAGCACGACGATTTCGCCGGGACGCGCGGCGCCGGGCGGCGGAATCGAGATCGTGGGCGCGGCGCGCTCTTCGATCCAACTCGTCGCCGCTTCGCACCACGCCAGCACCTGCTCTCCGGTGCGGCCGTCAGCGGGCAGCTGCGTCCCAGCGCGATACGCGGCGTGGAAGGCGCGGATCGAGCCGCGCATTCCGGCGAAGAACGCGTCCTCGCGCTGCCCCAGGCCGAGCGTGAGCTTGAGGTAGTCGGTGAGCACGCGCCGCGCCGACTTGCGCAGCTCACCGCCGCGCCGCCAGCCGGCGAGGAAGCTGTTCCAGAAGTCGAGGTAGAGCGTTTTGCTCTCGCCCGCGAGTTGGTTGTGGAACAGGTCGGCTTCGAGCGAGCCGTCCGAGCCGAGCACTTCGAGGGTGCTGCGCGTGAAGGCCGCGCCAAAGTGCAGGAACAACTCGACCGAGCCGCTTTCGCCGCGGCCGGCGACGACCCAGCGCTCGTGGAACATCTGGCCCGGCTGCAGCTCGCGCGAGCCGAGCATCGTCGTGTGCAGTACGCGGACGCCGCCGACCAGCTCGACGAGCTGCGCGAACGGATGCGGGCACTGCTCGAAGATGATGTTGCGCGGCTCGCGGAACATCCAATGCGAGAAGTCGCCGGCGTCGAGCTGGCGCAGCGGCACCGACAGGCACACGCGCACGTGTTCGACGCGGCCGATCTCGCCCGAGCGCAGCCGCTCGAGCAGACGCTGGAAGGCGGGGTGGAAGGCCGCGTTGTGGTTCACGCCCAGCACGACGTCGCATTGTTCGGCGAGCTCGGTGAGCGTGCGCGCGTCGGCGGTCGAGAGCGCCAGCGGCTTCTCCACGAAGGCGCCGATGCCCAGCTCGAGCAGTTCGCGCGTCACCGAGAGGTGCAGGTTCGGCGGCACGAGCACGTGCGCCACGTCGATCTTCAACGCCGCGAGTTCGGCGATCGAAGCGACCGCGTGCGGAACCTTGTGGCGCCGCACGGAACTCTGCGCCTTGACGAGGTCGGGGTCGCACACGGCCACGACCTCGACCTGCGGCGTGGCGCGCAGGATCTCGAGGTGGAAGTCGGCGATGAAGCCGGCGCCGACGATAGCGACGCGGGTCAGGGAAGTGGCGGCGGGGCGGCGCAAGTGGGGGCGGCGTGGAACGCGGAGTGCGGCGCGGCATGGTAGGCGCCGCGAGGCGAAAGGGAACGCGCTCCTTTTCGGTCCGCGGCGGGTTCGCAATTCACGCGCTCCGCGCTGCTCGCCGCAGCGCAGAAACTTTCGAACGATTCCTTCAGGAGCGCGACGCCCCCGTCCGAAAGGTCTTCATCTCCTCCTTCTGGGGCCTGTCACTGCGCTTCAAGCCGGTGGCAGGCCCTTTTTCGCATCCACGCGTCGCTGTCAGCGCTTGAGCGCTGCCTCCAACGCATCTGCGGGCCAACGGATCTCGAAGATCTGCTCGACGTCGCTTTCGAGCACCGTGATGCGTTGCTCGTCGGGCACGTTGAGGGTCGAGGTCGAGACGGAGTTCTCGGTGCGCTCCTCGATCGACCAGCTGACGAGAAAATCGCCGGCGCCCGGAGCGTGGAGCACCAGCTCGCGGTTCACGTCGAACACTGCGGCTTGGTAGTGGTCGTAGCCCGGCCCCGTGCTGCCGACGGGCGAGAGGCTCGCCTTCACGAACAGCGGCGCCGCAGGGATCTGTGCGTCAGCGGGCGCCTTCAGGCGCACACGCGGCCCGCGCCGCAGCGGCACGCGAGTGTCCGTGCTTACGCGCTCCAGGACCTCCGCGCGGAAGCCCGACACGTTGACCGCCACTCGAGCTGCAGGGCCCTGGATCACGATTTCCGCGTAGCTGTCGTGCAGCCACACGTTGAACGTGTTCGCGCCGTCCACCAGCGGCTTCACTTCGAGGGTTCCCAGCACGACGTCGCTGGATTTGGGGGGCACGAAGTCGAGGCGGAACGCGGTCAGCTTGCCGCGCAAGTCGATCCCCAGCAGGCGCTCGTCGGCGCACGCCGCGCCCGAGGGCACGTCGAAGCCTTGCAGGGAGATCAATGGGTCGGACTGGTGATCGCCGAGGATGTCGAGGTCGTAGCGCCCCGGCTCGAGCCGTTCGATGCGGAAGGTCCCGTCGAGTTGCGCCTGCACTCGCTTGGCCGAACCATGTCGAGCGCGTTCGTCGCGGGACGGGTCGAGGTCCGCGGGCCGCGCGTGGACGCGCAGTCGTCGCCTCGCCAAACCGGCGTCGAGGAGCAGCTTCCCGTCGATCCAACCGCTCTCGCGCAGCACAAGTTCGACGTCGCGAGCGCCGCGGCCGACGCGTGCGGTCGGCGCGAGTGCGGTGCTGGACGCTGCGTTCACGTGCAGTTCGGCGCACTCCCAACTCGCACGCACTTCGAACGTGCCGTCATTGCGGCTGCGGACTTTGGCGCTGCTATCTCCGCTCGGTTCGACGCAGGATGCCGACACGTCGGCGCCCTCGACGGGTTCGCCCTGCGCGTTCAGCACACGTCCCGCGACAACGCACGGAGGCAGCGCGAGCCGCACCTCGCCCAGATCGTGCTCGCCCGGGGCATACGCCGGTGCGAGTTCGATGCGCGCGCTGCGGCGGTTGGCGTCGGACTCTTCGACCGTGAATTCGAGCGTCCGGCGTTCGCCCTGGGCGCGGTCAGCGCCCAGAGGAAAGCGCACATAGCCCTGCGCGTCGCTGCGTTGCTCGCTGTCGAGCATGTCGGGATTCAGCGCATGCGACGCCATGTAGATGCAGTTGACGTCGCGCTCGGCGAGCACGGCGCCCCGCTCGTCCACAAGTCGAGCGCGGAGCACGAGCGCGGCCCGCGGATCGCGAAACTCGGCTTTGACCACCTCGCCCTGGCTCGCGGGTGCGCGGATCCGCAGCGCCTGCGAGCTGTCACCGTCTCCGGCGATCGCGAGTTCCAGTTCGCCGCCCAGACGCACAGGCTCGAAGCGCGCCAGGCCGTTGGCGATTGCGCGGGTCATCCCCGCGCGACGGTGGAGGAAGCTCGGTTGCACTCCGAGTTCAGCGCCGGGCTCGATCGGGTGCAGCGAGACCATACCGCTGGCGAGCGGCGCACCGTTCGCATCCCAGGCGCGCAACTCGACCGCGCCGAACGCCGCTGCGTGCAACACGACGACCTCCTGCGGAAGCGCGGTTCGATCGAGCATCGCGCGCGCTTCGTCACCAAACAGGCCGGACAGCTCCACGCACCAACTCGCCTCGTGCTGAGCCAGCGTGAGCCCGATGTGCTCGAAGCGCGCTCGACCGACGTCGTCCGTGGGCGTGAGGTGCTGCGGCGCGAATGCATTGAAGCTGCGCACGCTGAGCGCGACCTGCAGCGCCGGGAGTGGCGCACCCTGCGGCCCGAGGACGAGCACCTCGAGCGTGGCGTCGGGCCACAACTCGATTTGCCGTGCACCCTGCTCGTCGCTTGCGAAAGGCGCGCGTCCAAGCGCTCCGGACGCCCGCGCCACCACGACACAGTCGCGGTCGAGGCGAGTGTCGAGCACGGCGCCACCGGCCGCGTCGGTCCGTGTGCTCTCCGGCCCAGCGTCCAACCAGGCGTCCAGACGCTTGTTGTCGAGCGCAGCGTGCGTCTTGGCCGTGCTATCGCCTGCGAACTCCTCGTAGAACACCTCGACGTTTGCAAGCGGCGTGCGTGTGGGCCCGTCGATGACGAGCACGCTGCGCTGCGCTCGAACCGATGCAGCAGCCTCGGAGGTGGAGGACGCATCCGCGGCTTCCGTGCGGGCCAGTTCCGTGCGTGAAGCCGCCGTCGACGCGTCCGTGTCCGATCGCGGCCCGGACGGCGCAGCGGCGGACTCGCGAACTTGCGGCGCCACAGCGCGCGGTCCGGCGGCCGCGTCGCTCTCCGACGTGGAAGACTTCGAGAACCACAGCGCCGCGGCGATCAACGCCACAACGCCCAAGATCGCCGCCAGCGAGAGGGAGCGCTTCATGCCGCGTCATAGTAGTGAGCGGCGGCGAACCGCGATCTTGCGCGCCTACTTCGCGCCGAGGAACGGGTAGCGCCAGTCGTGCGGCGGCACGAAGGTCTCCTTGATCGTGCGCGGGCTCACCCAGCGCAGCAGGTTCAGGATCGAACCGGCCTTGTCGTTGGTGCCCGAGGCGCGCGAACCGCCGAAGGGCTGCTGCCCGACGACCGCGCCGGTCGGCTTGTCGTTGATGTAGAAGTTGCCCGCGGAGAAGCGCAGCGCTTCAACCGCTTGGCGCACGGCGGCGCGCTCGTCCGCGAAGATCGCGCCGGTGAGCGCGTAGTCGCTCGTCGAGTTGCACAGCGCGAGCGTCTCGGCGTACTTCGTTTCGTCGTACACGTGCACGGTGAGCACGGGTCCGAACAGCTCGGTGCACATCGTGTCGTACTTGGGGTCGAGCGCTTCGATCACGGTCGGCTCGATGAACCAACCGACGCTCGCATCACACTTGCCGCCGAACACGACGCGCGCCGCCTTCGAACTCTTCGCAGCGTTCACGGCGCCGGCGAGCTTGTCGTAGGAGCGCTTGTCGATCACCGCGCCGACGAAGTTCGAGAAGTCGGCGACGTCGCCCATCTTCACCTGCGCGAGCATGGCGCCGAGTTCGTCCTGCAGCGGCTTCCACAGGCTGCTGGGGATGTACGCGCGGCTCGCGGCCGAGCACTTCTGGCCCTGGTACTCGAACGCGCCGCGCAGCAGCGCGACAGCGAGGGCGCGCACGTCGGCGGAGGCGTGCGCGAAGACGAAGTCCTTGCCGCCCGTTTCGCCGACCAGGCGCGGATACTGGCCGTAGTTCGCGATGTTCCTGCCGATCGTCGACCAGATGCCGTTGAACACGCCGGTGGAGCCCGTGAAGTGCACGCCCGCCAGGCGCCGGTCGGCGATGCCGGCCTCGCCGACGACCGGCCCCGAGCCGGGGACGAAGTTGATGACGCCCGGCGGCAGACCGGCCGCTTCGTAGAGCTTCATCATCAGGTAGTTGGAGAGGATCGCGGTGCTCGCGGGCTTCCACACCACGGTGTTGCCGAGCATCGCCGGCGCGCTGGCGAGGTTGGCGGCGATCGAGGTGAAGTTGAAGGGCGAGATCGCGAACACGTAACCGTCGAGCGGGCGGTGCTCGAGGCGGTTCCACACGCCGGGCGAGGACTGCGGTTGTTCGCCGTAGAGGCGCTCGGCGAAGTGCGCGTTGAAGCGCATGAAGTCGATCGTCTCGCAGGCCGAGTCGATCTCGGCCTGGTGTGCGGTCTTGGATTGCCCGAGCATGGTCGAGGCGTTGATGCGGTCGCGCCAGGGACCGGCGAGCAGCTCGCCGACGCGCAGGAACACCGCCACGCGCTCTTCCCAAGGCAGCGCCGCCCAGCTCGCCTTGGCAGCGCTGGCCGCTTCGATGGAGAGCTTGACCTCGGCCGGACCGGCGCGGTGAACGCGCGCCAGAACGTGGCCGTGGCGGTGCGGCATGCTGACCGTCTCGAAGTCGCCGGTGCGCACCTCGCGGCCGCCGATCACCAGCGGAATCTCGAGCTGCGCGCCGGACATGCGCGCCAACTCCGCGCTGAGGCTCGCTCGCTCGGGACTGCCGGGTGCGTAGCCCTTGACCGGTTCGTTGACGGGAGTGGGGGTGCGGAAAGCGCCGTGGGTCATGGTCGGTTCGGCTCGTTCGAGGTGGTGGCCGTGGAGCGAAGCGCGCAGGGTAGCAGCCGGCACGCAGTGCGCCCAAGCGCTCCGCTGGCGTGCAAAAGCACGGTCTGGGACGTTCCCCCGGCGCGCTCCGATGCGCATCATGAGCGCCCGCGCGCGCTTGCTGCGCCGCACCAAGAATCCCCGCTGGAACCCCCAATGACGAAGCTCTCGATCCGCCGCGCCTGCGCGCGCTCCCTGTTCGGCTCCCTGGCCCTCGCCCTGTCGCTGTCGTCGTGCGTGTTCGCCGTGAACGCACGCCCCAAGGAGCTGGAGGGCGAGAAGCCGGCGGCCGAGGTCGCGGCGGCGGACGCCAGCGCCAAGCCGGCGGCGTCGAGTGCGACCGAAGCCGCGGCGCGCGCCAAGGCGCGCAAGGCCGAGAAGAAGACGCACGAGCTCGAGCTCGCGCGCATGGAGCTCGAGAGCGAAGAGCTCGACCAGCAGCACTCGATCTCCGAGGCGCAGCGCAAGCTCGACGAAGCGAACAAGGCGCTGGGCGAGGCGCAGCTCGCGCTGGAGCACTTCAAGACGCGCGTGCTGCCGCGTGAACTCGCCGAAGCGACGCTCTCGCTCGACCGCGCGCAGCAGCGCCGCGACGAGGCCGAGTTGGAGCTGCGCGAGATGGAGGCGACCTACGCCAAGGATCAGTTCGCGAAAGACACCAAGGAGCTGGTGCTCTCGCGCCACCGCAAGCAGCTCGAGTTCGCCAACCGCGACATGGAGCTCGCGCGGCAGCGTTTCGACGACGAGCGCAACGTGACCTTGCCCAAGACGCAGCGCGACCACGAGAAGAAGCTGCGCGACGCCGAAGACGGCGTGCGCGATGCGGAAGTCGGACTGCGCCGCGCCAACGCCAAGGCGGAGATGTCGCTGCGCCGCCTGCGCTTCAAGCTCAAGGAGCTCGAGCAGCCCGAAGAGGAAGAGGCCGCGAAGAAGGGCGGCGCGTGATGGGCGCGGCATGGCTCGCGTGGGCGGCGCTCGCCGTCGCGCAGGACGCCAAACCGGCGCAGGCGCCCGCGCAGGAGAAGGAACTGCGCGTCGCGCCCGACGTTCCGCAGACCATGGACGCGGCCCAGGCGCGCGCCTCGCTCGAGCGCTCGCTGCGCTTCATCGTCGAGAGCCAGCACCCCGATGGTTCCTGGGCCGGCAGCGCGCCCGACAGCGTGATGGAGCTCGGCTTCAGCCCCGAGACGTACTACACCTGGCAGCTCGCGGCGATCGAGCTCACGCTCATGTCGCTGATGCAGTGCGAGGAGACGCCCGCGCGCCGCGCGTCGCTCGAGCGCGGCATGGAGTGGTTTTGCACGACGCGCCTGCCGGCGCGCGGCAGCGACTGGGACGTAGACTACATGTGGCCCGCGCTCTACGGCGTGGTGTGCGCGAACACGGCGCTGCGCGATCCGCGCTTCGCCGACGCGGCCTGGCAGAAGAAGATCGACGCGCGCGGCCGCGAGTTCATGGAGATGCTCGTGCGCAACCAGACGCACGACGGCGGCTGGGGCTACTACGACGATCCGCCGTTCACGCAGCGGCCTAAGTGGGCCACGAGTTTCGCCACCGCGGTGGTGATCGACGTGCTCGCCGACGCGCACCG
>Ga0169931_10002020_pt1 | contig 33329 bp, 33 predicted proteins | sample Kivu_15m_20L_FD_129675 | JGI IMG/M metagenome (GOLD analysis project Ga0169931, IMG submission 129675) | Freshwater microbial communities from Lake Kivu, Western Province, Rwanda to study Microbial Dark Matter (Phase II) - Kivu_15m_20L... | ecosystem: Environmental > Aquatic > Freshwater > Lake...
ATTGGGGATTGGGGATTGGGGATTGGGGATTGGCCAATCCCCAATCCCCAATCCCCAATCCCCAATCCCCAATCCCCAATATTTTTGTGAATTTTTAAAAAATTAAAATTTTTTTCTATATTATTTTGAGTTTTTTTTAAATTTCATAAAATTTATTTAAAAACTATTTTATCTAACTATCCTATAACAACAAAATATATCAAATACCATATAGTCAAAGTGATTACCATTGTAGTATTTTGAATGAATAAAACTAAGCTTGTTTCTTCTTTTAGTATATCCAACAAATTTACAACAATTACAACGGTTGCAGCACATGGTAAGCAGAAAGGAATGAACATAGAAGCTCTAAAAACTTTGGATTCGGCTACTATTCCACCAAAATAAACTTTCCACAAATATACATAAAGGAGGCCAAATCCCGGAAGAATTACGAATCTTACCAGAAACGTAAGCAAAACATATTTCGTTGAAATAGGAGTATTTGAAAAGTTAATATTTTTTACACTTAGCATTGATATTCCTAAGACTACGTATAAAAAAGGAACGTTAGCTCTTGTAACTACATATAAGCCTTCTACTACGTTCGAAATATAATGATTTTTTGAAAACAAAATATCCCTCATACCTGATATTCCAATCAACAATCCTAAGAAACAACCTACTATTGGAGGTGAGAGTAACTTTGATATTAACAACGATAAACTTATTGTAGTATGTTTTGGTTTAAAAGTAAAATTTTCATTAACAATTTTGATTTTTTTTTCGAATTCTTCAAATTCCTGATCAATTATTTTAATTTTTTCTGCACTCAATTCAATCGATTTTACTATTGGAAATTTTGGTGGAAATTCCTTTAAATTTTTTATTATTTTACATTGTTCCTCTTCAAACAATAATACTTTATCTTCATTGATGAAATTTTCTATAAAAATAAAAGCTAAAATATAATATTTTTCGACATCATTTGATATTTTTTCCAAAGTGGAGAGTCTACGTAATGTTTGAGTTTTCAATTTTACGAGATCATTTTTACTCATTCTTCTTTGCTTTTCATTAATTTCTTCAATTTCTTTATTTTCCAAGACAAAATTGACTGCATAGGATAAATTGTCTTCTGGTAAATTGCTTTTCTGGGATTTTGTGTGATGAGATTTTTTTTCACCATCTCCAATAAATTTTTTGTTAGTTTCGATAATTTCTTTATTCTCAAGTTTGTCATTCTTCATTTCAATTTTTACGTCGTTATTAGAAGCTTCTGAATTAAAAGATATTTCGTTAATTGATTTGTGAAAATATTCCTCCATAAGTCGATCATTGTTATCATTATTATGTTCGTCTTTTTTTAAATTTTCAATTTCTGCGAACACGACATCTTTAACATCAGAATATCTTCCTTTGTAAAAAGGTGTTTTCTGGACGAATTTTACAAAATGATCCTCGATGTCAAATTCTAATTTAACTTCTGGATCCTTTCTCAACCTGTATCGAGGTAAATTATATTCGCTTTCTATTTCGAATTTGTATTTTTTACAGAAGGCAGAAAACATTTCATCTGCTTTTTTCTTTTCCTTCATGTAATTCTTAAAAAGATAATATACAGCGTAATCTTTGTCGAATAATTTTGGGATAAGAAGATGGCCGAGATAACTCATTTTTTCCGATAGGGATGTAGTCAAATTAGCGTCACCCGGAATTAATGTGAATCCAATAGAAAAAAGGATTATGAAGAAAATCAGGCTATTTATAATCATAAATCCTAGAATACTTTCACAGTTCGGGTCTCCTTCTAACATTCCACCTGGATAACATAGTGCTCTTCCCATAACTAAAGGTAATGTCCCGAGTGAGGGAACTGAAATTAAGTAAGGAAAGGAATTTTTCATTCTGTAGTCGAGACGCAATAAAGAGTAAATTAGTTTTCCAACAAAAAATCCTAAAATCATGGCAATGAAAACACTCACCATTAATATCCACATAATTTCTATATTATTCCATGTTGCCATCCTTGCCAATTCGACGATGCAATATACAGGGAGAAAGAAATTGAAAATTAATTCTGAAATTATTTTACTCGATGTGATTTTCTTTAAATATGCAATGATTCCTACGCTGAAGTATATATAAATTTGAAGAACTGCTAAGAAAGTGTAAAGAAGTGTAGGTGATACAGACATTTTATTATATTTCGTTAAAGGTTTAATTGTTATATTAAAAAATAATACTCATATTATGATAATTATAAATATTATTATCAAGTAAAAAATTTTGATTATTATATAAATTTTTTCATCTTAGTTTCATCATATTGTAAAATATTGCTTTCAAAAATTTATGTTACTATATTTCAAATATAAAACTTATACGTAATTTATATTTTATTAATTATAATAAAAAATTTTCATATAAATTAATGGAATCATCTTTCCTAGTTGAAAGGAAAATTATATCAATCTGTTTCAATCCTCTTAGAGAAACAGTATTTATATTATCTGCGGACATAGACAGATTAGATTTGACAGAAGAGGATATTTCTAAGAATATTGTACTAAGAAGATTCAAGCTACTGAAATTCAATGAATGCAACATTGTAAACACAGAATATCGTAAATTACCCAAAGACACATATGAAGGGTATAGTTTATATTTCTGGGAGTTAGCTAGAAAGATTTTAGTTATTTATCCGAACGGTTATCTTCTAATTTATGATTATCAAAGTTCCCAATTAAATTACCATTTTCAATGCCAAGGTAGAAAGCCGTATTTGATAAGGAATATTGTAGGATCTCCTATTCAAGTAAGAATAGTGTTTTAAAAAATTTATAGAGAAGCCTTTTTTTTTCAGCAGAGAAAATGAGGAATGTCTACCATATTAATTTCGATAATATAAAAAATGGAGTTACATATCAAAAATTGGTAATTCCTCAAAATGAATCAGTTTTTGATCTATGTTGTCATCCACAAGAAAAATTCATTTTTGTTGCATGCTCAGATTCTATGATTAGATTATTTGACTATTCCAATCGTAATTTAGTAGAAGAAGTGAAAAATGGGTTAGTAGATGTGACGATGGGAAAGGATAATAAACCCTTAAAAAATCAAACTGAATTGATTAAAAAAAATAATCTCCTCTCTGTTATAACGATAGACATAAATAGCACAGGAACATACTTATTATCTGGAAATGAAAATGGGTATGTTTATTTGTGGAATGCCTTATTAGCTATTAAAAATAGAAGAGTTCTATTATGTAAAGAAAAATTTTCTGGAACCGGAATATTATCTTTGAGATACTTAACTACCAAACAGTTTGCAAATTTGAATAGATTTATTTGCTTGACTAAAGAAGGGAAATTTTATATTTGTAACATTATAACAAAAGAAGAAAATGGAAGTAAAGTCTATAATTTTCATAAACTCTATGAAAATTCTATCTTCAATCCTATTATTTACCCAATATTAAAATACAATTTAATCACCTCTTACTTTGTAAATATATCTTATCACAATAATATGATTTGTATTAAATGGCCTACTTTGAAATTAGACAAAGATTCTAATGCAGATAAAAGAGAAGATTATTTGTTGTTCACTGGATTCTCCGCCAAATTTTTTTTCATTTATGATAATCTCTTTCCAAAAATTAATTTCGCATTAGCCTCTCAAATGAATTTCAAAAATTATGAAGATTACATTCCTCTCACTAACAAAAGTAATTTAGTTTTCGAAAGAAAAATTTTCGTTGTTGATAATTTTTTTATTTACTTTTATGATGTGATGACTGGAAATATAAAAAAGATAATTAATTACATGAGAGAATTCAATCTTAAAGCTATTTATCCTTTAAAATTTCAAGTTAAAGAATTAGAAAATTCAAATGGGTCTGATATTTATTTCATAATATTAATTGAAAATGAAAATTACCATAAATTTGTTCTGATACTTAATTATGATATATCAACTAACGTAGTCAAATTGGCTCTAAAATTTGATGAAATTATAGATTTTAGTATTTTAGGTGCTGAAGATAGCGCAGATTTCAAGTATGTTTTTCTTCTGCATAAAAATAAATCTGAAGGTTTAATTTACAATGTTGAAAATAAAACTAAAGTATCAAAAAATTTAGAGACTAGTATTACAAGGGTTTATAAAACACCATTTGCCGAAGGTCATTGTGTGGTGTATAGAAATGTTGTGAATGAGCTGAAATTTTCTGCTAATTTGCGATCATCTGATTTATTCGATTTTAAATGTACAAACGAGAACAGCTTCAGATTGGACTATTCAGAAAGGGAAATAGATATTTGCTGGAAAGTATTTAATAAATTATTAACTATAGAAATTTGAGAAAAGGCATTTTTGTGGAATTAGTATGATAGAAAAGATCGTTATTGCAGATGAAGAGATGAAAATAATATATTCTTTGAAAACTAGCTTGTTAGAGAATCCCAACATTATTTCTAGTCTATATTGGATTGGAAAAACTCTGATCTATTCAAAAGGAAATTCTATTTATTATTTTTATGGTGAAGATAATTTAAATCAAAAAATATTTTCCTCAGCTCAATCTAACCTAAATCTTTCAGGCATTCTTGCTGATAGATACATACTTGTAGCCAAAGCTCCGGATAAGAATGTTATGGATGTTATCGTAATTATTATTATTTATATATCTAGATAACTACCCCTATGCTTAATCCGATCGAACCAGTTTTAATTGGATATCTTGATAATCAAACTATCGATTATAACATTCTTAGAGAAGCTATTGTTAATTTATTTTCGAATCAACTTTCACAAAATTTAATCGACAAACTATTAAAAAGAGACTTGAAAGAGGTGGCTTGGTTACTAGTTTCTGATAACAAATCGTCTTTTCAAAACATTAGTAAGAAAGTTTCGATCTTAAATGATTTATTGAGATTCGATATGTGTATGGATATGGTTATGCCAAATAAAAATCTAAAAAATGAAATGGATTTAGATGAGCTCCAATGGAGATTCACATATGATCACTCAGTTGAATATTTAAAAAACATATTGATATCGCAATGTAATACCCTCATAAATTATGGACAATTCGATCATGCAATTAAGATCTGTGAATTATTATGTGACTATCCGAGAGCTATTAATCTGATACTAATCTCATCTACTAAAGAGGAATACGAAAAATTAAAAACAGTTTTCCGGTTGAGAGGATGCCTGTCCTACACTGACAATATCCTTGTTAACAATGTCTTTAATCTGATAAGACATAGACAGAATGTTTACGACGATAAGAATACAAAAAATTACAATAAAATATTTGACAATTACATGGGTGAACCCTTTATATTTGGTGCGAATCAATATAAATTCGGGGTTTGCACAGTGAAGGACGTTGCTAACAGAATTAATAAGAATAATTCACACATCAACAATATTCAAAAAAAAATATTGTCTTATGGAGAAACTCCTTTCAACCAATTTACCAATCTTTTTAATAAAGAAACTTCTCAATATGAATTAGTAAATATATGTACTTTGGTCTTACAAAAAATTGATCAATTTTATGGACATAAAAATACTGTTTTAGAATATAACCAAAACAAATCTAGAAAAGTTGATTTTTCAGATTTTTCAGTGTCTTTAGCCAATATACAAGAAAACGAAAAGAATGATGATGATGATTTTTCTATCGACGCCAATTGTGAAGAAATAAATGAGAATTTGTACTTATCTGCTTATTTCCATTGTGACAAAGGTAATGGAAATTTTTTGGAAGATATTACTGAAAACAGTCCAGAAGCCATATTAATAATAACTAATCCACCTAATCTAAGTGATTTATCTTTAATGGATAATTTACCAGAAGATGGAAAAATTGAAGATAATATATTATGGACACCTATGTTGGAGGAATTTGAACCTCTAGAATATGAGGACAAGTGGGGTAGAAAAAGTCCAGGTTCTCACGCAGTAAAATTTTCTATTAAATACGGAGTTACCTTGAGAATCAAACATGGATCTAATTTCAGTCATTTTAACAAAAAATTTACAGTTGAATTTTGGTTAAAATTATCAAATGTAAATGCCTCTTTGTTCAAAAAGGATTACTTGTCTTTAAATATTCAAAATGCATCTTTTATAGCATCGAATTCTAATGTATTGCTAACTCCTATGAAAACTAGTGATTATCAAATTCCTTTAGAAAAGTGGATTCACATAACAATAAGCTATAAAAGAAAGACTGGAAAATTAAAGATATATATGAATTGCGAAGAAGTAGTTTATTTTACTGCTAGTATTACGGATGAATCCAGAGGTGATATAATCATAGGAAATTCAAATCTTGACGGAGAACTGACAGAGATAAGGATATGGAATCAAGAAATTCCTATTAAATTTATCAAGGAAAATTACAAGAGCCCATTACCGATCCTCGCAGATAACAGAAGAAAGTTGAGGATGAAAATCAATAAGCAGGAAGAAAATTCAGGAAGTAAAAAAATAGAAGTTAACAAAAGCACAAACAGTAAAAAAATTAAATTTATTTTCATTATTTAGGATTCCAATCATTTGCATTTGGCCAAAAATCTAACTTAAATAATAATATTTCTGTGCCACCAAGAAAGAACACTGTTCTTTCACCCATTAATCCTTTAGGAAATAAGAATCCTTATCAATCTTCTACACCAAAGGCATCTCAGCAAGGAAACAATATCATATCTGAAGAAAACGAAACAATCAATATAAACCCTTTAAATAAATTCAACTTCCAAGATAATTTAAATACTACCAAATTTAATCAGGAAAATTTGTATGAATTTAATCCTCCTCCGTATTACCCAGAAATAGTTGAAGTTAATTACCCTTCTATTCATTCGATTAACAATGATAAAAACAATGCGGGGAATATTCTTAATGATAATGAAGTTAATTACGATTTTAAATTTGATGACATAAACAATCAAAACTACAACTTTGAATTTAACAAAGAAGATTTCAATTTCAAATAAAAATATTGTTTTTAAAAAATTATATAATTAATTAAAATTACTTTATAATAAAATGGAGAGTAATAGAAGTAGTATAATGTTTGATCCAAATGACATCGTAAACGAATCGTTTCAAATGAGATTTAGTTCAGTTAAATTAAAGGAGCAGCCCATACAATTAATAGATTACCAGGAAAATAGATTAGTTATTAATCCAGAAGCTATGTCCTTGTTGAGAACAATTGAAGAAGAAATAATTATAATAAGTGGTATAGGAAAGGCAAAAACAGGAAAGAGTTATTTACTTAACTTATTGCTTGATACAGACAAGGGAGTAAATTAAAATTTAACACATAGTTCCAAGTTAGCTCATCTGTAAATCCCTGTACTAAGGGTATTTGGATGTGGGGTAATTATAGAGAAAAACCAACAGGGACAGCAAAAATGATTTTTATTGATTCAGAAGGATTATCCAGTTTAGTTCCAACAAAATCCTATGATGCCAAAATATTTGCACTTATAATCTTAATTTCCTCTACTATAATTTATAATAGTTATTCCAATATAGATGAAGCTGGTATTTCAGACTTAGGATTAGCAACAGAAATTGCTAATTCTATTTCTATTAATGTAAATATTAGTAATTAATTTTCTAGGCTAAAATAGATAAGGAAGCATTTATTACAGAAAGCTCACCTAAATTTATCTGGGTTTTAAGAGACTTTGCATTAACAAAAGTGGATCAGGAATCAAAAAAGGAAATTTCTGCTAAAGAATATCTTGAATTATGTCTAAGAAACAAGGTATAAGTTTATTCATAATCTAATTTTAGATAATAAAAAATTCATCAACCAATAACAAAATTAGAGATTTAATAATAAAATATTTTCCTGACAGAGATTGTTGTACCTTGGTCAGACCTATAGATGATGAATCAGATTTGAAAAAATTGAATCAAATTTCAAAACAAAAATTAAAGCAAGAATTCAGAGATGAATTGGATACTTTAAAGGTTAAAATTTTCAAAGATTCTCTATCAAAAAAGATTCGAGGGAAAAAATTTAATGGACCTTCATTAGCATTGTTAATAGAGCAGTGGATAGATGCAATAAATAAAGGATCAGTTCCTAATATATCAACGATGTAAATTTATTTGATTAATTAGATAGATTGGACAATCTAATAAACAATGACATCCAAGAATTCTATGAAAAAGCATTAAAAACATATTTCAATAAGATAGAAACACTTAATGCTGTCATGGAGCAAGAAGAGATTGTAAGGAAACTCTACGACTTCAAATTAGAGGCTATGTTAAGATATAATCAAATATTTAATTTTGATCAAGATTCTTTTAACAACACACAATATCTAGCAAAGTACAATGAGAAAAAAAGAATCCTCGAATCAGAAATATTGAAATGCGAATCTAAAATTATTGAGAAAAATTCAAAGGATTCATCATTAGACTGTTCGAAATTATTGGAGGAGTCTTATAAAAGTTTGAACGAAAAAATTTCAAAGTCCTATTATAATGTAAAGACATGTGATGAATATTTAAAAGATCACGAAAGGTATAATTATTTTTTTATTTTACCAGATTTTTGAATAACTACACTAATAACGCGAAAGGACCAGAAAAAGTAAAAGAACTTGTAGAATTTCTGTCAAAGAAAAAACCCGAATTCATTGAACAATATGTCACTGATATTCAAAATGAAAATAATAAAAAATTAGATGAAATGATAAAATTTCTAACTAATCATGAAAAAAATAAAATTGAAGCATCTGAGAAAAATAAAAAATTAAACGATACTTCTGAAAAGCTGAATAACAGAGTAAATTATTCTTAAAATAACAAAATAGATTTCTGATTTGAATTCAGATTTGGAAAAGAAAAAAAGAGAAAATATTGAACTTGCTGAAAAAATTGAAAAAATTGAGTTAGAAATAAAAAGCAGAAGAAAAGGTTCAAAGAATTAATTATTAATTTGGTTATTTTTCATTAAAAATATTATTAATGAAATGAGTTTAAATACAAAATCAAAAATTATCTCAATTAATTGTTGAGAAAATTTTAAGTTTTAAATAATTATAAAATATTAATGATATTACAAATTTTCTTTCCTTTTGACTTTTTTACTAATCAAATCTGACATTGAAATTTCTTCTTTATTCTCACAATTTTTACAACTACACAAAAGATCACACTTATTCCCGTTTCTTAAGCAGTTACAGGAATACTTAGAACAACTGGTTTTCTTACACTTGCAACTATTACCTTTTTTTACTTTTTCATATTCCTTTTTGAGATTATTGCCAGGATCAAATATATAATCTAGCATTTCATCTACGTCTATGTATGAATAATTTTCATCGTCATTATCTTTATTCTTTTCGTCCTTTATAAAAATTATTTTTTTCTTTTTTGCCAAAATTTCTTTTAGCTCATTATCTTTTTTATTTGTATAAGTTGTATTATTATCCATTGAAGTTTCTTTGTTAAACTGTAATGTTTTTTTTATTTCGCTCGCATTTCTGTTTGAAAATTTATATTCAGCTTTCCTTTCGTCTGAAGCAGTTGATAAAAATTTAGAAAATTTGTTTGTGTATACTCCAGGTGACTTTTCACTGAAATTTGGGTTTAAAATTATTTAAATTTTTTACTTTGCAAATGAGACATTTATGTTAAAATTTACGTTGTTCATTTTAAACTCATATTTTTCAACTTTTAGATTGTGAATTTCTGTACAGTTTTCTTTATTGAAATTTACATTGCAATTATTGAATTTTAACCTTTTTGGATAAATTTCTGATTTGGAATCTGCAGAAGATAATTTAGGAGATTTTGGCTTTTTCATTGTTGTAGAGAATTTATTTCCGCAAAAGGAAAGGTTGGAGGGTGACATGTTAAAATTTCTGTAACTGTTGAAAAATATCTTGTTAGCACTCGATGTCGTAAATAAGTTGAATTTACTGAAAGTGTTTTGAGCTTGGGGGGTTTCCATTCAAATTTGAATTTAAATTTTTATTAAATTTTAGCAAAAGAATTTATTTAAAAATTTTTAATTTTAATAAATTATACCAAAGAAAAGCTCAATTTATCTGATGATATTTTTTGGAAATAGTTATATGATTAATAATTAGATCTATTCATGAATTCTATTGTATATATTAATAATGTTAAATTTGTAAAATTCAAAATTTTACTATATTCTAACTAGAAATAATCACAAACTCTATTTCACATAAGGATCAGATGAAGTAAATGTTAAATTATCATATAAACTTTAACATTCAGAACTCTATCATTAGGATTAACCATTTATCTTTTATATTTTAATACGATCTTTTCTTGATATTTTTATTACATCTTATATTCTTTTATGATAAAATCCATTTCATTGTTTAATAATATCAGAATATATAAAGAAATAGCTTAATTAACACCTTAAATTATCAACATGTTATAATCTTATTTAATGTAACTTTATAGAGTTTTAATATGCACACTTTTCACTTTTCTGTAGAATTTTGTTTTGTAAATATTAATCTTATAAAGAAAACAGTATATATAAAATATTTTGAATATTTTAAATAAAACTTAATATAATAGTCAATATATTTAAATTAGTCTTTTTAATATAAAATGATTAATTAGAAAAATTTTACAAATATGTTAAATTTGAAATTTTATATTATAATCCTAGTCAATTTTTGCATTACTCAAAGCATATTTATTGAGTAACTCCTGAATCTTACTCTTTTTTATAGGTTTAGGAATAAATTCCTGTATAACATCAATACCGTAAATTCTTTCATGTATAAACTCAGTATCATGTGCAGAAAGAACTACTATTTTTAAGTCATAATTTTTATAATGAGTTATTAATTCCTGAATCTTGCGACTTGCTTCTATTCCATCCATAATTGGCATCATGACATCCATAAAAATTAATTTGTACTTTACTTCACAACATATTTTGTGTATGTCTCCTTTCACCTTTTCAACTGCTTGCTTTCCATCTTCACAGGTATCAGGAATAACATTAAATTGTTTCATCAAAAATTTTAGAGTTTTTATATTGAAAGTTTCATCGTCTACTATCAATACTGCCTTACAATTACAGCAGATAGTTTTGGGTGCTTTATCTTCGGATGTTACTGCCGACTTCTCATAATTATCAAAGGATCCAAATTTTTTTAAGCTTTTTAAGACAAATTTACTTGAATTATTATTACAATAATTATTTAACTCTTGCTTTTGAATATTATGTTTAAAATTATTATTCATGTTGACTTCATCCTCCTTGAATCGTTGTGATTTCGATTTATCTAAGCTTGCTTCACTCTGAGTATTTTCCCCACTCTTCATTATTATTTTAGGGCTATAATTTCCGTTGCTATTACTATCATTTTCTGGACTAACAACTACAATGTTCATTTTCTTGCTCTGTTTTTTGAATTTTGAACTTAATTTTTTAAAATTGTCGTCTTTTAAATTTTTCCTTGAATTTGTGGCTCTTTTCATAAGATAATCTGATGAGTCCGGAGAAACAAAATCTTTCTTTTTCAATTTTTCCATATCACTTTTTTGTTTTGATTGGAATTTTTTTTCGTTATAAGGATATTGTAAATTTTCTCTAATAGAATTAATTCTATTAGAAAGATTTGACTTCTTTCTCGATGACAAAGTTTTAATTTTATCTAATCCAGATTCGTCAACATCTAACAAATTTACATTTATCTCAGATTTACCGAATGAAGAAATTTCTATTCGCTGATTTCCTTCTAACTGGGATCTAGAGACGTTCTCATTATTTTCGTGATGAAAAATAGGACTAACCACCATCTTTCTACAGACACTTTTCATATTTTTAAAAAATTGATTTGATGATTTTGGAGTAAACTCAACAATGTCAAAATTGTAATCTGTGTAATCATCTATGTGATCATACTCTATCTCACAAGAAATTATGGGTTTGGGATCGAAATAGTTAAAGGTTGTTCTTATTCTCAAATAAGATGATAGTGTAACGATGACATCTCTTAACATATCAACGGTTTGCACCGTTCTATCAATACTTAGATCTTCGCTCATTGATATATCCGCTGGTTTTAAATTACAATTTGAAGAAAAAAGCGACAGAATTTTCGGATCATGCTTATAGAAATTCAGCTTGATTGTTTTTTTATCACGGACTATTAAAGACTCAATTCTAAATAATTTATTACCTTCTAATTTATAACAAACATACATCAACACATTTTTCAACAAGAATTTTAAATAATTGTAATCATAGATAATAACTATGTTTTGACAATTTTTTAAATCTATTGTGTAATTTATTTTTTTATTATCGAAAAATGAACGGAATTTCTTTACGACATTTAGTATAATATGTGAAATGTTTAAATTCTTGGGGTCCATACTTAATTTATCTTTCAACACTATTTTAGATGTGAGATTCAAATTCTTGATAAAGAATTTTATGGAAAATTTGAATTTTTTGATTTTATCAATTAGCTTTACTTTTTTTGAGGGCTCTCTTTCATAAATCAATTTCTCACAAAATCCTATTAATCCGTTTAAAGGATTGTTCAATTCATGTGATATTGTCAGTAAAAATTGAGACTTCAACATTTTAAAAAGCTTGTACTGTAACTGTTTCTTTTCTTCTGTGAAACTTTCAATAGAAAATATTTTGTATTCATAATTTTTAGAGAAATGGTCTGAAGCTTTTGAATTGTTTGGATTATATTTTACAAACTGTGTTATTATTATATTCTGATCATTTATATATTTTATAGATCTTTGGTGTACTTCGTCAATTTTTGATGGAGATCGCAAAATGTAGTCATAAAAATTATTGTAAAATCCGGCATTTAAAAATTTCTGAGTTCTCTTTTCATTTACTAGTTCGTAATTTGAGAGTTGCTCGATTATTTCTCTTTCTGAGGAATTTTCTCTCAGATTTAAGATTTCTTCAGCTTTTTTGTTTTTATAAATAATCTGAAAAAAATTTTTGTCATTTTTTTCATAAATATTAGACAATTTGTCAATTTTACAAATCAGAATTCCGTTTGGGTATACTTCCAAAATGTTTTTTAATTCAGAGAATTCTTGACTGTTGTTGATATTATCACTACATAAACTAAAATTATTTTCTAAAACAATATTTTTTTCTGAATCACATTGGGCAGATTCTTCTTTGAATTCTTTTGGTTGTTTTTGATTTTGGGTTTCAAGCACTGGTTGTGAATTAGTCCTTGCCTTAAATATAAAATAAGCTGACATACTGAAAAAGGAATTTTTCATTACAAATTTGTCCAATTTTACAAACGCATTTTCATGTAACACAAAATTTTTAACAACAAGAATTAAAATTTTTATTAAGATGTGGTAGTTTATTAAATAGTTTCTCACCAGCGAATTATGAATAATTGAAAAATCTAGGATATAACCAATAAACATAAAATAAAAGATGTTCTCATTAAAAGGTTGATCTGTGAATGTGAAATTTAAAATATCGTAAGCAATGTAAACATAAGTTGTAAATTTTTTCAATTCATAATGAGTAACTGCAAATTTAGAAAAATACAAAAGAAACAAATTTTTCAAAATCATTTCGCAATCTAAATTCAAGCACCAGTAAGGAATCGAGAATAGATTATATATAAACACCCAACTCATATACTCATTAACATACCCTGTAGACGAAAGTTTGTTAGGTACCGTATTATTTTGTTCATGCATCATCATTAGAATTATGTTTTATTTTTCTAAAAATAATTTAATAAATGAATAACGAAAAAGAATATTTATATACCAATTCAGTAAAAGAAAAAAGCGAGTACCATCCTACAGAATCAGCAGAGAGTATACTAGAAAAATCAGTTCATGTGCAAAAAATGTTGAATGCTACAGCAGAAAGTCAGAAAATAGAAAGAATCTCAAAAAATTTGATTAGCGAAATATTTGTATGATAGATTAAATTAATTTAGCAATTAGGAGGCAAATTTGACAAATATTTAGGCGATTATAAAAATGATTTCATGATTGCCTTCAAAGAATTTTTGGATACTACTGTAAGACAAGAATTCAAACAAAAAATTGAAGAAATTGAAAAAGCTGAAAAAGAAAAGAGACGATTAAATGATATAAGAATTATCAAAAGCGAAAGAGACTTCTTCCGTCAAGAGGCGATTAGGTTGAATAATCTGTGTAAAGAGTTGGGAAGCAAAATAGATGAACTCACTCGGGAATTGAAATTTCAGACAAGTGAGTTGATGAATTTGACTAAAAAATGGAAAGACTGTGAAAATACAAATAAACAATTAATTTTTGAATTAGAAAGGAATATACAATTTAGTAAAGAATTGGATGATCGCTATCATAGTATTTTAAAAGAAAGAAATTTGATGGTTGAAGATAATGTTTGTATTAATTGTAAAAATGAAGAAAAGACTAAAAATGATTTTGACTTTAATCACCTAATTGAAACTGAAAATTTAGAAAACTACAATCAAGAAAAATTGATAAAAATTATAGAAAAATTAAAAAACGATTTGAAAAAGGAAAAATTTAGAAATCATAAGATCTTAAAAGAATTTAATAAATTAACTCTAAACGCAGACAAATTACAAAAAATTTTTGAATCTTCTGTAGAGGAAATCAGGAAAGATATTCATAACAGAAAGTTGAAAGAGTTGGTTCAAACTAAAAGTCAAGCAACTCTTCAAGAATTAAAAGATGTGAAGTTAGATCATTTTCATAATGTAGATAAGAAAAAACTATTAGAAAATTTTCTTTTAAATGATGAAGTTGTTGAATTTATAAAAGAACATTTAAATAATAAGAAGTATGAAGAAAAGAATGTTATGAAATTTTATCAATCATCAAAAGATTTTTACAAGTTTTCAAAGACAGATTTAAAGTTTCGTTCTAATTCAAAATTCAAAATTATCTCGCCTATCGGAAATAGACAATACTCTGTTTACAATAGACCAAACTTAAATATGATTTAATTTTTAAAAAAACTTGATATTATATTTTAATCTTATATAATTTTAAATATTTATTTCTAATTTAACTAAATTATCGTAAAGTTCTTTCCTATTCTTCGAATTCAACAAGTATTGAATCTGCCTCTACAAATTTTGCCTCTTTTACATGAACAGCCTTGATCTTTCCGTCTCTTCCAGATTTAATTAAATGTTCCATTTTCATTGCTTCAAGAGATATTAGATTATCTCCTTTTTTAACTGTATCTCCTACTTTTACGAAGAGTTTGCTAACTGTAGATGGCATAGGGGATTTAATTGCTGATTTAGATGCGGAGCTGGATTCTTCTGTAATTCCATAATCATCTTGAGCAAAATCCTAGAGATTTAATAATTTATTTACGATATTTGTGACACTTGCATCGTTTTTAAGAACTCTAATATTTTTTTCTGGAGTAAAGTAATATTTAGCCTTAAATATCGAATGCTCCTTAATATTTATTTGAATATCGAAATCTCCTAAATGGTCAACAGTTACCTCCTGATAAACCACATCGACCCCTTCAACAACTCCTGTTATTGTGACATTGAATGTATTTTCATTTAAATATTTGACAGTTACTTCAATTTGTTTTTTCTCACGCTTTATAGGATCTTTATAATTTAATTTGAAGCTCCTTTCACCCTTGTAATTTACTCTGAAATTGTCTCTTATGCTCCAAGGATTTGAATTAGAAATTTGTGGAGCAGTTTGGCTTTCAACCTGTTCGTGAACTATTTTACTTAAAACAGTTGCAAGAACATCCATTGCTTTTACTTCTTCATCTACACCTTTAGATAATAATTCCTCTCTATGCTTTGAAATGAAATTAGTATCAAAGTCCCATTTTTTGTAATCTGGGTGGTTAAGGATCGTATGCAAGAATTTAATATTAGTAGGTAGACCCAATATTTTGTAATTTTCTAAAGCTCTAATAGTCTTCTTAATACAGAGATCTCTTGTTGGTGCCCAGCAGACTAACTTTGCAATCATAGGATCATAGAATACTGAAACTTCATCTCCTAATCTAATAGCAGTTTCTAATCTGACATCATGGTCAGGATTTCTTTTTGAATATCTATGGGTAGGTTCGTGAAGATAATGGACTTTTCCTGATCCGGGAAGGAAGTTGTTATTAGGATCTTCTGAGTAAACTCTTAATTCTATTGCGTGACCATGTCTTTTAATTTCTTCTTGAGATTTTGGAAGTTTGTGACCCGAAGCAATCAGCAATTGCCATTCAACAAGATCTTGATTAGTGATCATTTCTGTAATAGGATGTTCAACTTGTAATCTTGTATTCATTTCCATGAAATAAAATAAATTTTCATCGATATCATAAATGAATTCTACAGTTCCCGCGTTTGTATAGCCTACAGCTTTAGCTGCTTTAATTGCTGTTTCTCCCAGGCTATTCCTCATATCATCATTTAAGAAACTTGGAGCTTCTTCAACAACTTTTTGATGTCTTCTTTGAATTGTGCAATCTCTCTCAAATAAATGTGCATAATTTCCGAAATGATCTCCAAATACCTGGACTTCAATATGTTTAGAATTTGCGATATATTTTTCCATCAATATTTTTGAAGATCCGAAGGATTTACTCGATTCATTTTGTGCAGATCTCAAGGCTTCATAAAATTCATTTTCATTATGCACAATTCTCATGCCTTTTCCTCCTCCACCAAGATCTGCTTTAATCATAATAGGATATCTAATTTTCCTAGCTGATTCAATCAAGAAGTCTTTGTCTTGATTTTCACCGTAATACCCAGGTACAACTGGCACATTAGCATTTTCCATTATTTTTTTAGATTCAATTTTACTTCCCATAGCTTTAATCGCTCCGAAAGGAGGACCGATGAATTTTATATTGTTCTGTTCACAAAGTTTTACAAAGTCGCAATTTTCAGAAAGAAATCCATATCTGATATAATTAAATAATTATAGCTTTTACCCTGGATGGATAGCTTCAGCACCACTGTTCAAAGCAATTTCAATAATTTTGTTCATATTTAAATAACTCTCGGATGATTTATTTCCTCCGAGATAGTAGGCTGAGTCAGCAAGATTTACATGCTTGGAGTTCATGTCAATATTTGAGTAAACAGCAATTGTGTTTATACCCAATCTTTTGGCAGTGCGCATTACTCTGCATGCGATTTCCCCTCTGTTTGCTATTAAAATTTTCCGGAACATGAATTGATATTAATAATATATTAAATATTTTATAATTAATAGTAAAATAATGAAACAAGATTCTGTCCCACAGATGGCTGGTTATAAAGAGTTTAAAACATATCGAAGAAACAACTCTGAAGTAGGATTATTATTTTAAAATTCCTAGTTTGAAATTTTATGGCCACTAGAAATTGCAGAGGACATTCTATTTTCAATTTTGTCATTTGTTGAAGAAAATATGAGAATCAGCGAAATTAACGAAAATGTAACTGTGAATATAATTTTAGTTTTGTAAAGTTTTCAGAGAAAAGTTAGATAAAACTTATGGCCCATGTTGGAATGTCTTCATTGGGAAAAGCTTCGGAGCAGATGCGATTCATGATAAAAATAATTTTGTTTACTTCAAATACAAGTCTTATTATTTCCTTATTTATAAGACAACTGTTTGATTATAATCAAGTATGAAACTAATAAATTGTTTATTTGTAATAAAAATTTTATTAGTTTTGAAATCTAAAATATTCTGATTTAGAAAATTTTTACTCTAGAATAATAATTTTACTTTAAAAATTATTTGAAATTTTTAATTTATAATTTAATTAATAATTGTCCTCGTTTTCGTATTCGTCCTCTTCTTCATCTATATCATCTGTGATTATATCTATGCAATAAAATCCAGGAATTACATTAGCTATAATATAAGAAAAAGGTTATTATACTTTTGTGAAGCCATTTAGCACACCAGCTAAATTTTGGGTTCGTTATGGCAATCATCCCCTTAAAATTTGAGGTAACTCTTTGTATTGCCTCTGTTTTATTCCATTTTCCTCCACAATTTTCACAACCTTCATCGATGAATTGTTCCTCTGTTTTAATTAGGTGACAACTGAAACAAGCTCTAAGTTTTTTGAGAGATCTGGGATAGGAATATATTTCGCTCATTTAAATTGAATTAATTTTTAAAAATTTATATAAAAAATTAAAAATATAAAATTGTTATATATAAATTGTTAGGAATAATAATTTATTTTGATCTCTAAAAATTTTTATTCGAAAAATAAAATATAAATGCATCATCATATTTCTAAATCTTTTTATCAAACTGGTCACCGTTGTAGGTAAATCCCTTATAAGGATTTTCACAATTATCTAGGCTATCTCCGGGGTTATAAGAATCAGTTGGGGTGCAATTGGTAAATTCAGTGTCGATGTATCTGGTGTCAAGTTCTGATTTGATTTTTGGGATAAAGGGGGGCTTTATGATTTTTTTATAAATAGCCTCCCAGTCGATAGATTGGAAGAAGGGATGACTTTTGATGTTTTCTACTCCTTCTTTGCCGCTGCCAAGACGTTGATCAGGATCTTTAATGAAAAAGCTCTATTAAAATTTTAATATATCGTATTGTACCTGTAATAAATTCACAGCTTCTTTAGAAAGATAAACTGGATATTTCAAATTTCCAGATTTTATGTTTTTAAATAATTTATCTCTGTCTTTAGAGTAGAAAGGGGGTAAACCAGTCAGCATTTCGTAAATGATTGCACCCAAACTCCACCAGTCAACTGCTTTTCCATGTCCTTTATTCTCAATTATCTCGGGAGCCAAGTATTCAGGAGTACCACAGAAAGAATTAGCGCTGTGGTTGTCTAGAATATTTTGTTTTGATAACCCGAAATCAGTAATTTTGATATATCCGTCAATGTCAATCAAAACATTCTCAGGTTTCAAGCTAAAATTTAAAATTATTATTCAATTTATTTTTACTCTCTGTAAATAATATTGTTCCTATGTAAGTGATCTAAAGCAAGAACTAGTTGAGACGCATAAAATTTCACTCTGACATTAAAAAATTAAATATAAATCCTTACGCTTCCTCGTTGAATCTTTCGACTCTCTGGATGTGGAAAAATAGTTCACCTCCAGGACAGAAATCCATAACAAGATACAATTTTTGCGGATTTTGGAAGGCATATTTCAATTTGATAATAAATGGATGGTCAATCATTTCCATTATTCTTCTTTCGGTTTTAATATGCTCAACTTGATTTCTTTTTATCATGTGCTTTTTCTTCAAAACCTTCATGGCATAAACTTTTTCTTCTTTATGTTTTTTAACTAATAGGACTTTTCCGTAACTTCCCTTCCCTACCACTTTAACAATTGAAAAATCATCAATAGTTAGCTTGCTGTTAGCGATGCTGTTTATATCCTCATCGGTTTCAATCTAAATTTTAATAAAAATTTAATTACGCTTTTCATGTCAACGTCGTCCATTTTAAAATTTTTAATATTTAAAGATTTTGTCTAAATTAATAATAAATTACTGCTAAACGAAGTTTGAAATGTTTACTAATAAACAGTCTTTAAGAAATTTAGTGTTTTGTGTATTTTGTCTACTGATTTTTAGCTTGTCTATTGCACTTACTTATTATATAACGTTTTCGGAAGAGGAGAATCTTAATAAATTAGAAATTAATAAAATAGAGAATACAGAACTATGTCAAGAATCGAACATAACTTCAAATACTTTCTATTTGAAGATAGTTTTGGCTTTTTTTGCAGGAGGTATTGTTTCAGACAGGCTTTATTTAAAATTGGGTGTTTTTTAGTAAATGTTTATTTAATTTATCATATTAAAAATATTTCTAGTCTTTTCTTAAATTTTATTTTACTTATAATTGAAGTAGGTTTCTAAGACATTTTTAAATCTCATATAAATAAAAATAATTTATATTTCATAATTAATAAATAATTTTTAAAATACATTCATATACATAAAATTAATTTAAAATTAGCCTGCTATTCATTTAAATTAGTAACTAGGTTTTCATATTCCTTTCGAATGTTTTTAATTATAAACATTTTTGATTTCTTTTCTTTTAGTTCCGGCTTCGTAAGATTATATGAAATTGAACTAGGTTTTATATCATCTAGATCATTCATAATGTCTTCGAAAAAGTTATACAGTGAAAGAGTAACATTAAGAATTTTATGAGTTTTCATGAAAGAATCTTGAGTTATATTATAGAATAAATCTCTTAAACCCATGTTGCAAACACCTCCTATGTATATATAATCTTGCTTGAATGCCATGCATCTATGAACAAACATTTTATTTAATTCTATTGAGAGCGAAGATTTTACATTACATTCCTCATGTTTTGTCAATATTTTCAGTAAAATAGAATAATCGTTCTTCTTTACAAAAGAATTTTCGATTAGGAAATTTTCAATTTGTTGAGATACACTCTTACTATTAGTTAGATTAAATTCGAAAGACTTTAATATTTTATTTTTTTTTAGATACTCAACTATATTGATGAAATTCCAACCATACTCAGGAAATTTCTTACTTAATTTTTTTGCGATATCAGTATCTTCATATGAGAGCTCTTTAGAATTTGAATTGTTTGAGATTTTCTGATTTCGTAAAAAATTATGACTGTTTCTAAAACTTTTATGATCCTTACTTTCATTCATGAGGTTGGATTCTCCCATATTAGTCTGTATGTTATTGAATCTATTATAAGCTGAATTATCTGAATCACATATATTAGCTCTTTTTTTATTCAAAAATTTTTCGCTTTTTTCATCCTCGAGATTTACAATGTTTCGATCATTTTGATTAGGATTTCTTACCAAGTTCGAAGTATCATTAATATCAATATTATTATCTTGAGTTTTTTCTTCTATATTTATGTTTGATTTTTTCTGAAATGATTCTTCTTGACCCCAGTGAGATATCTCAAAATTAGTGGTACATGAAGTTCCCCAATCTTTTTCTAAGATATTATTGTCATTGATTTGACTTACTTCTTTTTGAGGATTTCCTTTAACAGGAAAATTTTGACTAGAAATCGCTTTGGGCTTTAAGTTCGAATTAAAATAGAATTCATTATTATTCATGATGTTTATGTTTTTAGATTCTGAGAAAAAATGGTTTTTTTCATTTCTTTGATTTTTGTTTGGATTGTTTCGATTATGGGGTGATCTTGGCGATGAAATAAAGAACTCTTTTAGATTTTGTTTTTCTCCATTGTATATTATGTTGGAATTTTTATTAGAATTGATTTCATTGTCTAAGTAGGATTTTTCGATTTGATTAGAAGAAACATTTTGAATGTTACTTAGTAATCTGTCTTTATTGGGACTTTTTGGCAAAGAAGTCGCTCCAAATTGAGAACTGCTCATTTCCAACAAAGAAAATTTATTTATTTCTTCTAAAAGTTCTTTTATCATATTATTATTGGCTACGTTAATCAAATCCGTAAAATCTTTGTTTATTAAACAAAACTGGGAATTGATCTCGTTCGTTGAAAAGCTTATATCATATAGATTAGAGTTTTGAACTTTATCAATCTTCTCTTTTATTTCTGAATATTTCAGATCTATTTTAGCTGAATTGTAGATAAAATTTTCTTTTGCTTTGGAAATTATTTTTGAAAATACATCTGTAGTTTGATCAAATTTTTGACGCTCATCGCTTAGTTTAGATCTATAAATATCTATTCCTTTATTTATGCTAATAAGCATGGATTTTTCGAATTCGACTAAGTTATTTTCTTTTTCCATCCTGATTATTTTTTTCAAAATTTTTTTTAAAAATTAATTAGGTTATAATAAAGTAATTGAATAATTGGATTACTTGTTCTGATTTTTATGCAGAATAATTAATTCTTAATTTACTATGCTTAAAGTAGGAAATATAGTATTAGTAATAAAATAATATCATTAAAATAACCTATTTTAAATAAAATTGATATTTTATGTAAAATATATGCATTTTCATAATACTTTTTTATTATTTTATTTAATAGCAAAAGAAATCTTGATATTCATAGCAGCAAGCTCATTTGCAAGATATCTTATTACGAAAGGAATGGCAACCTTGACACAAGTATTCTCAGTTTTACAATTTCTGCAATAAACTATTTCATTTATGAATAGGCTATCTTTTTCTTTTGATTTCTGTTCTTTTTGTTTTCTTTCATAATCAGGATCAAAGATTGTTCCAGTCACTTTGATTGTTTCTTTAGAATAAACTGTGGCAAGTAATTCTCCGCAAGAAGTACAAATAAATCCTTCAGAATAGTCTGAGCAATTAAACAATCTATCGTGTAGGCAATAGCTGACTCCATGTGATAATAAGGAATCTCTCTCCATTTCTCCGAATCTTATACCTCCTTGATTTTTTCTACCTTTTACTGGTTGTCTAGTCAATGCTTCAATATTTCCGGTCGATCTTGCTTGAGCCTTATCATTAATCATATGTCTTAGCCTTTGATAATAAACTACTCCCATAAATATTTCAGCTTTTAATTGCATTCCAGAAATTCCCGAGTACATTAGTTCACTGCCGTGATAATTAAATCCTTTTTCAATCAGCTCTTTACCGAAATAACCTATTACATCGTCGTCCTCGAACTGTTGGAAGGCTGTAAATTCTTGGAAATGACCGTTTAATGCACCCGACTTACCTGCTAGCGTTTCTATCAACATACCTATTGTCATTCTACTTGGAAAAGCATGTGGGTTAATAATTATGTCTGGAGTTATACCTGATTCAGTAAATGGCATGTTTTCTTGAGGCCAGAGATTTGATAGAACTCCTTTCTGTCCATGTCTAGATGAGAATTTATCTCCGATTACTGGATTTCTTCTATATCTGTATTTGAAGTAGATTGAAACTTCATCTGAATTTGTATTAGTCGGATTGAATATTCTGATATCATCTATAAATGAGGGTTCGCTATCTTTGTAACTTGAAACAACAACTGTGTTGTTGATAGTATCCACATAGATGAACTCTATGTCATGCTGCTTTAGATTTGTTCCAATGTAAGGTACTCCATCTTTGCTAATGTGTTTAGGTAATCCAGTTTTGATTTTCTGTTTAATCATAAGTTGGTCCTCTGGTTTATCAGCATTTAAAAGACGATATTTTGCTGTTTTAGCTTTCTGTCCTCTAATCGCTTCGTTGATGGTCTTTACTTTCGTTTTGTACATGACTCCATGACCCAATCCTCTTTCATAAGCTCCTTTGTTTATAATCATAGCATCTTCCATATCATATCCTGTATATGATAATACTGCGACTACAGCATTTGTTCCTGAGGGATAATTATCAAATCCATATTCTTCTAAAAATGAAGTTCTTACAATAGGGTTTTGCGGGAAAAGAATACGATAGGTTTTGTTATCAACCCTATATGGAAAATTAAAGCAGGGTACTCCCATAGTTTGCTTAGCCATCTGACACTGGTACATATTTCTTGGAGATTGATTATAATCACAGAAGGGTGTCAATCCAGCTACAAGTGACAACATTTTAGTAGGATCTAATTCTTGGTGACTAGTTTCTGCTCTTATATCTTCAGGTAAACATGCTATATCTAAATATATTTGTTCTAGAGGCCCGATGTATTCAGATTTATTGAGAGATAAATTTTTGACTTTTCTGATCATCCTAGCATTACAGGTGAATAAAAACACACCAGGATATTGTAAAGACACATTATATTGAGATTTTGGAATGAACCCAATTTCAAGAGTCTCGGGAACATCTTTTATATTCAGTACTTTAAACTTTCTCAAACCATTCACAAAATTTTTAACTAGAAAGTCGTTAACAAATCCCACTAACATCCCATCTAAAAATACTGGATAGGTATCATTTCCGATATGATAATTTAAATCATAAGAAATTGGGGTCATACCTAAATTAGACAAACTCAAACATAAACCTGGAATATTTAGTTTAGGAGGCTTAGCAATTATCTCACAGCCAGACGCTAAATGCAAAAGTAAACCACATGGAGACCCATCTGGAGTGTGAACTGGACATAAGAATCCCCACGAGTCAGGAAGCAACTTTCTTGGTTGGGTAGTTTTCATTTCAGCAAAAAATTGCCCTCTATGCACAGATCTAAAATGTGAAATATATCTCATGTTATTCAGTTTTTCCGCAATGATTGAAAATCCTCCCGCTTGTTGTAGATCCAAACCTGTTTTACTGATTATATTTCCAGTCGCCAAAAAGTATTCCATTTTCTTTCCAACTGGTATTAAGCTGTCTATTTGCTTTTTGATCCATTGAATGTCCTTAACTTTTTTAGTTTCATGAGACCCTCTATTAAATATTTTTGTCAACCTACTTTTTAAATTAATTAGATGCATTTCAAGGTTTTCTTTCAAAATTTTCAAAAACAAATGACCACCTAACACGATTTCATGGTTGACGGGAGAATCCAAATTTTCAGGTTTTATTTCACCAAATGCAAGGAGATAACATTTCTCGACCATCATACAAAGCATATTGAACTTATCAGTGTTCTCTTTTAGATGTATCATGATATATTCTTTTAAAAATATTTTTCCAATTTCTTCATTCGGTTCTGAGCAGTTAGTAAGTCCAAGAAGATCTCTAAATCTGGATCCAAGTAGGTCTAAATACTGGTTTCTTCTAGAAAATCCATATTTTTTACCCTCAGCTATCAAGACTTCAACACACTCTCTTAGCTTGGCGTTTTTATTATTCCCTCTTACTATTCTGTTGTATATCAAAACATCTGGAGCTTCAAGCAAAGCTTTAAGAAGTAGAATAACTGGGATAATAAATTCTTGCTTTTTAATGAGTAATCTAAGAAGGCAATTACCATCACTGATATAATGCAAGAAGATAGTATGAGAAGTTAGATCTTCTCTAACACATCTCATCTGAACAGCATATTCGGTACAATTGACAATCTTCTTTGACGCTGAATTACGTCTAAAAATTTTATTCAAATATAATTACACAAAGGCTATAGGATAATTTCTTCTGCTAACTGCAGTCATTCTTATAAGCTTTTCTATACCATGAATTATAAAATATCCTCCGAAATCATGCACGTCTTCTTTTAATTGAATCAATTCTTCAATGCTTTTGGTTCTTAAATTACAGAATTTGGATCTAACCATAACAGGAATGTTCCCCAAATTCACTTGAATGCTTTGAGGAAAATCTGAGTCGAATTTAACCTTAATGGTAGCGTGGAGGGGCGCAGAATAATTTAATTCTCTCTCCCTGCATTCATGAGGATAAAGTTCGTTATTCCTTTTCAGTGAGGCAGTTGAATCATTCACAGGAAGCTCCAAACTGAAATCTTGGAAACTCACGAACATGTGATTAAAAATTTCTTTCGTTTTGGGGGTTGATTTAATTTCTAGTGGATTAATATATTCAGGAAGTTTTTTTAAAACTTCTCCCATAGCATAGTCAAAAGAATCTATATGATGCTGTGCCAAGCCTCTTATAACTTCACTGTCTTCTACTTTGCATTTAATTTTATTCAAAAGTTTTTCATTTTTTGATGATTTAATAGCTGACTTTGGTTTAGTATTCATTTCTTATCTAAGAAAATAAATAATTTAATTTATTCGAGTATTAAATTAATACTTAAATAAATTAAAAAAAGTCATTATATTTTTATATATAATTAAAGATAATTAACATAATTTTTCCTGTGAATGAATAACAACTTAAAGTTTGAATTATTTGTATAAATTAAATTTCTCTTTTATATTAATTCTTTCTAAATTTTCAAAGCCTTAACAATTTTTAGTATCTTAATTAAGAAAACTAAATAAATTTTATATAATCTATATACTTAAAAAATGCTTTCTCTAGATTATTCAAAAGAACAAATTGAGACAAAAATAAACACTCATGAAAACACAAAAATAACACACATTTTAGAAAAATTCGAATTATTTAAGGAAAATCTAAAAGAAAGAAAGAACTTTTATATAAATTATTTCTTTTATTTTTTTGGTGACCACTACGAAAGTATAATAAACAGCGTAAATTTTTTTCACTATGCAACTGAGTCAATTTTACTGGAAATTTTGAAGAAAAAAAATCCTGAGGTTCTTTTAAATTCAAGGGGTCCAGAATTATTTGAATATATGAAGGGATTGAGGATAGATTACCAGAAGTATTATGATAATATCAAACTATTGACGGGTTCTTGCTATTTTTATGATATGGCGACTAAAATATCAGAAATGAAAATAGCTTCTTTATTCTTACAAAAATTTAATTTCTATAATGAAAAGGAAATAGAAAATCTTTCAAACGAAAAAGAAAATTTGAATTTCGAATCCCTCTTTCTCTCTATCACTCAAAAAGCGACTTCTTCAGTTCTATATGATTTGAATCCAATACAACTAAACAATGAAGAGCTAAAAGAAACTTTTGATTCGGAACTCATTTTCTTTTACTGCTTCTATGAAGCAAAAAATAAAAATTTGATTCTTATAAATTTCATAAAGAGTATTCAAAATAAATCAGATGTCAATCTGAAAATTCTGAACGACAACAAACTGATGAATATAGTAAAAATGTTTTATTTCTTCTCTAAAACGAAATTCGAAGATTTTATGCTCGATCTAGAACTTTTTGGAGATTATTCAACTAGTTTATATGAAAAAATCAAAAAAATCTCTATAAAAAATTATGAAATGCTAAATTCGAATTTCAAGAAATCTCTTAGAAAAACACTACCTTATGAAAATCTAAAAAGCTTTTATAATATCATCTCGTATAAATTAACAGACTCAGCAGTAATTGTAAAATCTAAAATAATGTCTTTCAAATTATGGATCAATGATAGTATTAAAAACTGTCCAAATTTTTTTTATGAAAAATTCAAAGTGTCTCAGATATTCATCTACGACAAAGTTTTACAGCCAAGTAAAAACTTTTTAGTGTTATATACAAATAAATACACCACATTATTATTCACAAATATCAAAAATGTGAAGAAAGTCTCTTCTGAAATTTCAAATTTTTTTCTTGAAAAAGCTGAGACATTTATGAATAACTTGGAGAACAAAGTAAATGAAAAGGAATTATTCATAAAGTTTACTGCTGATGAACAGACAAATTTTGTCAAAGTGGATTTAGATAACACAGTGTTGATGATAAATCCAAAGAGATTAAAGTTTTTTATAGATGATCTTTATAATCAAATAAGACAGTATTCCTTAGATATCCTAGAAAAATCAAAAAGTTTTATTTTTAGCAGATACAAACTTTTTTTAGGCGAAGAAGAGAAAAAATTGGCTGAGGAATGAATAAATTATTAAGAATTTTTTTAATTTAAAAATTTATAAATTTGCTTGATTGAGGAGAAATTTTTCTTATTAAAGTTAATAAAATTGTAATTTTTAAAAATATATTCATCTATAAATATGGAAAATTGTAATGAAATCAATATTTTTTCTATCAATTCATTCTTTTATCTTCTGATGGGGCTTATATTATTGAAGGGGATCGCACTTTTATATAAAAATTGTTTAAAGAAAAATAAAAATCACAATGTCAAGTCAAGCATGTTGGAATTGATGAAAAATACTCCTTTGATATATATAAAATCCTTGTCCGAACTGACTGGATGCAATATATACGGAAAATGTGAATATTATCTTCCTTACACTAGTAAAGATAGAATGATAAAAAATATTATCCTTGACGCGGAAAAGTAAATTATTTCAACTCAAATTTTTAGAAATGGTCTTATTAAAAAAGATTCGACAATCTACGAAGGAAGTTCTGGAAGCACAGCCTACTCAGTAGCAGCAATATCTCGATTGCTTGGATACAAATGTAAGATAGTCGTTCCTGATGATGTCTCAAATGAGAAAATGCAACTTTTACAAACGACAGGATGTGAGATAATAATAACTAAGCAATGTCCCTTTTCTAACTTTAAAGATAATTACGTAAGATTAGCAAAAAAATTGGCCTTGAATGATCCTGATGGATTTTACATCGATCAATTCTTTAACAGTGTGAATCATAAGACACATTTTAATGAAACAGGACCCGAATTATGGAATGACTTGGATGGGAAAATAGACGCATTTGTTTCTAGTGCTGGAACTGGAGGATCAATAGGAGGAATTTCAGCATATTTGAAATATAAAAATTCAGAAATAAAAGTCTTCTTAGCTGATGTAATTGGCTCAGGTTTACATTCTTATGTAAAAAACAAGGTTATGTTTACAAAAGAAGAGACTGAAGCTATGAGAAAGAAATACAGGTATTATTCAGTCATCGAAGGGATAGGAATAAATTTTGTCACAGATAATTTCATTCAAGCAAAAATCGATGATTCTTTCAAGATTTCTGATGAAGAAGCTATTTTCATGGCTAACTATGTTTATGAAAAAGACGGTATATTTATAGGAGGATCTTCCGCAGTCAATCTATGTTCTGCCTTAAAAGCAAGTAAGCTAATCGGTAAAGATAAAAATATTGTTACTATTCTATACGACTCTGGATTGAAATATACATCAAAGCTATTTAATAAAGAACTTTTAAATAATATTCAAATTAAATCGGTAGAGGAGATACTAAATAATTAAAATTGTTTGAATGCTTTCTTTAAAAAGAAAATTTGACTGTAATAAAACGAGGCTAAAATCATCCATATAAACTGAGTATTAAATGAATTTTATATATAATTTATAATTTATTTATTTCATTTTTTTTTGACTTATGAATTTATTTGTATTCAAATCTAATTTTATGATAATCACCACTAAAAATATTGTCTAATAATTTTTGATTTAGAATTTTTCCTCTACCTCCGATAAATAAAGGGATTTTAAACAAAGGGTTTTTTAATTCATAAAATGTTTCATTTCCTATTTTTATTGGTTTGATTGATTTCTTTATATCACCTAATGGTACTTTTAATTCAGAGTAAAAATTCATAATAATTAAACTGCTTCCATCTTGAGATAAGGAAACACTCATAATTTCCAATTGCTTTCTTGAATTTACTAAAAAGAATTTGTTGATTACATAAAGTGTGACTAATAAAGAAGGCTGAAATAAAGCTGTTCCATATGAAAAGTAAGTATAGAGAGAAAATAAGAATATATTTGTCTTATGTGCAGGTATGAATGATTTGAATTTATTCAAACTTGATAAGTTTTCATAAAGAGGGAGTTGATTGATGTTTCCGTAGGAATATAATGGCTGTATATTTGCTGGAACTTCTACTATTAATTCATCTTCGTTTTCGGGATCTGTGTTGAAGGTAATATCTTGTAATGAATCTTCAATATTTTTTTTAGTTGAAAAATATCTGTTGAATCCACGAGGAATGTTGCATCTCATTCCTTTTATTAAGTTTAGTTTTCTTGCAATCATTATCAATTTTAAATAAATAAATATTTTTGAATAATTGAAATAATTATTATTTAATTTTATAATAGGATTGAATATAAACAGGAAATTTATCATCTATTTAATTTTGTTTTTAATTATTTACCAGAATATAAATGGTTCTGTTATCCTGTATTCTATTTTAGAAAAAAATTAAACTGAAACAAATTTTACAAAAAATTAAAATAAAATATTAATTAAAATAATTTTGATTTCATAAATGCAAAAAGAGAATTCGATAATTAGAGGTACTATCTACTACATAAAACATTCCGAAATTATTATAGAGTATCATAATATAATCAAATATAACTTTTAGCATTCTAACTTTAATTGGAATATATATACATATTTTCGTCTATCAAAAATATTATAAACAATCTGAATTAAATGATGTGATACCCTCGATTTTTATTTTCTTGAAAATTATGTTATTAAATGATTTCATATACACCATATCTAAATATGTTTCTACTTCAGTCTCACAATCAAAATACAAAAGAATACTTTTTAATTTTATTGTTCCTATATTACAATTTTCTATAAATCTCTCGATACTCAATCAATTTTCAGTAGAAGGCTATTACAAAACATTCAGCTTATTTAAATGGGTTTGGTCGTTGATGAATTTTTTCAAAACAATTCTGACATTTAACAAAGTGAAGTTCCTTTCGGATGTGATAAAATTATTCGATACGATATGGCTGGTAAACATGATATTGATAATTTTCACTGACCCTCTTACAAATACAGACGATAATCCTAACTTGATAACTTTCTATGAAATATATTTTAATTATTTAGAATTCCACATTTTAATTCTAGCCGCAGTTTTGATTTACAATCATAAAAATATTGAAGATGATTCGAAAAATTTATCTGATTCTACACGACTGTATACTACTGCCTCTTTATTAGGCCATCAGGATTCTTATCGTTATTGTGTCATTTTACTATTTGCTCATTATTATTTTGTGATTCTTAATGGAATTTCATACAGTTTTTAGTAATACTAATTTATAATTAATTAGTCATTGGATTGCATTAACATCCATCTTTATAACATTTGCTATTATAAGAAATTACAGAGAGAATAAAATGACGAAAGTTTATTTTTTAATGATCATATTGCTGAGTTGGAGTTTAATAAGTTTTTTTTGGGCTATGAGTAAAGTTATTCCTAAAAAAGATAATATTTTGAATAATCCACAAAATTTAATTAATGATACAAGACGATAAATATAATTCAGATTATAATAAAATTTTTCATTAAATAGTAATTTTAATTAATGATTTAATTAGAAAAATGAATTAAAACAGCTTAGTGTCACTTATTACACAATAAGTTTTTATTAATTTATAACTCTATAAAATAAATTTTAGGATATTTGAAATGAATTTGAGTTTTTAAAATTAAAATATTATAACCAAAATTTTTTAAAATAAATAATTAGACATTCATTTTTCCTAAGGAGTAGAAATAATATGGTTTGGATTGTTCTATTCCATTAAACTTTGTAGCGCATGCATTATAATAGGCTCCTAAATTGTAGCTAAATAGGTAATCCCCACGTTTCATTTCAGGGAGCATAATTCTATCAAACAATTTATCATAAGAATCACAGGAAGGACCAAATAGAATGGCTGGATATAAAACAGAGGGATCGAATTTAACTCTATTACTGAAAGGGATGAATTCTAAGCCTTCTTTCCTCAAAACTTCAAGGTCGAATTGGAAATAAAGACAATCGAAAAAGGATTGGTATATTCCATTACTTAAAAAGTACGAAAAATATTTGAGATTGTCTGTTTTTATATCCTCCATGGATTCATCATTTTCAATCTCGTCTGTCCCAATAATTTTTGTTGCTAGTGTTACAATAGGTGCACAAAAATATCTTCCTGGTTCTGAAATAACTTTTACTGAACTATCGAAATTTTTTAGTAAACAATTTTTAACTTTTTCCGCTATGTCTAAGAAAAGAGGGTCATCCGATCCTGGCCATCCTCCTCCAATGTCAAGCAATTTAAATTCTAAACTATATTTTTCTTTAGCTTCTTTAAACAAAATCGCACTATCTTCTATTGCTTGTTCATATGATAGTGGACTTGAACATGAACTTCCAACATGAAAGCTAATACCAATTAAATTTACTTTTTTTTCATAGCATATTTTTATCATTTCTCTTGCTCTTGTCATACTACAACCGAATTTTGTATTCATTTTCACAGAACTATGAGAATCATCAGCCTTGATTCTCAAAATCAATTCTGCATCAGGATAAATTTCCGTAATTTTTTGGAGTTCATCCGTAGAATCAAAAGTCATTTTTTTAATTCCATGCATCTTAGCTAGATTTATAGCACTTACGAATTTCCTTGTGTTTGCAAATATTATTCTGTCAGGACTAACACCTTGTTCTAGTAAACTAGTAATTTCTTTTTCGCTAGCACAATCAAAACCGACACCCAATCTTGCCAAAACTTCGATTACTTTAGGATCTGGGTTAGCTTTAACAGCATAATAAGGAATAATATCATTAAAAGTATCTTTCCAGAATTTGTATCTTTCTGTTAACTTTCCCAAGTCTACAACATGAAAAGAGTCTGGGGTTGAAGGACAATCTATCAACATTTTAATATACTCTAAGGCATTTGTACAATAGATTAAACTTTTATCTTTTGCTGAATTAAAATTTTTCAAAGCAATTTCTATCGATTTATCAAGAGGCTCAATTAGAAGTTCTGGGTCTTTGTTACATAGCCGCTGGAAACGATCATTACCATTTCTATCGCATAAAATGTTCTCATCACAATTTTCAATTGAAGTAGAAGATAGTGATGTGCTAGATATTGATTGTACTATTTTATCTAATTTTGATGTACCATTTAAGTAAAATTCTAAATCTTGTTTGGTGTTGTCTTTTAATAGATTGTTGGACATTTCCTTTTTTATTTTAAAAAATAATAATTGAAATAAAAACGAATATTATTTAGTAAAATAACAATTGTAATTATTTGATAAATTATTTTTATATTCTTAATGCAAAATATATTACCATAAAATTTAATTTAGGGACAAAAATATTATTTAATAAATAATTATAGATGATATTATCAGTAATTTAAACTAAACCCTTTAAAATGAACTCAATCACTTATTTAAATGTATATAAAATATTTAAAATAAGTTCAAGGCCGGATTTCTTGAATAATATAATAAATTAATATATAATATTTTCAAAACATAATAAAAAATATATATATGATAGTTACTAAGAAAACACAAAAGAGTGTATATTTATCATAATTATAAAAATTATATTTGATAAATTCAAATATAATTCAGTACATATTCATGGAAATATCTCAATAATAAATTATTAAAATATTAATTTGCTTACTACATAATTTAAAAAACTAAACTAATATAATTTTTTCTAACTAATTGAATGGGATAGTCACTTAATTTCTAAATACAGATGTTTTAAAATCACTTCTCGAGCAATTTTTGCTGAAATAGGTTTGGAAATAATTTGATATATACAATTTAAAACATTTTTATTAAAAGTTTCTATACTATAAGCACTTACAATATAAAATGGAATTCCACATAATCTCTTTTTATATATCATTTCTTTTATAATTTCTGCACTTTGAGTTCCATATAAATAATTCATATTTTCATCTGAGAAAATCATAAAAATTTTCACACCCAACTTCCAAGATTTATAGACAAGATTAATAGTTTCGATTCCATCTTCAGCTTGTATAATGTGAAATTTAAGGTTTAAATCTTTAGAAATTTTCTTTATAATCCTGACAGTTGATTGTCTAGGGAGAAAATCATCATCTGTAATTATTATATTATAAACATCTTCTTCTGTGTTGAATATATCTGATCTG